>Ga0182744_1001017_pt1 | contig 25296 bp, 15 predicted proteins | sample eDN3rd30CKraftMG_FD_128525 | JGI IMG/M metagenome (GOLD analysis project Ga0182744, IMG submission 128525) | Enriched Miracle-Growth compost microbial communities from Emeryville, California, USA - eDNA 3rd pass 30_C Kraft MG (version 2) (version 2) ... | reverse complement strand
TATTTTCCTGCGTATTATATGAATGCCATTGTTTATCCTTATGCAGCCGACAAGATCTTTGTATATGCGGGCGATAATGATTTGGCCCACGGACAAACACCCGATGATGTATTGAATAGCTTTAAGACATTATGGAAGATGATCCGGGAAAAACAACCGAAGGCAGCCATTTATTTTCTTTCGATTAAGTATTGCAACAGTCGCGCTAAATTGTTTGACGCTGTTCGCGAAGCCAATGATAAAGTGGCTGATTTCCTAAAAAACAAGAAAAATGGGGAATACATTGATGTCGCTTCGTCTTTATTGGGAGCAGATGGAAAGCCGGATGATAGCCTGTTTGCATCTGATCGATTGCACTTGAACAGTCAAGGTTACGATCGCTGGCAGAAAGCTATACAACCCTATATCGATGCAGCTTTATAAGCTACATTTTTTATTGGTCTTAACGAATGATGATCAATTCTTCAGGTGCGACCTCTAAAGCAATACAATCAAAAACAGCAGGAGGAAATAGCCAAAGAAGAGACGTTCTTACTGCGCAACTGGAGCTATTATGGATTGAAGGAAAAGATTGCACATAAAGCAGATAAAAATGTGTTCCTCGCCTTAAGCTTCACTGATCAACCGAATAACCCGCGCTGGATTTCCACCGACAAGCGTGTTTGAAGGGACATCCTTAGTAACCACCGACCCTGCTGCTACAACTGAATTTTCACCAATAGTAACACCGCCAATAATGGTTGCCCCAGCAGCAATCCATACATTCCGCTGTATCACGATGGGTTTTCCAAGTGTAACCGCTCGGCGTTGCGCAGGTTCAATGGGATGACTAGTCGTGATAATACTCACGTTTGGCCCGATCATTACATCGTCTGCAATATCAAGGCCACCCAGGTCGTAGAAGGTACAGTTTTGATTAATGAAGACACGTTGCCCCACCCGGATTTCATTTCCGCCAGCGGTATAAAATGGTGGAATCAATAGAAAGCTATCGTCTACTTTTTTACCAATGAGTTCGCTGAATAAGCTCCGAATCTCTTCGGTATCATTAAAGGTTAACTGGTTGAGCTTGGCAGTGATGGCCGTCGCCTTTCTAGTGTTTGCTACCATAGTCGCCGATTCAGGTGTCCTTCTATGAATTATCTTAACGTGATCATGATGCATCATTGGTTGCTTTTTCTTGTCCTTTGGTATCTTATCAAACGGTAAATATATTTAAATTTACATACAACCGCGCTAGGTTTTAGAAATACAGTTGCTCACATTCCATTACCCCACACACCCTACGCCCTGTAAGAACACAGGGAATACGTAGGATAGTAAAATGGCAGTAAAAGGGTAGGTGGGCTTAACGTGGATAAAAGGTGGACTTGAAGTGGATTTCACTTGGATTAATCCATTATGTTAATCCACTCCTTCTATAGCCTTCAACCGTGTTAGCCCTTCTAAATAATAATAATCGGCATATACGAGCGGTTTGTCAACTTCAGAGCCATGGGGAAGACTGCCCACGCAATGTTTTAATAAAAAGCCGCCATTGCCCTCGCTTGCGAAGTAAGCCGGACTGGAAAGTGTTTTTAATGTAGCAATAGCAAAATCCAGGTATTTCGTGCTGTCGTCTCCATTGGTAAATGTGGACAGTTCAATCAATGCCGATGCGGTAATGGCGGCTGCCGATGCATCTCGCGGAATATAATCTAACTTCCTTCCAGAAAAATCAACATCAGACCGATAGCCGTTCTGTTCAGCATTGAAATCCCAATACGGAATTTTATCATCCGGGAGATTCGGATGATTCATATAAAACTTCGCGGCTTCTTGCGCAGTTTTCAGATAGGCGGGTTTTTTCGTTTCCCGATACATCATCGTGAAACCATAAATGGCCCATGCCTGCCCTCTGGCCCATGTAGAGTTATCCGCATAACCCTGATTGGTTTGTCTATGGATAGCATGCCCTTCCTCGTCGTAGTCTACCACATGATAGGTACTGTAATCTTTCCGAAAATGGTTTTCCATGGTTTTATCTGCATGGCTTATCGCCGCCGCTTTATATTTTGGGTCTCCCGTTATATCCGAAGCATAACAGAGCATTTCCAAATTCATCATATTATCAATGATAACCGGATATTTCCAAATGGTTTTTCCATCCCATGATTCCTTTCTGTTCCATGACTTAATCAGACCAACCTTCTCATCATAACGTTTTAAGGCCGTATTGGCCGAATGGATAATGATTTGCTTGTAGCTCGCTATTTTCTGAGGATCATCCAAATACTGAATGGCGTTCCCGTAAGAACAATACATAACAAAGCCAATATCATGGTGTTGATCCAGATCTTCGGCTGCCTCTAACGCTTCTGTCCATTGTATAGCATCGTTCTTGGTTTGTTTATCATGGGTCTGGTGATATATATACCATAAAGAACCAGGAAAAAAGCCGCCTGTCCAATCCCACTCATCTGTGCCAACAAAATTTCCCGATTGATCAGTAGTCCTCGGCCAACGTGCTGTCTTTGCGGCCTCCGTGGCCAGTTGCTGATATTGCTTTTCTGCTGCTATAAATTGTTGTTCGATGTTGAACTTCCCGCTCGGCGCACAATCTGATAGTAAACTTGTCAAACCAATGCTCCACGCAAGGATAAGAATGCGTTGTGTTTTGTTGCCCATGTTTTATTTTACAAGAAATTTATATTGTCCTTTGGATGTTATTTTTTTTGCCGTCAAAGACAAACGATAGATGGTGTTTCCCCATACATTGCTCAATCGAGGATCGTCCTGCGTGATCGTTTCTACGGTAGCATCAAATTGTGTAGCGTCATAGGTTAACGTACAAAGACCGTCATTTAACCGGATACTACCCCTTTCTATTTGTGGTTTTTTTGCTAGTAAGAAATGAATGATATTGGCCTTTGTTGGTTTTTCAATCTCAAAAGAATCCTTGATAAGCAGCTCCTTTCCCTTCAGTTGGTAAGACCTTTGCCAATTCTTCACGCCGGCACTTGTTGGATAAGCACCTGCGATATCCAATTCAAAGCGTTTGCTTTTTGAGGCAAAGGAAATGTTTCGCGAACGATAGGTAGCCCCAAACTGCTGATCGATGCCGTTGATCTGTGGAAGATTGTGGTAAGCACTCTGCATGGTCCATATGTCATAGCGCTCGCTACTGAATGTTTTTTTGTTATAAGTTCCTACACCCGCGTCAATGAACACCGGTTGCTTCTCACGATAGAAAATAAAGCTGCCAATGTCATTATGATTGTGGCTTTCGTTATTATGCCCGCCCTTAGCGGCAAAGAAATCACCGTCTTGTTTAAGAAAGAGCACTTCCGTTTCCGGATACCATTGATAGGGGTTGTTCGGTAACGATGCGGAGCTATGATCAATCTCAGCCATGACCTGTAAACCTTCTAAATCACGAAATACATCTCTGCTTGCTTTAAATGGTTCTTTATTCTTGGCGAGCAAGTATTTTGCAAACTGCTTCATCTCATTGCTACCTACCGCCTCCCCGTAACGATAAATCAGATAAGGGTTACCACCGCCCATGGCCGATGCATCAGCGAAATTGACAACCCAGTTATCGCCACCAATGTAAGATTGAGCGATATATTCGCCCATATCGCGTATAAGCACTTGGTCGAATATATCTATCTGATGATGGGTAGCAGTGGATAATAGTTGGAGGTAATCGCATAGTTTCCCCGCAGCATGCCCCCAATAGGAGGGGCCTTCCTCACAAGCTCCATCTGCTTTGACATAGTTGATGAACTTATCAACAGATCGCATGGTTTTATAGATGCCTGCAAGTTGTCTTTCAGGGCGGTCTTCTACCAACAACAGGCAAGTCAGTACATTGAAATTACACCAAGGGTTCCAATTATTAACTAAACGGACATCTTTTGGTTGAAACCCTAGCCACCACATATCATTTCGATTAAGATACGGACTTATAATCCGTTGTTGAATATGCGTTTTTAAACGACGGCTGATTTCCGGGTTGACCTCATCCATTTCGGGTTTCAAAAAATAGTATACCCATGATAACATGGAGCCCATGTCGCCTGCCATGAGGTCTACCACTTGGGTGCCTTCCTGCGGAAGGGTACGTTTCGACGATTGAAAAGCGGGAACATGGGCAGAAAGCGACCATGTACTCATTTCCGTAAAATACCAAACTCCGTTGATGATCTGATCCAGGTATCGTCCTTTCCCTTCTGCCAGCTCTGCAAAGAACAGCCTACTGAGGGCAGTTGCATTTTCGTTCATGGGCTTTTCCATGATCGTGCGTGATCCATTGCGTTCGTAGGCTAGGTAATCCGTGGCTTTGACAACTTGCCATTGGTAGTCGAGGAATTGGTTACCCTCCTCCATGACCGTTTCTCTAATCGGAGTAAATAGCTTGCTCCATGCCGAGCGGTCGCTGTAAGCTGGAAAAGGTACCCACGATGCGGTCTGTGCCAAGCTTTTTTTGAGCTCGCTTTCACTGTATCTTCCGATTAAAAGGTTTCGCTCTTGCGCATGTAGTGTGTTCCCTGCGCTTGCTATAAGCAAGAACAGGGATATAATGAATAAATTTCTTGTCTTTACCATCCTTCGTTTTGTGTTAATTTGGTGTTTAATTCACGTTCTGCCCCTGGAATGGGCCATAGCTCGTGCCTGCTTTGGTAACCGCGGGTAACTAAATTATCACCCACAATGCTCTTTTCAATAAAACCTGCCGATACCTCTTCCAGCTTGCCCCAGCGTTTTAAGTCAAAATAGCGCCATCCTTCTGCGGCCAACTCAATCTTGCGTTCATGGCTAATTCGTTCTTGCATATCGGTTTTACCCGCAACAGCCAAGAAAGGGGCACCGCTATTTAGTCCCGGCATGTGTGAGCGGGTCCGCACCTTGTTCAGCTCGGTAATGGCATTGCCTAGCTGGCCATCTTCGTTATAAGCTTCAGACAGCATCAGCAGTACATCTGCTAAACGGATAAGCGGGAAGTTGATCGGCGTATGGGCACGATCGGTGAGGCTTCCTTTGAGGTTGCCCTCTGGCACAAATTTACGCCATACGTAGGTTAACCATCCCCTATTGTTCCGAATTTGGCCAAAATTTTCATTGACGCCAGTAGCTAAAACCAACTGCATCATCCGTTCGGCATTGGCATTCCAACCCAAATAGTAGGAATAGGGAACAATCAGTGTTTGGTTCATGCGTGGATCTCTATTGGCGTAAATCTCCCGGAGCTTGGCTGTATCAGGCACATGGGTAAAGGTGCCATTATTGTGCGTAGCCATCATGGCCGATTTTTTTACGGCATTGTCTTGTGTGTAATTTGGAAAATAAACATTCCAATCAAAGGGGGATCCGTCTTTATTTTCATAACTATCGGCAAAACGGGTACTCGGTAGCGCGTTATTCCAGTCGCTCCCAAAGGAAGACCGTGTGCCCATATAGAAAGCCATAGGCATGCCATAGGGGAACCCCGTCCCACCTAGGTTTTGTATGGCGAAAATCATCTCGGTACTCTGGTCGCCTTCCATGGTGAAGAGCGAGGCGTAGTCGTCAGCTAAAGCATAACCATAATGGTTGCTTTTGTTATAGACAATCTCTTGAAAGTCTTGTATGGCCTTTTGCCACTCCTTAGCGTATAGGTATACTTTGCCACGTAAGGCATAAGCAGCTCCTTTGGTAATCCGTCCGTAATGCTTATCGTCATAAGAAACGGGAAGGTTAGCGATAGCAAAATCCAGGTCGGCTAAGATAAACTTCCGTACATCCTCAACGCTCGAGCGTTCGTTGGTCAAGTTACTGAAGTCCTTGTTTAAGTCTACACTTTCATCGTACAACGGTAGTGCACCAAAGAGGTTGGTGAGTTGGAAGTACATGAGGGCACGTAAAAAGCGAAGCTCGCCAACGAAGCCATTCTTTGTTTGATCATCGACGGTGGTCATCTGTTGTATCTGCCCAATGGCATGATTGCTGCGCTGTATGAGGTCATAACCGGCCTGCCAACGATCAACTACCAGGGCAGATCGGTCGGTGAAAGTGCCACTGATAATCTCGCCCAGTCCAGCACCATCATAACCCAAACCGATATCGGTAAGGCAATCGTAAGAAAATTGGAGGCCAAAGGTTTTTTCTTTCTTGAGATCGTTGTATACGCCTAAAACACCGCCTAGCACTTGCTCTTCGTTTTGCCAAAAAGTGCTGGCACTTACCTGGCTGTAAGGCACCGTATCAAGTTTATAACAAGAGGTTAAACTTAAGGCTCCTGCTAGTAATATAAAGATTGCAAATCTGTTCATGTTGTTTGATTTTTAAAAGGTTAGACTTACACCAAAAACGGCTTGCTTCATGGTAGGATAATTTGTTCCGCTCACTTCCGGATCGAAACCATCGTAGCTAGTAAAAGTCCAATAATTTTCCAGTGAACCGAATACACGCAAATTCTCCACAGCAAAGCGTTGGGTAATGGCATTCGGCAACGTATATCCTAGTTGTATGTTTTTAACGCGAAGGAACGATTTATTCTGTAGCCAGAAATCGCTGTTGCGGGTATTAATGGTATTGGTGTAAGGAAGGAGCCGTGGATAACGGGCATCCGTTTTTCCGTCTACCCATCGGCCATCGGCAATGTCCTGATTGATTTGATAGCCCCAACGTACAGTAGGGGTATAATAGCCATCTGTATATACTACTTCGTTACCAGCATTCCCTTGTAAAAATACAGAAAGATCAAAGCCTTTGTAATCAAAACCTACGTTAAATCCATAACTGATGCGGGGGGCAGTACCATGCCCTACAGGAACACGATCTTCGTCGTTGATAACACCGTCTCCGTTGCTGTCTTTGTAAAGTAAGTCACCTTTTTTTGGTGTTCCGTAGGCTGCAAACGGATTGACTTTGTTATTGGTAGTAGGATCGGTGGGCGCGTTGTCAATGATTTGTTGTACTAAAGCAAGGTCTTCATCTGTTTGAATAATCCGGTCAGTAAGTAAGATGTACTGCGTATTGATGGCATAACCTTCTTGGAGAAGGTTAGCACCAGAAATAGAGCGGTCGTCTCCTTTGAATTTAACAACTTGGTTATCGATGAAGGTAAAATTGCCCCCAACATGGAAGTTTAAATCCGCTCCGATTTTATCGCGATAGGTTAGGCTGAGCTCCAAGCCCTTGTTGCGCACCTTTGCAGCATTGGTACGTGGGATGGTTGCATTTCCTACCACCAGTGCCGCGGGAAGGTTAATCAGGATGTTTTTGGTGGTCTTGTTGAATAGGTCGATCGATCCACTCAGTTTGTAATCAAAGAGATCAAAATCCAGACCTGCATTTAAAATGTTGGTACTTTCCCAAGTGAGCAAACTGTTACTCAATGTGGTTTGTGCGAAGCCAACAAATAGCTGATTGTTCAGTACATAGTTTGCTGCATTGTAAAGCGTCTGATACTCGTAGTTGTTGATGTTGGCATTAGAACGGAAGGATTCATCCAAGGTTCCGTTATTGCCCAGAGAGCCGTATGAAGCACGGAATTTTAAGCTTGGCATCCAAGCAACGTGGTAAAAATCTTCGGACGATATTTTCCAACCAACTGAAGCTGAAGGAAAGGTACCCCAACGGTTTTTGCCCGACATGAAGCGGGATGAACCATCGGTACGGAGATTAACTTCCAGTAAGTACTTGTCGTCCCAAGATAGATTGAGCCTGCCAAAGAACGAACGCATGGCCCAGTCGGTCATGTTTCCAGTCGCTGAAGCATCCATCGTGGCGGCGTTCAGTACGCTGAGTGATGGGTCAATCAGGTCTAGCTTGGAGGCGGCAAACCAACCATCTTTCAGGTATTCCTGGCTGGCTCCAACCATCACCTCGTATGCTAATCTATTATCTATTGCTTGATTCTTGTAACGTGCTATTCCATCCATGTAATAGCGATGAGATTTAATCGATTCATTAGTTACCGATGTTCTTCCTGTTCCTGAAACTGCGACAGAATTGGTGAGAAAATTCCACCGATCATTGAAGATCGGTTGCCAGTAAACAAAATCGTCGTTATAGGTATAGGTATACGACCCCTCCAAGCTTAAACCTGCTAAGGGGGTTATTTTTCCGTAGAACCGCGATACCAGTTGCTGTTTGTTTTTGTCGCCCTTTCGAGCGTTCAGTCTGTGTAGCACGTTGTTGGATTGTGGATCGTCTTCCGGATTGTTAGGAGCACCAAAGCGACCATCAGGCGCCCTTAGAACCATGCCGGGTGTACTGGCAGCTGCATAAGTGAAGACATCATTGATCAGATCTGTACCAATATCGGTTTTAGATACTACACCACTAATATTGGCCCCGAGGGTAAGCCAGGGCTTGACGTTGGCTTCCACATTCACACGGCCCGTATGCCTCTTATAGGTCGCCTTTTCAATAATTCCCGGATTATTTAATAAGCCATATGAGCCGAAGACTTTCATTTTCTCTGATCCTCCGGTAAAAGACACGTTGTGGTTTTGGCTTAATTTGCTTTGCAGTACATCGTCTACCCAATCTACATTTGGATATTTTAGCGGATCAGTCCCAGAGTTCTGTCTCCATAGATCAATGTTTTCCTGAGAGAATATCGGCGTTGCATTTGGGTCACCATTATGGTAGCCTTCGTTGACTAATTCCATATAATCAGCGTAGTTTGAGACCATGTTGATGATATTCGAAGGACGTTGTGTGGAGAAGTAGTTACTGTAGCTTAACTTAAACTGATCGGTTTTTCCACGTTTTGTGGTAATCAAGATGACACCATTGGCGGCTCTGGATCCGTAAATGGAAGCCGATGCAGCGTCCTTTAGTACAGAAATGCTTTCCACATCCTGCGGATTGAGGAGGTTCATGTCGCCCGCTACTCCATCAATGATGACCAGCGGGTTGGCGTTGTTCAATGTTCCTTGTCCGCGTACACGCAGGGTTCCACCATCCGCTCCTGGCCGACCAGAGCCTTGGTTTACATATAAGCCCGGTGCCTGACCGGAGAGTCCGGAAGAAAGCGAGGTAATGGGCCGGTTCTCTACCACATCTGTCATTTGGATGGAAGAAACAGAACCGGTTAAATTTTCTTTCTTTTGGGTGCCAAACCCAACAACAACTACTTCGTCCAACCCTTGGGATTCACTTGCTAGGGTAATGGTAACAGGAGCGCTGTTACGAACATTGACCTCTTTTGTGCCGTATCCAACGCAACTAACCAGCAAGGTGATTGGAAACGTTCCACCTTTGATTTCAAACAATCCATTTGCTGTAGTAGACGTTTTGTTGCTGGTTCCTTTGATTTGGATGTTAGCGGCTTCGATGCCGTTTCCTTGCTGGTCAACAACTTTTCCGCTAATAGCGGTTTGCCTCATCAGCGTCGCTAACGTTGGACTGGGCGCGCGGTGAGCGAATGCCTGCCCCTGAAAAAGAAGTCCAAAGAGTGTTGTGAAAAAGAGGAGTAAAATAATTGATTTTGTCATAATGTATTGGTTTAATAAATAATAATGCGTTAGTTTTATTTGGTTATGCCATTGGCTACCTACGGGGTTTATCCGGTTGTTTAGGTAATGGCTATTCGAATACCGATATATGTGTAGTATCCGATAAGCAAATTTGGATATTGGCGCCAAAGGGAGAGGGGGAGGATTTTATTTTTTTTGGTAGAAAATCTTTTGTAATAACAAAAAATTAAGGTTTTGAATCGTCTTTAGCGTACTGACTTGGATTTTTTCCAAACTGCTTCTTGAATTCACGGCTAAAGTATTTGCTATCAAAGAACCCAACATAGGTAGCAACTTCTGTTACAGAATAATCGGTTTCCTGCAATAACTGAGCAGCCTTTTTTAGCCTGATACTTTTGGAGAAATCGTTTACTGTCATGTCGGTAAGCGATTTGATCTTTTTGTAAAGTACAGAAGTACTCATGCCCACACCTTGCCCGATAAACTCAACGCTGTATTGCGAGTGTTCTATTCCTTTTTCAATAATAGCAATCACCTTTGCTAAGAATTGCTCATCGGTATTGTCAACTATTTTTTGAGTAGGACTTAAAACATACTCTTGTCGGTACCTTTCCTGCAAAATGCGGTGTGCCCGTAGCAGATTACGAACGTGCAATAACAGGATCCGTTTGTTAAAGGGTTTCGTCAAGTATGCATCGGCATGATGTTTTAAACCGTTTAGCCGATCGTCTTCCTCGCTCATGGCGGTTAGGAGAAGGATGGGTATATGTGAGGTATGAATATCTTCTTTTAATTCCTTGCAGACTTCCAGTCCGTTTTTCAAGGGCATCATCACATCCGATAGAATGAGGTCCGGCATTTGTGCTCTGGCTAATTGCATGCCCTCTTCGCCATTATAGGCTTTTAAAAGCAGGTAGTGATCTTTTAAGAGCGTTGCAATCATATGCATTAAGTCGGGATCGTCTTCGATGAGCAGCAAGGTGACTTTTTGAGCGTTAATTTCGAAGAAAAGGGTTTCGTCTATCATCTTCGAAGGGTATTCTTGCGCGATTACGGGTGCTAATAGAGGTGCTTGGGCTTTCGAGTTCGGATTATAAGGAAGCATCAGGGTAAAAGTGGTCAAACCATTGCTGCTTTCCGCAAGGATATCCCCTTGGTGTAACTCCATAATGCGCTTGCTTAATGCAAGTCCGAGACCATAACCTGAAGCCCGGTCTTTGGCACTAACTTGGTAATAGCGGTCGAATATTTTTTCCAGATAGGCCTTTGGTATTTCCTCGCCATCATTGGAAACACGAATCAAAAAAGTGTTATTTTCTAACTCACTTTGGATATGGATTGTGCCATGGGCAGCTGCATGCTTAATCGCATTACTTAACAGATTAAAAAGTACTTTTTCGAGTTGAAGCGGGTCAAATAGGATAGAAAAAGTATGGAAGTCGGCTGTCTGCAAGAAAGTCAACTCCTGGCTTTCATAAACTTTTTTGAAAGCCTCAAATATCTCATTGATGAATAGAATGATATCGCCGTGTTGTAAATGAAGCGTCATGTTAGCGGTTTCCGCCTTTCGGAAATCGATGAGTTCAGATGACAACCGTAGCAGGCGCTCGCTATTTTTGGTTGCATCGCTTAGCTGTTGTGCGATGTGTTTGTCTTTAACTTGTTCGCGTGCTTGTTCAATAGGTACCAGAATGAGTGATAAGTGAGACCGGATTTCATGTGAAATCATGCTGAAGAAGTTCAATTTGCTTTGGTGTAGTTCTTCTTCTTTTTCAAAAATCTTTTTTAAGTAAATATAGCGGACAATGAAAAAGATAAACAAAGCGAGTAGAAGGGAATAAATGGTTATCGCCCACCACGTCCAATAAAACGGCGGTTGGATGGTAAAAGAGATCTGATTCTCGTTGCTCCATATGCCATCGCTATTTGCCCCCTTTACCACCAATACATAGTATCCAGGAGGAAGGTTGGTAAAACTAATTTCTGCTTTATCGAGTATCGTCCAGTTTGTCTGCTTGTTCGCTAATTTGTATGCGAAACGATTCTGTGCAGGTTTGATATAATTATCTAAGGCAAATTGGATGGTAAAGGTGTTCTGGTCATGCTGAAAAGTTAAATGTGGAGACTGGGTGATATTTTTGGAAAGGATATCAGGATGTGTTTTTGGCCCAGCGAGCTGCTTGTCTGACAGAAACAGTCCTGTAAAATGAATAGATGATTTATTAGTATTGACCTCAATATCGCTGGGTAAGAACCAAGTCAGCCCACCTAAGCTTCCGAGAATAACTTTTCCGTCTTCTTTAATGAAGGTAGAATTATAATTAAACTCGTCGTCTGCAATGCCGTCAAGGTGGAAATAGTTTTGAATGGTCTTTCGATCTGCCGTCAGTTTAGATAAACCGGTGGTTGTAGTAATCCAAAGATTGTGGTTTTTGTCTTCGACGATACCCACCACATTCTCACTGCACAAGCCGTCTTTCTTGGTATAACGGCCTATAATCTCATTTTTCTTAGGATCGATATGAAGGAGTCCCTCGTAATCGATACCAAGCCACAGCTTCCCACTATGATCTTCCAACAAGCAGTTGAAGGCATGCAAAGGTTTCGCGCGCGCTTTGATGATTGTTTTTAATTGATTGGTATGTAAGTCGTAGTGAAAAAGGGAGTTTGTGGTTAAAATCCAAAGCGATTTATCAGGAGCTTCTGAAATTTGCACTACAGCTTTGTCAGACAGTGCTTTATCAATAACAGCCGGTGTGCAATCGATCATGCGTTGCCCTTCTTTTGAAAGTACTTTGTTGTATCCTTCGCCACAAATCCAATAATGGTCCGATGTGTCTTGGTAAATAGCCAGTAGGTTCGAATTTCTAATTCGTATAGTCTCTGTATCGAGGTGAATTTGTTGGAATCGGCCGGTATATTGGTTGAGTAGGTAGAGCCCACCACCACTGGTTCCTACCCAAATATGGTTCTGCCGATCAACATAGATGGCCTTGACAAAACTGGAACGCGAACCTAGGAATCCGAGGGTGGGGTTGGGATAATTCCTAACAACGGTAAGTGAAGAGTCCAGACAGAATACACCGCCACCTTCTGTACCAAACCACAAATTTTTTTCTTGGTCTTGGTCGATGGGGCGAATAACATTATGGGGAATGGAAATAGGAACGCTATTCGTTTTAAGCGTATTGAATTTCGTGTCGATCCCATAGGCGAGACTTATTCCGCCAAAATACGTACCAATCCACAGTGATCCTTGTTGATCTTCAAATAGCGAATAGATAGAGTTTTGACTCAAGCTAGCGGGGTCGTCCGCAATATTCTGGTAGTTGATGAACCGATGTGTTCTTAAATCAAGTACACTTACACCATTTTGAGTACCAATGAGTAAACAGTGATTTTTACTGACGAGTAATTTCCTTATTGAATTGTGGATGAGTGAGCTCTTGGATTTGGCACTGAAATGGGTAATCTCGTTTTTGACTCTATCAAAGCAATAAAGTCCGTCTGTTTCCGAACCGAGCCAGATATGTTTATCGGCATCTTCAGTTATACTACGAATAGCACCCCTGAGCAGCGAATTGTCAAAACGCGGCCTTTGAAGAACAAATTCTTTACCTTGCCGCTTTAGAATGTATGTATGATGTAAGAAAGTAGAAATCCAGAGATATCCCCTGCTATCTACAAATACTTCGATGATTTTTTGATTACGTAGAATGGGAGGTACAATATCAGATTGTTCACAAAAATCTTTTCCCGGGTATCTCACAAAAAGTCCTCGATCCGTTCCGACCCAAATATATCCATTGGTATCTTCCGCAAGGGATGAGACAGAAATATGGATCGCTTCCTGCTTGCTATTGAGGAGTGGATAATGAATAAAACTGTCATTTTCATAATCATAAGTGTCTAAACCCTCTTGTGTCCCAATCCAAATGCGGTCTTTGGAATCTCGAAATAAACGATTGATGTAGTTGTTTTGGAGACTACTAGAGTCGCTAGGGTCGTTTTCATAAACCTTAAAGCGTATCCCATCGTATCGGTTGAGGCTGTATCGAGTAGCAATCCACATAAAACCTTGTTTATCTTTAGTAATATCTAAAACAGAGCTTTGAGAAAGACCGTCCTTGACATTCAGCCTATTGAATGAATATGTTTGGCCAAAAAGAATTTGAGGCCCTATGAGCAAGATACCGGTTAAAAGCAGAAACTTGAGTGAGATACGCATGGATAGTTTAAATGCAAATTACAAAAGAATGCCGAAGTAATATACAACACCAAACTATTAAAGGCTTACCGTTTCTCTCCGATAGACTTAAATTCAGATCCTTCTTTCCATTGAGGGAAGCCCGTTTCCATACTTAAAGTATAACCCACATCGAACAGCAAACGCAGATCTTCAACCATACCATCCAATTTCCAAGTTTCATTGAATTCATCGGCAGGCTGGTGATAGCGATGTTCATTGAAATCTTCCTTTTGTGTTAAGCCGAATGTTTCCCCTCGCCCGATCACATCATCTCCGGTACTGAGGTATAGCGCTGGAACCCCCACTTTAGCGAAATTGAAATGATCTGAACGGAAGAAATGACCAGCAGAAGGATTAGAGTCTGGCTTGATGGTGCGCCCTTGTTTCTCTGCAGCTCGTTTGGCATAATCGTCCATTTCGGATTGCCCTAAGCCAGTCACAATCAAATCATGGGTGCGACCAATAGGATAAAGCATATCGACGTTGATGTCGGCAACCGTTTTTGCTAGCGGAAATAGGGGATGGGTAGCGTAATGTTCTGAGCCCAGCAATCCTTCTTCTTCACCGGTAAGCGCAATGAAGAGGATGGAACGTTCCGGCGGTGTATGGGCAGCTTGGAATGCTTTTGCAATTTCAAGTAAACCAGCGAGTCCGGTTGCATTGTCGGCCGCACCGTTATAGACGGAATCGCCAGCAATGGCTTCACCAATTCCTAAATGATCCCAGTGGGCAGAATAAATAATGCACTCTTCTGGGCGTTTGCTTCCGGTTATCTTGGCTACCACATTATTAGACATTGATTTTTTGGTTTTCTGCTTAATATTCGTTCCGGTAGTTATATGAAGGTCTATGGGTTTGAATCCTGGTTTTTTGGCTTGTTCGATCACATCTGCTGAAATACCAGCAAATGTAAAGAGCCGTTTGGTTGCGTCTGCACTTAACCATCCTTCAAAGGCACATTGTGAGGCGCCGTTATCGGTGGTTTGCAAATTGAGTTGTGGACCACTCCAACCGCTGCGTACCACATTCCACCCGTAACTGGCAGCATCGGTGTCGTGGATAATAAGTACACCGGCAGCGCCTTGTCGGGCTGCTTCTTCATACTTATATGTCCACCGGCCATAATAAGTCATTGTTTTTCCCTTAAAAAGGCTGTTATCATAAAAGCCGGGGTCGTTTACCATGACAACCACCGTCTTCCCTTTTACATCCAACCCCTCGTAGTCATTCCAATGAAACTCGGGTGCTACAATACCAAATCCAGCAAATACAACTTCAGATTGTGCTACGTCAATCTGGGGCTGTACCCGTCTACTGCCCATCACAAACTCATCCAGTAGCTTGAAATGAATACCTTCATTGCCCCGTTTAAACGTCAAAGTAGGTGGCGGAGTGGAAGTAATTTCAACCATAGGTACTTCCTGAAAGAAACTTTGACCGTTGCCTGCAACCAGGCCGATTTGTTCAAATGCATCTTTAAGATAGGTAATTGTTTTCCGTTCGCCCTCAGTAAAAGGCTTCCGGCCTTGAAAGTCATCGGCCGAAAGATCCTTCACGTAAGAAGTAATACCAGCCTCTGTAATGCTATTAAAAGCTACCGAATCTGCTGTGGTGCTACCGCCTCTTTCTGTATGATGGCAGGCAAAAAGCGACAAAAAAAGGAAGGGTAAAAGATGAGATGTTTTATTCATGGTGTTAAAAATATGTTTAAATTTAACCGAATAGTTTATACGATACAAATGAGCGAGGGGTAATTGCTTGCTGAAATACCAAAATGTTTAGTATTTTTACAGCACGGAGGTTTTTGGAAGCGGAAAGCATAAAGTGCAAAGCAGAAAGCTTGAAGCGGAAAGGGGCATCGGAAATCAGTTATTGGAAGCGCAATCAAAGCTGATAGCCGATGCGGATAATTGCGAAACCTCTTCTTTTTAACATAAAATAGAGTTGTTGGCCGAAAGCCAACAGCTGATAGCCATAAAAAATGAGCGAAATATTAGATAATAGTGAAATTCCAGGAAAGAATGAAGATGATGCGTTGAGCCACAATCAGACCATCCCGTTATCGGGCTTATATGAAAATTGGTTTCTGGATTATGCTTCTTATGTGATATTAGATCGGGCGGTACCGCATATTCATGATGGATTAAAACCAGTACAGCGACGCATTCTACATTCTTTGAAGGAGATGGATGACGGACGGTTTAATAAGGCAGCCAATGTTATTGGTAATACGATGAAGTACCATCCGCACGGCGATGCTTCGATAGGCGATGCCATGGTACAAATCGGTCAGAAAAATCTATTGATAGATTGTCAAGGGAACTGGGGAGACCCCATTACTGGAGATGCGGCGGCAGCTCCTCGCTATATTGAAGGTAGGCTGAGTAAGTTTGCAAACGATGTGGTGTTTAACCCTCAAACAACCGAATGGCAGCTGAGCTATGATGGCCGGAATAGAGAACCTGTTACGTTGCCGGTTAAATTTCCCTTATTGCTTGCCCAAGGTGCCGAAGGAATCGCTGTTGGTCTGGCAACCAAGATTATGCCCCATAATTTTGTAGAATTGCTGGATGGTTCTATGGAAGTACTCCGTGGTGGTAGGCCAAACCTATACCCTGACTTTCCGACCGGGGGAATGGTGGATGTATCTACATACAATGAGGGGCAGCGTGGAGGAAAACTCAAAGTGCGAGCCCGTATTGAAGAACGCGATAAGAAAACACTTGCGATTACCGAAATACCCTTTGGTACCACTACAGGCGGCTTGATTGATAGCGTCATATCGGCGAACGATAAAGGGAAGATCAAGATTAAAAAGATTGAGGATAATACCGCAGCTACTGTAGAAATTATCGTACATCTGGCGCCTGGAATTTCTCCAGATGTAACGATTGATGCACTTTATGCCTTTACAGATTGTGAGACTTCCATCTCACCAAACACATGCGTAATACGGGATGATAAGCCTCATTTTATGAGTGTGAATGATGTGTTGATTGAGAACACGAAACATACCAAGGAGCTGCTGAAAGAAGAATTAGAAATTCGTTTAAACGAGTTACAAGAAAAGATATTTTTTAGCTCCCTATTAAAAATCTTTATTCAAGAAGGGATGTACAAGCATCCCGATTACGAGAATTCAGGCACATTTGAAGTCGTTGTCCATGTGCTTAACCGATTGTTTACACCGTTTTTTGATCAATTTTATCGGGAGATATTACCTGAAGATTATAAGAAACTCATTGATAAACCGATGAGTAGTATTACCCGTTTTGATGTAAAAAAGGCTGATGAACAAATGAAGGCATTGGAGGACGAGATTAAGGAAGTAAAATATCATCTCAAACATCTAACAGATTATGCGATTGCTTGGTTTCAAAAGTTAAAAGATAAATACGGAAAAGGTAGACAACGTAAAACAGAAATTCGAGTTTTTGAAAAGGTAGAGGCTGCCCAAGTGGCTTTAGCTAATGTGAAGTTATATGTAAACCGTGTAGACGGGTTTATTGGCACTGGTTTGAAAAAAGACGAGTACGTAGGTGACTGTTCTGATATTGATGATATCATTACTTTTCATGAAAATGGTACTTGTTTAGTAACCAAAGTGCAAGATAAAGTGTTTGTAGGAAAAGATATCATTCACGTTGGGGTATTTAAGAAAGGCGACGAACGCACGGTTTATAACATGATTTACCGAGATGCCAAAACGGGTATATCATACATCAAGCGGTTTTCTATTTTAGGCGTTACGCGCGACAAAGAATATGATTTGACGAAAGGCAGTAAAGGGTCTAAAGTGTTGTATTTTACAGCTAACCCCAATGGTGAGGCAGAAGTAGTAAATGTACAATTGAAGCCGCATTCCAAACTGCGTAAATTGCAATTTGATTTAGATTTTGCCGAGATTGCCATTAAAGGCCGCGGTTCACAAGGAAATATTGTAAGCAAATATCCCATCAAGAAAGTGGTGCTTAAATCAAAAGGAGTATCTACACTGGCAGGTCGGAAAATCTGGTATGATGAAGTGCTGAATCGATTGAACGTGGATGGTCGGGGTAAATATCTGGGCGAGTTTGATGGGGATGATAGAATCTTAATTGTCATGCCAGATGGTACCTATACCTTAAGCAGTTTTGAACTGACCAACCATTTTGACCCTAAACTGCTGCGCATCGAAAAATATTTACCAGAACATATCTATACAGCTATACATATCGATGGTAAGTCGGGCAATTATTTGGTAAAACGATTTTTATTTGAGACGACCCCTGTTGGTAAAAGCACGAGTATTATCCATGAGGAAGCCGGATCAAAATTGATCCTGTTAACGAGTGGTCAAGATCCTGTTGTTCGGATTGATTTGTTAAAGGGAAAAAGTCAAACACCCGAAACGATGGAACAACATCTGCAAGAAATAGTAGATGTGAAGGGAATGAAAGCACAGGGAAATCGGCTCAATCAACATGAAATTAAGAAAGTTACATTGATAAGCGATGAAGCAGATTTAAATCATCAAGATAAACAAGCGGAGATCAAAGAGCAGCCAATAGTGAATGACGAAGCCGTAGAGGAGCATTTGGAGGAGCAAGTAAAGGACGAGGTTAAGGAGAAACCCAAAGTTGATTTTGAGATTACGAATCCAGATGATATCGATTTGGAAGGAGATGGACAGCAATCCTTATTTTAGTTGTGAGTTATGCGTTGCGAGTCGCGCGTTTAAGTTTCGTTATACATTTTGGATTGTATGGTTTAAGTTTTAAGTTATACGTTATAAGGTGTAATGAGATGATAGCTAGCTTTTTACTTTTTGATATCTAATGTCTAACATCTCAAATCTAATATCTAACATCTCATATCTAAATACTAAGTACTGAATACTAAATACTATAAATTATGAAAGCAACATTTGGTGGCGGCTGTTTCTGGTGTACAGAGGTGATTTTTCAACAACTGGATGGTGTAACGGATATTCGGCCAGGTTATATGGGAGGAGATACGGTAAACCCCACTTATAAAGAGGTATGTTCGGGCAATACAGGGCATGCTGAGGTGATCCAGGTTGATTATGATCCCGACAAAATAGCCTATAAGAAGTTGTTGGGTGTGTTTTTTAAAACCCATGATCCTACTACTTTAAATCGTCAGGGGAATGATGTCGGTACCCAATATCGGTCGGTGATATTTTTTCACAACCCTGAACAGAAGTTCGAAGCAGAAACTTTCATTAACAAACTGGAAGAGGAACAGGTTTATAGCGAACCGATCGTAACGGAAGTAGTAGCTGCCCAGCCATTTTATGAAGCAGAGGATTATCATCACGATTATTATAGCAACAATCCGGATAACCCCTATTGTGCCGCTGTTATCCAACCAAAACTGCAAAAATTCTTAAAAACTTACTGATATTGTATATAACTTGGTATAGGTGTAAGCTTTAAGATTTCTGATGGAGTTAACAAGCGTTTCGGCGCTTGTTTGGTATCATTTTTATAGAATAATTTGAAACCAGTAAATTGCACCGGTTCCCTAAAGATAAACTGTTTGTAGGTAGCTCTTTTTAGTGCCGGAGCTCCCCATCCGTCCATATCGATGATGAATTGTACGGTGGATTTTAATTTAATGTCTTGATAGTTTTGCAGCATATTTTTTGTAAAACGGTGTACAATCAATAGCTTGGGTGGCAGATGATGTTTGCTAACCAATGTAGATAAGAAGTCGGCTGCATAGTTAACATCCTGGGCATAAAAAGTACCGATACGTGATCCGGGCTTACTGGCATCTTTCATGGAAAACTCGGGATCAATACCCAAGTGTACATGTGGTAATTTCAGGTATTTCTCCAAACGCGGAAGCTCTTGTTCCAGGGTGCTAAGTGCTACCTGTATATCCAGAAAAACCAACATATTAGCGCGGTTTTCTGCTATGTGCAGAATCGAATCTATTTGTTGGTCGGGCATGCGAAGCCGGTGTCGGCCGTCCCTGCCCGGCTCGCCTTGTGCCGTGACAGCTATGTAATGCAAGGCTGGGATAACAGGCGTGGTGGTATCTGCTTCCTGCCAACGTTTTACCTCTTTATCTAATCTGGTAAGCATTTCTTTGGGTGGTAGCTCTCCCAAAATACCCATCCGTTTAGAATACAGATTGCCATAGAATGCTACAATACGATGATACGGTAAAAGTGCTCCTTGGAGTGGTATGGGCTGGTTTTTGACGGGCCATCTATCCGTTGTATCGCCATTAGCCAATCTTTTTACCTTATTTAAATAGATTGAACTGTCCACATAAATCGTTGCGGTATCAATAGCAGCCGATGTCGGTGATAGTGCGTTATGAGCTTCAGTAAGTGGTGCGCAAGATAGCGTGCTAATCAGAGCGGACAGCGCAAAGGAAATTAGACCGATTTTTGGGGATGAAAATAAGCAAATCATGTAAAAGGCATGCTACGATGCAGTTTATAAAAGTACATAATATAAAAGGGAAATTCGTGAAAGATACTACTTTTTTAAATATTATTTGTACTTGTTCTAAATAAGCTTTATACTTGTCTCGGTATTGATAATTGTTCTAAATAATTCTGGTTGTTATTCTATACCGGAAGGCAAAGAATGTCAACGTCGTTCATGTTTAGTTTGTTTGGTTAAAAGTTTCCGGCTTTGCCTTAGTTGGGATTGCAAGGCTGGAACTTTTACAAAATCATGCAAGAAATTCTATATATCAATTGTTTATATAGTTGTTTAGTTTAGTTAGTGTAAAGCGGTTGTCGTGAGATATCCGCTTTATTTTATTACCCAATATCCCAATGCTAACCAAAGTAATCCTTTTAGTAAAAAGAACAAAAAGCCCCAAAAGCCCAAGCGTTTCAACCAGACTATAAATTTGTTTTTGGTGGGTGTATTTTGATACTCTTTAGCCATAAATCCTACCAAGATGATCGAGGATAAATATACGAATAAAGATTGGCATCGAACAGAAAGGGGTTTAAGCAAATTTCATGAGGGTATTTATAGGGTAAATAGCATCACTTCGAAGCTAATTCGCAGGGAAAGCATTCCATAGCTGAGCTTGGGGTTTATCAATGGATAAATGGATGGGTTGTTGTGTGATCGGATGTTCAAAACTGAGTTCTTTTGCGTGGAGGGCAATGGCCCGTCTAGGTGTTTCTCGTGGATAGCCATATTTATAGTCGCCAACAATGGGGCAACCGATGGAGGCAAGCTGTGCTCTGATTTGATGTGTACGCCCGGTATAGGGATATACCTCTATAAGATAGTAACCATCTGCTTCAGCAAGCGTTTTATAGGCAAGTGTAGCCTTTTTCCCTTCGGGCTGTATGGCTGTGTGTGTATAGGTAATGTTTTGTTGCCGATCTCTCGTTAACCAGTGAACAAGTTTGTCTGCTGGCACAGGAGGGGCTTGATGCACAACTGCCCAATAAATTTTTTTAACTTTTCGTTGTTTAAAGAGGGTGATCATACCCTCTAATACTTCTGGTGTTTTAGCGAACAGCAATAGACCACTGACGCGGCGATCGAGGCGGTGTACGGCATAAGCTTGTTCAGTTTTTCCGGTTTGTGCACGGAGGTAATCGCTTACCATATCTACCAAAGTGCGTTCGTTTTTCGTATGTGTTTCTGCTAGGTATCCTGCTGGTTTATTAATAGCAAGTAAATAAGGATCTTCGAAAACAATGGTGTCGTTTATCGTAGGCATAATTCGTATCTCACTTCCGACATAAAGTTAAATAAAATTAAAAAAACCAGAGATAAAAATTAAAAAGTACCTAGAGCAGCGAAATCCATTTGTTAGATAAGCACATTCATACAATTTCTATAACACCAGCATACACGCTATCCGAACTGTTGTTGCTTCCATCCTCGGCAATAAAAGCCATATAGGCGTGGAATTTTGCGCCTTCTCCGGGTTGGGCCACGAACGCTATGGTGTCGGATCCCTCGTAGCGGCAATTGCCAAACTGTTTGCCCCAAGCCATGTATTTCGTGCCTTCAGGGTATAAAAGTAGCATCGTCCGATTGAGATGATTGTCTAATTCCTTTTCGTCTTTGGCTTCAGCCCAAGTAAAACGTATGACATCATTTTCCTGGGTTATTTTTACGTCTTTTGGAGCCGGTAAGGAGCCTTTACTGAAAGCGAATTTTTCATAATGCAGCTTGTAACCGGCATCATCTTCCAAAACAGCCTCTTTCAGGTTGTAGGACATCGCCGAGTTATGCCCCGTACGGTTGGCAGCGTAGTTCATAAAGCCTAGGCGTACCAGTGGCACAACATGGCTTAGCGTTTTTTGCATAAAACTGAATTTCGAACGTTGTACGGCCTGCGATGATGTAGGTTTACGGTTTTTCTTCAGTCGTGGCAGTGAGCGAATATAATCGATCCCCTTCCATTTACAGAAGACCACATTGCCTATTTTGCCAGATACTGGCCCATTTACGCCATTAATAACTCTTCCCATACCTTTTGTTAGTTTAAAATACTGCTTATTACTAAATAGCTACCAATTGTACTACTAATATATAAATAATTTTTTAAAAAGATGAAAACTAGTTTTAGATAATTCGTATTTATCCGAATGAAGTCCGAACAAGGCCCGTATAAAGTCCAAATAATATCCTAGTTAATAGATAAGTTGAAGTTAAATAGTATCCTACTTCAACCATACCAAATAGCAGCGAGCGCTAATTGAATGGCGAAGTCATTTGCACGAAGATTTCCACTAGGATGTTCGTTGGATGGATATGGATGGACGACAAATACTAAGTACGGAACTTCCCGAATACGCCCAAGGGGAGTTTGTTTCCAGCGGTAGCCTGAAGATAAAGCTCGCCGGTTTCGAGGTTTTTTGCCTGAGGAAAGGCTTGTTTAATTAAATTTTCGACAATAACCGATGAGAATCCGAGCGAATACGTGTTGAGAATGAGAAAATGCTCATTTGGATCGAGTAACTGTACCACGTCGCGCATCATTTCGGCAATATGATCTTCCAGTTTCCATTTTTCTCCCTTTGGGCCGTGCCCGTAAGCAGGGGGATCTAAGATAATCCCATTATATTTATTGCCGCGTTTTAATTCCCGTTTAACAAATTTTAGGGCGTCTTCTACTACCCAGCGAATATTGTTTAAACCAGAAAGTTCTTGATTCTCGTTAGCCCACGTAACTACCTGTTTAATGGAGTCGACATGCGTTGTGTCTGCACCAGCAGCCTGGGCAGCAAGGGAGGCTCCGCCTGTATACGCAAAGAGGTTGAGCACTTTCGGACGTGGTGTCTTGAAAGATTGGATGGTGGAAGTGATGTAATCCCAATTGACAGCCTGTTCAGGAAATATGCCTACATGCTTAAACGAAGTGAGGCCTAAACGGAATTTAATGGCTACTTCCGGATTTTGATACGTAATATGCCATCTATCGGCTATTTTAGGATTCTTCTTGAGCCAATCGCCGGTGGTGGCTGATCGACCTTTGAAACGGATATGATGGCGCTTGCCCCACTCCTCTTCTGTGAGCGCTTTTGGCCAAACAGCTTGTGGCTCCGGACGAATCAATATGGAATCGCCAAAACGTTCTAGTTTTTCGAAATTACCTGAATCAATCAGTTCATAATCTTTCCAATACTGAGGAGTGAGTAGTTGTATGCTGGATGTATTTGCCAAAGCGTTTTTTTGGACAAAGATAGGTTTTTTAGGTATAAGTTGTTGGTCATTGGTTATTAGTTGTTAGTGCCTATATAGTTTGCTATGTAGGTCACGAATAACGCATAACTAACAACGAGTAACGATAATGCTTAAAATTTCTCTTTTGCGATTTTCATAAATGGGCTAGCAAAAACAAAATCATTCAACTCTTCCACATCAGTATGAGCAATCTCTTTATTGGATCCTTCCCATTTTTTTTCGCCTTGATATAAAAAAAGAATATATTGTCCAATGCCCATAACAGAGTTCATGTCGTGGGTGACTACTACGGTAGTGGTATTATATTCTTCTGTGATATCTTGGATGAGTTCATCGATAACGATGGATGTGCGGGGATCCAATCCGGAATTGGGCTCATCGCAGAATAGGTATTTTGGTGTCATGGCAATGGCTCGGGCAATGCCCACCCGCTTTTTCATACCACCCGACAGTTCTGCCGGAAATAATTTATTCCGCCCTTCGAGATTTACCCGTTCTAAACAGAAATTAGCGCGTTCGATGCGCTCTTTTTTGCTCATATCGCTGAACATCTGCAAGGGAAAGGTGATGTTTTCTTCTACTGTCATGGAGTCGAACAAGGCAGAATTCTGAAAAAGCATGCCAATTTCCTTTCGTATGGGAATGCGCTCTTCTGTATTCATCCGGGTAAAATCTTGATCTTGATACAGCACTTTGCCTTTATCGGGTTCATGAAGACCTACCATGCACTTCAACAAGGTGCTCTTCCCAGAACCGGACCCTCCAATAATCAGACTGATTTTTCCGGCTTCAAAATTAGCCGATATACCCCTCAGTACTTCGTTGTCTCCAAAAGATTTATAGATGTCGTGTATTTCGATCATTTTTTTAAGTATCAAGACTTTTTAAGTTCTATGTTGTACGTTATAGGTACGCACCTTCCTCAATGCACGGATTCTATCTATTCAGCTTTAATATTTCATGATGTTATCCATTCGTCTATCCTTTGTCCTTATTCTGAAAGCTTTTTATTCGTAAAACGTACCACTTAAAACTTTTAACTCAAAAGCTTTTCGCTTTATGCTCTTAAAGCATCAATGCCGTAATGACATAATCTGCTGCTAGTATACTGATACAGCTAACTACTACGCTTCGTGTACTTGCTTGTCCTACTTCTAAAGCACCACCGCTCACAAAAAAGCCATGATACGCAGCGATGGAGGTAATAATAAACCCAAAGACAAACGCTTTTACTAAGGCCACAGAGACCGTATATCCATTAAAATCACCCGTGATGCCGAGAATATAATCTGCTGGAGTCACTGCTCCGGATAATGCTCCCCCAATTAATCCCCCGCTTAATGCTAAAAAAATGGACAGAATCACCAGCATGGGAACCATCGTGATACCGGCCAAAATTTTAGGCAAAATAAGGTATCCTGGTGCGTTGATACCCATAATTTCCAGAGCATCGATTTGTTCGGTCACCCGCATGGAACCAATCTGCGATGAAATAGATGAGCCTACTTTCCCCGCTAATACGAGTGCTGAAATAGTTGGACTTAACTCTAATATACTCGAATCACGGTTTATCTGGCCAATGATGGAGTTAGGAATTAAATCGGATACCAATTGAAATGCAATTTGCATGGTCATTACTGCACCTATAAAGGTAGATATAATACCAACTAGGCCAAGAGAACCAACACCAATGCTATTCATTTCATGCATGATCTCTTTCCAATAGATGCTTGCTTTCTCGGGTTTTTTAAAAACCGCTTTTAAGAGTAAAAGGTATTTACCGAAACTAGTAAAAAACATAGATATTAGTCAAGAACCGTATTATTTATCAGAACCAAACTTAGATAAAATTTGCTGCTTTTCACAACGTTGAATATAAATTTGTATGGATATATCCGAACACCGGGTG
>Ga0182744_1001016_pt1 | contig 25316 bp, 20 predicted proteins | sample eDN3rd30CKraftMG_FD_128525 | JGI IMG/M metagenome (GOLD analysis project Ga0182744, IMG submission 128525) | Enriched Miracle-Growth compost microbial communities from Emeryville, California, USA - eDNA 3rd pass 30_C Kraft MG (version 2) (version 2) ... | reverse complement strand
TTTGTAAAATCTACATCCGTTCCCGTTGAATTTGGTAAGTTTTCCGCCAGTTTAATGCCGGATTATACAGTACATCTATCCTGGCATGTAATGACGGCCGTCAATAGTGATTATTATATCATCCAAAGGAGTACGGACGGTAAAACCTTTAAAGAGATTGCCAGGCAAAATAGCCTGGGAGATGGGACAAATGATCTTGTCTATAGCGCGATGGACAATATAGCTTCCATCGCTGGTCAGCCGTCTACCGTACTATACCGGATCGTGGGAGTCGATAAGGCCGCCCATCGCTATTATAGTGTTATAGCAAGTGTACACCCCATCTGGGATGATTGGTCTGTAAGTGTTGCCCCCAATCCGATAACACAGGATAAACTGCAGATCTTGTTATCCTCTAAAGAAACAACAACTGTCAAGGTCGTTTTGACGGATATGGCAGGTAAAGTGATACTTCAGCAAAATCTTATGCCGGATGGTAGCGGAAAATTATCCATTGTCACTCCGCATCTGCCAGCTGGCATGTATTTGGTACAGGTAATTCAAGGGGAGCACAAAGCCGCGGCTAAAGTGATCCGAAAATAAAGCAGGATGATGGCATCATTGAAAAAATAAATCCATTAAAAATATTAGTGATTGAGATATCCACTAATGAAGAAGGCCCTTTAGTTTTGCAATTAACTAAGGGGCCTTCGCTTTTATGTTATATGTTTTTTTAATACCCGGGATGCGTTGCATATTCTCAGGATCTTACTTCATACATCAATTCAGCCATCATTTATAGGATCCGGCCGTTGATTTCTTATAATACCATTTTTTCAAATAAATCCTCAAAAGCCTTTTGAGGTTTTGGGTGCCTGCCAGGGTGTATCCTGGAACTCTGGATAATAGTACTTCTGACGGCTGTCAGCCACCGGAACCTGGAAGCCGGATCGAGCCTGGAAACAGGATGGTCAGACGCTTCCCCTCTGGCGATGGCAACATAAGAATCCAGATGGGCGGTTATTTCAGCTATATTAAGCTCTTTTGCCGTAAGACAATGAATGCGGTCCAGATTCACATAATATTTGCAATCCAGGAACCCTGTCGCCTTACAATATACAATAACCCCTACATTAATAAATTCCTCCCTCTCAACACGGGGCACCAGCCTGATTATGGCATATTCATATAAGTGCAGTTCTTGCATCAAAGGCTGTTTTTAAAAAGATTTCAGAATGTTGGATGCGGTACCAGATAAAATCAAAATAAACGTTTTTGACCTCCGCTGCTGTATAGGCCGGATCATAGTCTTCCAGCCACTGGTCCGGGATGAGACTTATAATCTCCCGAAGCTTTTCTTCGGTAATCAGGTTTTTACAAACAATGTCCGCTTCCTCTAGCGCAGAGGCCTGTGGCAATAAAATATGATCCTTGATCATGGCAAAGGGACTTTTTTTACTCGTTTCATGTCCTGTCCAGTTATGATGAAAATATAAGGCCGCTCCATGATCAATCAACCATAGCTCATTGCGCCAGGTCAGCATATTCGCATTTCTGGCAGTTCGGTCCATATTGGTGATCAAAGCGTCCAGCCAGACCAGCTTTGATGCTACCTTAGGATCTATCTTCGTGACAGCCGGATCATACGTAATGGCGCCACTCAGGTAATGTAAGGCCAGGTTTTCCCCTATACTCGCTTTCAGCAGGTCCTGGATTTCTTCGTCCGGTTCCGTTCTTCCAAAACTGCTATCCAGGTTTGCAAAAACAATTTCCGGAACCTTAAAGCCCAATACGCGCGCCAGTTCGCCGCCAATCAGCTCAGCGACCAGGGCCTTGATGCCCTGGCCCGCTCCCCTGAATTTAACGACATAACTAAAGCCGTCATCTGCCTCGGCGATAGCGGGCAGGGAGCCGCCTTCTTTTAAGGGCGTGACATAACGTGTGACTTGCACGTTTCTGATTTCTATCATAAATAATTGCCTTCATATTTAAAAGAGCGGGCCATTTTAAGATAATATTTAAGGAAAGCACCCTATAGGGCTTTCCTTAAATAAAATAGCTTAATTACGAATCACCCCGCTACTATACATCCAGGTCCTTGATAATGCTTTCTATTTTTTGATCCAGTATGGCCATCTTATCATCAAACGCCTCTTTAGATTCCAGGGAAGTCTGAACGCTAAAGTAAAATTTTATTTTAGGCTCTGTGCCGGAAGGGCGGGCAGAGATTTTGGAGCCGTCTGCCAGGATAAACTGCAACACATTGCTTTTAGGCAGTGCTATGTCCCAACTTTCTCCTGTTTTCAGGTTTTTACCTTTTTGCAGTTGATAATCCAGCAGCTGAACCACTTCAGACCCATTCAGTGATTTAGGTGGATTGTCCCGGAAAGTCTGCATCATTTGCGCAATCTGCTGCTGTCCCTGCATGCCTTTACGGGTAATGCTTTTGAGCTTCTCATAATAAAGGCCGTATTTGATGTAAAGCTCAATGAGTTTATCATATAAAGTCTTGCCCTGATTTTTTTCATAGGCGGCCATTTCGCAGAGCAAGGCCACGGCAGAGACCGCATCCTTGTCGCGCACCTTATCGCCGATCATCAGGCCAAAGGATTCCTCACCGCCGATGATATAATGCTCTTTTCCTGCTTTTTCACGGATCATTTCTGCGATCCATTTAAAGCCTGTCAGCACATTATAACAATGGACATGGTTATCCGCGGCGATCTTGTCGATCATATCTGTGGTGACAATGGTTTTTACGACCATATCCTCAGGGGTGGCAATCTTTTTGGCGTTTCTGGCCTCCATTACATAGGTAAAAGCAAGCACGGCTGTCTGATTACCGTTCATCAGCACCCAGTCGCCCTTGTGGTTTTTAATGCCAATACCCACCCTGTCCGCATCAGGATCCGTGCCTAAAAGGATATCCGCATCAAGCTCTCCGGCCAGTTTAAGCCCCAGACTCATTGCTTCGGCCTCTTCCGGATTGGGGTATACCACGGTTGGAAAATTGCCGTCCGGTGTTTGCTGTTCGGCTACAATATGGACGTTTTCAAAGCCAAAGGCTTTTAAAACACCGGGCACCAGCTTAATACCGCTACCATGAATGGGCGTATAAACGATTTTTAAATCTTTCTGACTGCTGATCGCATCCGGATGGACACTGAGTCCCTTGACCATCTGGATATAGGCCTCGTCGACCTTGCTGCCGATGATTTCTATCAGGTCTTCCCCTCCGGTAAATTTTACATCCTGGATGTTTTTGATCTTGGCCACTTCGTCCATTACATTTACGTCATGAGGCGGCACCAGCTGCGCGCCGTCATCCCAATAGGCTTTATAGCCGTTATATTCTTTAGGGTTATGGGAAGCGGTACAGACGACACCTCCCTGACAGCCTAAATACCGGATGGCAAAAGACAACTCCGGGGTCGGGCGCAAATCATCGAATAAATATACCTTGATACCATTGGCGGCAAAAACACCGGCAGCCGTTTCCGCAAAAAAACGACTGTTATTGCGGGGGTCATGGGCAATAGCAACCTTGATCTCCTTGCCCTGAAAAGACTTGTTGAGGTAATTGGCAAAACCCTGGGTGGCCATACCTACCGTGTATTTATTCATCCTATTGGTACCAACACCCATAATGCCCCTCAGGCCGCCAGTGCCAAATTCCAGGTCCTTATAAAAAGCTTCTGTCAGATCTGCCGGATCCTCTTTTTGTAACCTTCTGATCTCTTCCTTACTCTGGTCATCATAATTGCCATTCAGCCAGCTGTCAATTTTCGCCTGGACATGCTGTGCTATCTGCTGCTGTGTATTTTCTGCCATGGTTTTTCTTTATTAAAATTGTTTTAAAAGGTATTTCAAATCAAGATTATACATTAATGATTAAAAAAGTTGCGCTGTTAGCTGTTTAAAGTCACCCGCATCCTCTTATACATAATATCTATATACTTATGTCTATAATTATATTATTTAATTTAAATCAATTTAGTTTTAACTTCCAGTGTCATGCCATTATTCAGCAACGGTTATATAATGCTGTCATCAAAGTGCCCCGACATTTAAGGATTAAATGGTCACTTCTTAAGCAGGAAGCTCCATTAAATGATAATGGTTACTTACTTTTATTATCTAACCGTATCAAAAATAACACCTGTTATTTCTTCGTCGCTGATCTCTACCCGGATATGGTCCTCACCGGTAGTAGCTAAACTAAGGCCAACATAATCGGGCTTTATCGGAAACAGACGGTGCATGCGTTCAATCATCACCAGGGTCTGGATACGACGCGGCCGATAGGCCAGTAAAGGTTTGGTCGCGTACAGCAAGGTTTTGCCCGAGTTGCTGACATCATCAATAATAATCACACTCTTGTCGTTAAAATCCAGGTTCTCAGAAAGCGTGACGACGTCTGGGCTAATTTTGTCCAGGCTGACCGTCAGTATTCTGATCGCACAATCTACATACTGTTTTAAAAACCCTTCGAGTTGGCGGGCCATGGCCGTTCCGTTTTGGGCGACACCGATCAGAATGAGTTCCTCGTTTTCATCACTTATATTTTCAGCAATCTGCAGTGCCATCCGGTGTAATTTCTCCCGGGCGGAGCTTTTGCTTAATATTGAATCTTTTGCCATAATAATTCGTATAAATAAATGACCTTGAATGTTATTTTTAAAAGGCCTGTTTCTTCCAGAATGTTTAGCGGCCTAAAATTATGGATATATCGGTTATAATCTGCAATATCATTCACAAATATGGTTATCTTAGCGCATCAACTCAAAAGTATGCATATTGTGTCTCAATTTTTGTTTGTGATATTGTTTACGGTCGCCATATGGCAGTTTACAAAAAAATGCAGACAAATAAAAAGAAATATTAATCTGGGTCGGGATAAACAGATAACAGACCATAAATCCACCCGTATTAAAAATGTCCTTTTACTGGCACTGGGTCAAAAGAAAATGTTCCGCAATCCGCTGGTAGCGATCCTTCATTTATGTGTTTATGCCGGCTTTATCATCATTAATATAGAGATCCTGGAAATCATCCTGGACGGTCTTTTGGGTTATCACCGTCTGTTTGCGGGCATCGGCGGCCTGTATGTCTTTCTGATCAATGCCTTTGAAGTGCTGGCGCTGCTCGTACTGGTCAGTTGTGCCATTTTCCTTATTCGCAGAAACCTGGTCAAAGTAAAAAGGCTGGCCTCGTCTGACCTGAACGGCTGGCCACATGACGATGCCAATTATATCCTGATTGCCGAAATTACCCTGATGTCACTGTTTTTGATCATGAATAGCTGTGATACGATCCTAGCTGCAAGGGGTGTAGGCGAGTATGTTAATACACCGGCCACACACTTTTTGATCTCCGGCACTTTGCAGGGCCTGTTTAACGGAATGAACAGCAGTACCCTAATCGGTATTGAGCGGACAGCCTGGTGGTTACATATAATAGGCATCCTCGTCTTTATGAATTACCTGCCTTATTCCAAACACCTGCATATTATCCTGGCATTTCCCAATGCTTATTACGGAAACCTGAAACCTATGGGTGAGATGGAAAATATGCCGGATATCCAGCGGGAGGTATTAATGGCCATGGAGCCGGAAAATGCAGCTATAGCACCTACACCTGAATCAAACGGCGCCGACGGTGCTCAGCCGGCCACGCCGGCTCCCTTTGGGGCGAAAGATATATTTGATCTCAACTGGAAGAACCTGATGGATGCCTACAGCTGCACGGAATGCGGCCGCTGTACGGCTGCCTGCCCGGCGGCGGCCACTGGCAAGGCGCTGAGTCCCAGGCTGATTATGATGAAAACCCGGGACAGGGTAGAAGAGGTCGGCAAGAATATCCGGAAAAATAAAGCCTTTGAGCCCGATGGCAAAAGCCTGCTCTATGATTATATTACGGTGGAAGAATTAAACGCCTGTACGACCTGCAACGCATGCGTGCAGGAATGCCCGGTCAGTATATCACCGCTGGATATTATTTTGCAAATGCGCCGTTATCTGGTCATGGAAGAAAGTAAGGCCCCGGCCGAATGGAATTCCATGTTCCAAAACATTGAAAACAATTTTGCACCATGGCAGTTTTCTCCCGATGACAGAGACAAATGGATGACGGAAGCCTGATCAAGCCATGCGATACCAGTCACGCTAATGCATGCGGAACCTTAAAACCCCGAATAGAAACCATGGAAATTTACAGCATAGAAACCGAATTGTTTAAACTGGACGGGGGAGCCATGTTTGGCGTAGTGCCTAAAGTCCTCTGGGAAAAAGGCCTGCCGGCAGATGAAAACAATATGTGCGATCTGGCCATGCGGCTGTTACTCGTGCGTGATGGAGATCGCCTTATCCTGATTGATACCGGCATCGGCAATAAACAGGATGATAAGTTTTTCAGCCGCTATCATCTCCACGGCCCTGACACACTGGAGCAGTCTTTGCACAAAAGAGGTTTTAAAAAAACGGATATAACGGATGTCTTTTTGACCCACCTTCATTTTGATCATGGGGGGGGAGCCGTCAGTAAAGATCCTGTCAGTGGTGAGCTGACGCTAACCTTCCCCAACGCCACTTATTGGTCAAATAAATTGCATTGGGACTGGGCAGTCCACCCCAATGCCAGGGAAAAAGCCTCCTTTTTATCAGAAAATCTTTTACCCCTCAGTCGTAGCGGTCAATTAAGATTTTTGCCCACGCATACAGCAGCTTCTGATCCAGGTGACCTTCAGGAAGCAAATCCTGCAGATTTATCCGGTAACGGCGATGCTGATCAAACGACAAGTAGGCTCTGGAGCAGTGAGCTTTTTTCATTTAGCGAAAATATGTGTTACCAGGTGGTCGGTGGCCATACCCGGGGGATGATGCTGCCTTATATCAAAATAGGAGACCGGACCCTGGTGTATGTAACGGATTTGATTCCGACCATGCACCATTTTCCCCTGCCTTATATTGCCAGTTTTGACGTATTCCCTCTGCTTGCAATGGCCGAAAAAGAGGCGTTTTTAAAAAAAGCGGTAGAGGAGCAATATATAATATATTTTGAACATGATGCTGTAAATCAGTGTTGTACCGTTAAAATTAACGAAAAAGGCAAGGTGGTTCCCCATGAAATCTTTACTTTGGATGAATTTTTAAGTCATAAATAAGGAAACCACGCCTTGCGGTGTGGTCTTGAACCCTTAAAGCCCTTTGCAAATATGATGATGACCAGAAAGTACAGCATCTTTACACTCGCCACAAGTCTGGCGTTTTTATGTTTTTCAGGCTGTTCCAGAGGAACCGTTCCCGGCCGCATTGACCGGCTCAAAGCGGAGCGTGACCTGGCCATGCGTGGTGGCGCGAGCCCAGAGGGTAGCAGCAGCAAACCGGTCGAGCTGGGCAAAAAAAGCAAAAAATCCAAAAGCAAGTCTAAACATGCAAAAAACGGTAAGGATGGTGCGAACAGCGACAATAAAAGGATCGCAAATCTACCGCAACCCGTTAAGGTCGATCCTTACTATGTGGATACGGCCTTTGCCAACCAGACTTATGATAAACTAACAAGGGACTATGCCGATACCATTTTGGCAAAACCTGCCGAGAATATTAAAGACGTCAATTATTCGGACGGCTTTATAGGAACGACCAATTTTAACCTGCGCAAGCCGCAATATGTTATTATTCATCATACTTCCCAAAATTCATTGCAACAAACCGTACACACCTTTACCCTGGAGCGCACGCAGGTCAGCGCTCATTATGTCATCAGCCGGGACGGCAAGGTCCAGCATATGCTCAATGATTATCTGAGGGCCTGGCAGGCTGGGAAGGGCAAATGGAATAATATAGAGGATATGAATTCCTGTTCCATTGGTATTGAACTGGATAACAACGGCTTTGAGCCCTTTACGGACAAGCAGATTGACGCCCTGATAAAAGTGCTTCAATCCTTAAAGGAGCGCTTTGATATTCCCCAATCCAATTTTATCGGGCATGGCGACTATGCGCCCGTACGTAAAAACGACCCGAATGTCCATTTCCCATGGGCTAAACTGGCCGCGAGGGGCTTTGGCTACTGGTATGGCGATACGACTGGGGTACAGGTACCCAAAGAGTTCAATGAATATTTGGCCCTGCGCATCATAGGATATGATGTCTCCAATGTCAGCAAGGCCATAATCGCCTTCAGGCGGCACTTCTGTGGCATTGAATCTACAGCGAAAGTTTTGTCACCTGAGGAGCGTAAAGTCCTCTATAAATTATATACCAAATATCTGTGATCCGGATTGGACTATTATGGTGATATATTAGGATCATATCACATCATATCACGATTCTGCTTACATGATTGTGTTTTCACAGATGGTAAGGAAGGCGTGAAGCGAAGATGTTCGTGTTTATCGACCCTGGTCAGCAACCTAATCTGAGAAATAAACAAATGCTGTGGTAGATATTTCGTCCGATAATTTGGCAGATAGTGTATCGGAAACAAGGCAGGTGCCGCAACTGGTTAAAGCCCAGCGCCGAAATGCACTGGGTAACGGACAAGCAGCACGATTGAAACAAAATGGTGGTAATCCTCTTTTCAGGTGACTATAGATATGGACTGCTTCAGCGTATATATTTTGTCCATTGTAAGCTATAAAGCCCGGTTTCAGGCTGGATGATAAATCCAAGGTTGCGGTTTACGATTTGCCTTTTGTCCGGTGGTATTTGCAAGTACTTATAAATACTTGCAAATACTTGGCGGCTAAGGGGCTGAAGCCGAGAATAGCCGTTTTTTAGCCCGGATGCTTCCGGGCTAAAACTTGTTAAGATGCTTGTTAATCAGGCGCTAGGTTAGGTAGAAATGAGGGATTGACCTTATTTTTGACCGGCTTATTTTTAAAGCCGGTAGTTTATATATAGATAATATATAGATATAGCGGCGGCCAATTAAAATAATAATCAGAAATAAAGGCACTTATGTATGCCCATAAGGTCCTGTATTAAAAAGAAAATAAGCGGAAAGCCCGTAATGCAGCTTTTATGGTTGCTCGCATGAGGCTTGATCCTGACTGAATGTAGTTATGGCGAAAATAAAAAAAGCCTTTTTTTGTAATAATTGTGGCTATGAAAGCCCCAAATGGCTGGGAAAATGTCCCAGCTGCAATAGCTGGAATACTTTTGTCGAAGAAGTCATCCAGACTGGTAGTCAGCAGACGCAGGCGGTCTGGGGCGATTACGATCAGTCCGCCGGTAATGCGGCGGACGGGCAGGGCATGAGTATCTCCGCTAAGGGCCGCCAGCCGCGTATTGTGACCCTTGACCAGATCGAGACCCAAAACGAAGTCCGGATCCAGACCAGTGATCCGGAGATTAACCGGGTATTGGGTGGCGGCATCGTGCCGGGTTCCATTGTACTGGTTGCCGGCGAGCCTGGCATTGGTAAGAGTACTTTGTTTTTGCAGGCGGGACTTGCGCTTAAAGGCCACCGCGTTTTATATATCAGCGGAGAGGAAAGCGAGCAGCAGATCAAAATGCGGGCTTCCCGAATTGACGCGCACAGCGATCAGTTTTACCTGCTCACGCAGATGGTCACCCAGGAGATATTTAAGGAAGTCCGTAAATTAAAACCGCAGGTGCTGATCGTGGATTCCATACAGACCCTGCAGTCCAATATTATAGAGTCCTCACCGGGCTCCGTCTCACAGATCCGGGAGTGCGCCGCTGAGTTCCAGCGTTTTGCCAAACAGACCAATACGCCTGTATTTTTAATCGGGCACATCACAAAAGATGGCAGCATTGCCGGCCCCAAGATCCTGGAACACATGGTGGATACTGTCCTTCAGTTTGAAGGGGACAGGCATTATGCTTACCGGATACTCAGAACATTGAAGAACCGCTTTGGCTCTACGGCCGAACTGGGCATCTATGAAATGACTTCTGGTGGTATGCGGGCGATCAGCAACCCGTCAGAGATATTAATCACCCAGAAGACAGAAGAGTTAAGTGGCAGCGCCATTGCTGCCAGCATGGAAGGCATGCGGCCCATACTCATAGAAGTGCAGGCCCTGGTAACGCAAAGCGTATACGGTACCCCCCAAAGAACCGTCAGCGGTTTTGATCTGAGACGCCTGCAGTTATTACTGGCTGTGCTGGAAAAAAGAGGCGGCTTCTTATTCGGGATGAAAGATGTTTTTATCAATATCGCCGGTGGGCTTAAAGTAGAAGACCCTTCTATTGACCTGGCGGTAATCGCGGCTTTGCTGTCTTCCTATGAAGATAAGCCGCTCTCGCCCGCCATCTGCTTTGCCGCAGAGGTAGGCCTGAACGGGGAGATCCGGGCGGTCAACCGCATTGAGCAACGGGTAGCAGAGGCTGAAAAGCTCGGTTTTGAGCAGATTATCGTTTCTAAATACAATAAAAAGGGATTTGCGGCCCAGGCAAAAGGAATCAAAGTGACTGCCCTGGGGAAAGTGGAAGAACTTTATGATCTGCTGTTTAGAGATTAATCCAGTAAAATTAAAAACTTATAGTATTTTAGCCTCCTCATTATACAAAACTTTAAAAATTATTCATGCAAAACAACCAAACCGTGCAGAAAACACAATGGGGCCAGTTCGGAACCCTGATCATTGTTTTCTTTTTCTGGGGCTTTGTCGCTGCCAGTAATGATATCCTGATACCGGTATTTAAAGAGAACCTGCATCTCTCTCAGGCCTATAGCCAGCTGGTTTCCTTCGCGTTTTACTTTGCCTATACCGTAGGTTCCATTATTTTTATGATTGTCAGCGAGACCCGCAAAAGGGACTTGCTGCAGGATATGGGCTATAAAAACGGGATTTCAATCGGGTTGATCATTTCAGCGGTGGGAACCTTGCTGTTTTTCCCGGCGGCGCAGACCTCTTCTTTTTTACTGTTTATCTCCGGCCTGTTTATCGTAGGTCTGGGTTTTGCATTGCAACAAATTGCCGCCAATCCGCTGGCGGTTATTATGGGTGACCCTAAAACGGGTTCCCAGCGGTTAAGCCTGGCGGGCGGTATCAATAACTTTGGGACCACCATCGGCCCCCTGATCGTGAGCTTTGCCATCTTCGGTTCTGTGACCGGCGACCATTCTCACGCTTCGATCAGCAGTATTAAAGTGCCTTACCTGGTACTGGGAGCTGCTTTTATACTGGTGGCCATTATCTTTAAATTCTCTAAAGTTCCCAATAAGATCAACCTGGAAGCTGTAGCCGAGGAAGAAGCACTGGATGACAATAAAATCCTTCACAGGACCAGCGTGTTTAAATATCCCCAATTAGTGCTGGGGATGATTGCGCTGTTTTTGTATGTGGGGGTAGAGGTCTCCACCGCCTCTAACCTGCCAGAATTCATGAAAGAGCATTTAGGTACGGCCACGGAAAACATTGCTCCTTTTGTCTCTTTATATTGGGCGAGTCTTATGATCGGCCGCTGGACCGGTTCCATCGGTGCCTTTGATATTTCCCAGGGTGCCAAGGGGGTACTCAGGGTGCTGATGCCTTATATTGCATTCGGGGTGTTTTTGCTAGTCAATAAGATCGCGCAGCATGACGTAACACCTTTTTATATTTATGTGATTATCATTCTTGGGTTGATTATCTGTGATTTCTTAAGTAAAGGTAACCCGGCAAGGCAGCTGTTGATTTTTGCCTTTATGGGCATTACCGCACTTTTGATCGGGATTTTCTCTGACGGCATGGTGAGCGTTTATGCTTTTATCAGCGTGGGACTGTTCTGCTCGACTTTATGGCCCTGTATATTTACCCTGGCCATTGCAGGCCTGGGTAAATATACCAATAAAGGATCCAGTTTGCTGATTATGATGATCATGGGTGGCGGCGTAATGAGCCTTTTTCAGGGCTTTTTAGCCTCTCCTGATTTGCTGGGTATCCAGTTCAGCTATTTTATTCCGGTCTGTTGTTTTGCCTATCTGGCCTTTTATGCCTGGAGAGTTAAAAAAATATTAGCAAGTCAGGGGATTGATTATGACGTAAAAGTCAGCGGCGGGCATTAACTTTGCACGAAATCTGGATTTACGCTATTAAACCCGTAATTATAAAAAGCAATCATCGTAAATACAACTATGTTATCTATTCCTATTTCACAGCAAATGGCCATTGGTATTGATATCGGTGGTACCAACACGGTATTTGGCATTGTAGACCACCGCGGCGAGATCGCCTACCGCGGGGCCATCTCAACAAAAAAACATGAGAATGTCGACGAATATATAGAGGAACTGTATCAGGCCATCATGCCGGCACTCAATCAGTTTGGCAGCGATAAGCTGGTACGGGGCATTGGTATCGGAGCACCCAACGGTAATTATTACAACGGAAATATCGAATATGCGCCAAACCTGCCCTGGAAAGGAAAGATCCCGCTGGCATCGCTGGTGCAACAAAAGTTCAACCTGCCTTCGGCACTTACTAACGATGCCAATGCGGCCGCAGTAGGAGAAATGACCTATGGTGCCGCCAAAGGCATGAAGGATTTTATCATGATCACCCTTGGCACGGGCGTGGGTAGCGGCATTGTGGTCAACGGAGAAATGGTCTATGGCCATGACGGTTTTGCCGGTGAATTAGGCCATACCATTATCATACCCGGCGGCCGCAAGCACTGGTCTACCGGCGCCGAAGGTTCCTTGGAAACATACGCTTCTGCAACCGGTGTCATGCTGACAGCCCTGGAACTGCTCAAAACATACCCGGACAAGCCCAGTATTTTGCGTCATTATGAGGAAAACGAGATTGACAGCCGCCTGGTCTATGACTGTGCGATCCAGGGCGACGATATCGCCCGCGACACCTATACCTTTACAGGGGAGATCCTGGGTAAGGCCCTCGCTAATTTTGTCATGTTCTCTTCCCCTGAAGCCATTATTTTATTTGGCGGTCTCTGCAAGGCTGGTTCACTGATTTTCCAGCCGGCTAAAAGGGTCATGGAAGAAAATCTATTGCCGATCTACAAAAACAAAGTACAGATCATTCCAAGCGAACTGAAAGAATCTGACGCGGCCATTTTGGGTGCCAGCGCGCTCGTTTGGGAACTTAAATAATAAGGATCACCCGGAATTTGGAGGCATAACGCTTCATTAACATTTCAGGGGATTCATTAACGACGCCTGTAGCGCAATTTGAATAAATTCGCTGACAGGCGTTTGTTATATTAATAATTGGCGACGCCAATACTAATCAGTTTAAAGAAAGCTATTCATGAAAAGTACGATGATTGTATCAGCAGCCCTGCTATTTCTAGCCGGCTGCGCGACCCAGACAGGATCCGTCAATAAGGACGATGTATTACAGTATGTAGATCCTTATATCGGATCTGCGGCACATGGGCATGTTTTTGTAGGCGCGAATGTGCCTTTTGGAGCGGTACAGGTTGGTCCGACCAATATTACGCAGGGGTGGGACTGGTGTTCCGGATATAATTATTCGGATAGCGTGATCAGAGGCTTCTCCCAACTGCATCTCAGCGGAACAGGCATTGGTGACCTGGGCGATGTGCTGATGATGCCCTATCTCGGGCCGCTGCGTACGATGACCGGTACGCAGCAGGATCCTACCGCCGGCTACAGTGCACATTACAGTCATAAAGAAGAAGAGGTTGCACCCGGTTATTACAGCGTAAAACTAACCGATAATAATATCAAGGTTCAGCTCACTGCTTCTGAAAGGGTGGCTTTACAGAAATATGATTTTCCGGGTACCGACAGTGCCAGGGTGATCATCGACCTTGAGCAGGGCATAGGCTGGGACGCCCCTGTTAAAACCCATATTGCCCGCTTAAATGATACCACACTGGTCGGTTACCGGTTTTCCAAAGGCTGGGCTAACGACCAGCGGCTCTGGTTCGCCATCCGCAGCTCTGAGCCGATAAACCGTTGGGATGTGTTTGACTCTACGGTTTTTAAATCCAATGATTCGCTGACCTCCGTCAGGACCAAAGGTGTCCTCTCTTTTGGCAAGGACATGAAATCGGTCTCTTTTAAAATCGGTATCTCTCCCGTCTCCAGCGAAGGGGCGCTTGCTAATATCGATGCAGAAATGCCGGGCTGGAACTTTACGGCCATCAAAGACAAGGCGCAGGATAGCTGGCGCAAAGCCCTCAGTAAAATCCAGATTGAAACAAAGGACTCCGCTAAAAAGCGTGTATTCTATACGGCGCTGTATCATACCATGATCGACCCGGTTTTATTTAATGATCATGACGGTACGTACAGAGGAACGGATAAGAAAGTTTATGAACACGCCGGTTTCCAGAACTATTCCGTATTTTCTTTATGGGATACCTATCGGGCGCTTAATCCGCTCTATACCCTGATCCAAAGAGAAAGGGTGGTGGATTTTATCAGTTCCATGCTGGCGATCTATCAGCAGCAGGGTAAATTACCGGTATGGCACCTGAATGGCAATGAGACCAATTGTATGGTGGGCTACAGTGCGGCTCCGGTTATTGCGGATGCCATTGTCAAAGGCATAGACGGATTTGATAAGGAACTGGCTATGGAAGCCTTGGTTAAAACGGCCAATACGGATGAGTTTGGTCTGAATTACCTTAAAGAGCTGGGTTATATCCCGGCGGATAAGGAAAATGAAGCTGTCTCCAAAGCCCTGGAATATGCCGTAGATGACGGCAGTATCGCGCTGGCTGCGAAGAAGCTGGGTAAGACAGATATTTATGAGACATTTGCTAAAAGAGCGCAGTATTATAAAAGGTATTTTGACAGCAGCACCGGTTTTATGCGGGGGGTGATGAGTGACGGCAGCTTCCGGACACCTTTTAATCCTTTCCAGTCCGTCCACAGAGAAAATGACTATACAGAAGGCAATGCCTGGCAATATATCTGGTTAGTGCCCCAGGATGTACACGGGCTTATTAAACTGTTTGGCGGCGATCAGCCCTTTATTCAGAAACTCGACAGTTTGTTTGTCGTCACCGGTGATCTGGGATCGCAGGCTTCTCCGGATATTTCCGGGCTGATCGGTATGTATGCCCAGGGCAATGAACCCGAGCATCATGTTCCCTATCTTTACGACTTTGCCGGCCAGCCCTGGAAGACTGCTGAAAAAGTACATGAAATTGCTACGAAGTTCTATACAGATAAGCCGGACGGCTTATGCGGCAATGATGACTGCGGTGAAATGAGCGGCTGGTATGTACTCTCTTCACTGGGCTTTTACCAGGTCAATCCGTCCAATGGCATATTTGTCTTTGGGACACCGTTTTTCGATAAGGCAACCGTAAACGTAGGTAATAACAAAAGCTTTGTCATTACGGCGGATAAACTGACCGATAAAAATATCTATATCCAGTCGGTAAAACTCAACGGCAAACCTTACAGCAAATCCTATATTACCTATCAGGATATCACTGGTGGCGGCACTTTGGAATTTACCATGGGAGAAACTCCGAATAAGAATTTTGGGGCGGCACCTGCCGACCGGCCCAAGGATCAGTAAGCGAAATTGCAAGTGTAAAGTGTAGCGCAAGTTAAAGTGCGAAGTAAAGCACGGGGTTAATAAGAAAAGTAAATAAGAAAGCAGCTATCATCCATCCGGGATAATAGCTGCTTTTTATGTGGCCTCAGGTTTTCAGCATGTATCTGTGTAGCCGTATGAGCTGGCATAAACAATACCGTTACACCGTTATCACCACACTGTTACTTTTTTGCAAGGATCAGGCCTGGTTCGCATTATCTGCTGCCTTCCTGGCCGCTGCGGCGGCTTCATCTGCCGCGTCGCTTGCCTTGTTTGCGGCCGCAGCTGCGGCGTCACTTGCTTTGGCAGCGGCAGCCGCTTCGCTACTATGGAATTTGCTTTTTAAGTTTTCTGTCGTGTCCTGGGCTTTATCTTTTAAGTTTTCCCAGGCATCTTCTGCCTTATCGCTTAGATCCGCGCTTTTCTCTTTCACGGTATCCATGGCATCAGAGGCCTTTTCCTTAGCGGCATCCCAGATGTCTTCCGCTTTCTCTTCAATGTTTTCCCAGCTGTCGGCAGCTTTGTCTTTTAAATGAGAAAGACCTTCTTTGGCTTTTTCAAAAAAGCTTTTTTCTCCTTGTTGATTTTGTTCGCTCATAAAATTCGGGTTTTATAGGTTTAAAAATAATTTGCCCAAACAAGTTAATGAAAATCAATCTAATTAAACTCCAGAAGCTATTAATATTTCGTTATTTCTACCTGGCCGCCGTTTTTTTAATGGGTATAAAATATTGGGAAAAAGTATGGATATAAAAAAGACTGCCGGGCACTCAGCAACTAAGCCTCAGTCCCGGCAGTCTTTATATAAAATTACTATTCCCTTATGCCGTATGAAATAGGCGGTTTGGGAAAGCCCTCTTATTGAATGACTTTTTCAATATGGGTAAACTGTCCCTGTGTATTCATACCTTCCAGGATAATCCGGTAAGATTTAGTGATATCGTTATTGAAGAATTTAAACCTGACTTCGTGATCCTGTGGGGTGGTCATGATCAGGGAATTCCAGTACAGCGTAGAGCGACCGTCTACTTTACTTAGGTCTTGTTTCAGGCTGAGGTAATCCGGAACATAAAATTCCCTAATTAAGGAGTAGCCTGCGATGGTTTTATGGGGCATGCCTTCCCCTTTTTCACGTTGCACATCCCCGCCTTTACGGGTGTAGACCGCAATGGCACCCCCCGGGCTGCCGCCGAAGCCGCCCATAAATGGTGGCCGGAATACCTTCACCATGGCAATATCGCTCATACTGAGATTAGATAACTGACTGGCATCCTGTATGGGCATTTCATCTAAAAACAGGGAGGGTGAGCTGCCTCTCCAGGTCATAGAGGGCGTGCCGCTCTGCGCATTGGAAATCTGCAAGCCGGCTACGCGGCCTTGCAGGTAGCTGAAGACATTGAAAGAACTCTGCGCCGCAATATCATTCATGAGGTCAAAGGTGTAACCGTTATCGCTTCTGAACATTCCGCTGGTATATTTTTCATTGAGCTTTTCTTCAGGAGACTTCGTTTTTGCCTTTACGGTAACATCTTCCAGATTGGTCTCCATATGCATGGCTGCCCAGTACTGGTCAAACAGCCTTCTGCTGGCCGCCAGCCCGCTGGTATCATACACACGTGCCTTGATAATATCATTGGGATCAAGCGGCACATCGCCCGGAGATTTCAGGCGGTCTTGCATAAAATTAATAGTGGCCTGCCGTTCGATGGCGTTTTTCTTGCCGGAAAACTTATAATAGACCTGCAGTGAATCAAAGAAGATGGTATTGGGATCATTAAAAGTGCCGTCGGGCTGGATTTGAACCATGATAAAGCGCCCCGTGGTATCCTGCTTTGATTTGGCGATGGCCACCAGGGTATTATTGGTGGCTATCTGTGAGGAGGTGATGCCATAAACTTTACCGGAAAAAGTCATATAATTGGTATCGGCAGGGTAGGTGATCTTAGGATTTTCATGGGCCAGGAGCTTATCCCAGTTATATCTTCGCCAGCCATGGGTCAGCATGACCAGGTCAAGGTCCTGACGGATCTTGGCGGTCGTATCAGAAAAGTAATAATAAGGCTGATTCACGTGGCCTTTGATCTGGGAAGTGAGCAGCATCCTTGAAATCAGGTTGCTGGAACTGTCTGAACTGATGGCTGCATCTGTTACGGCCACCGACAGGTTGGCCGCAACAGAATCCGTTACATTGATGACAATTTCATTCTGGCCCCTTTTATCAAAACTCAGTTTGGAAAAACCTACTTCCGGATGGAACAATGCTTCACCGTTATTGACAAAAACAATCCTTTCTGAAACAGGTTTCCAGGCAGCGTCAAATAAGGTCAGTTGCAGAATGCCGCTGGGAAAAGATGCCGTAGGAATGGCGCCGCTTACCATGGTTTTGTCCTCCAGCGATACGTTGGCCATATATACCAGTTGCTGATAAGTCGTGGCCACAATATGCAGGGATTTGAGGTTATCCGGTGCGTTTTCGGAGCGCTGGATCGCAAATAGCGTGGATCCCCCGGAAGGCCTGGCTACCAGTGCTGCCCCGGCAGGTTTTACCTCTGGTAATTTGGTGGTTTGCTCCTGGCCCTTATCATCGGTCCAGGTGGCCGTATAAACTTCTGAAGTGGCCGGCAGTAAATGAAAACTGCCCATCCCGTCATGTTCAGGGCTGATTTTAGCGACCTCCTGGCCTTTAGAATCTTTGACAGTGCCTGTTACTTTTACCGGTTGTCCGTATTGGTTCTCTGCCATAAAAGCCACCCTTGTATTCAGCCCGGCAATCAGATCGCCGCCTTCAGGGAAAAAATAAACTTTGGTGATCGCCTGAGGCGGTGCTCCTTTAAAGCGTTTGGATGCAGGCTGGATGATCGTCAGGTCTTTATTAAAAAGAAAAGCGGTGTCAAAATTCAGCATCCATTTGGTGTAGGCTCTCACATGTAACAGGTTGCCATGGATACTGTCCGGTATGGTAAACTGTCCCCTGGTCGTACCACCTGCAATCGGATAGGCGTCATGAGCCAGGACCTTCCCATTTTCATCACTGAAATCCACATATAAGGTTTTGCTTAAATTATCGGGCATAATACCGGTAACAATATAGGCTTTGAACCAGACATCTTCCTTAGGAGCATAGTTATGGCGGTCAAACTGCAAGTGGATCCTTTCCTGGGGATATTTAGCGCCGTAATCATTTATCAGGGTGTCAATTCGCTGGGCATGGGCGGTTGGTGTTGTGATGGCAAAAGCCGCCGCTAGGAGGCAGCAGACCCTGAAAAAGTTTTTCGCGTAACGCAGTGTCATGTGTACAGTAGGTTTATAATGAACGATTAATAACTCGTAAAGTAAAAAAAATATCCCTCTAAGTTAAGGGATATTTCTGTAGTAGCTGTTCTGCTTTGGAAGTGAACTTATAATGTTTTCTAAAAAACCGACTTTTTGCCGAAACTAAGGTTACCGGACGCTGTTAAAAGGGCGGCGCCTCATCAAAACCTGCATCAAATTCATTGCTGTTCATCTTGCTTTGGACCACCTGGAAGCTGCCGTTACTCCCATCCATGGCACCACCGCCCAAACCGCCCGCAGGGCCGCTTTGCGGCACGCTCTGCCAGTTGCCTGGATTAAAGCCCTGGTTGCCCATATCCTCAAATTTTTGGATGTCCAGCCTTGCTTTCAGGATTATCGTTTCCAAAGAACCGTTACGGTGTTTGGCGATTTTAATATGGGTTTCTCCTTCAATGGATTCGCCCATTTCATTGGAATTGTTCTCATAATACTCGGGCCGGTAAATAAAGATAACCATATCGGCATCCTGCTCGATGGCTCCTGATTCTCTTAGGTCACTTAACTGCGGTACTTTACTTTCTTTTCTGGATTCCACCGCACGGCTTAACTGGGACAGGGCAATGATAGGAATCATCAGTTCTTTGGCAAGAACTTTCAGGTTCCTGGAGATGGTACTGATTTCCTGTTCACGGTTACTGTTCTTGTCACCGGAACCGCTCATCAGCTGCAGGTAGTCGATGACGATCATACCTACCTTGTTCTTATTGACCAGCCTTCTGGCCTTGGCCCGGAACTCAAATATATTGAGCGCTGCCGTATCATCGATGTAAATAGGAGAGGTCTCCAGGGGTTTAATGCCTTTGGCCTGCAACTGCTTGTATTCATAATCTTCCAGGTTACCCCGTGAGATCTTTTCCAGTTTGATTTCACTCTGGGCGGAAAGGATACGTTGTACCAGCTGCGCGGAACTCATTTCCAGGGAAAAGAAGGCGACAGGTACGGGATTGGTGGGGTGCATGGCCGCGTTTCTGATCAGGTTCAGCGCAAAGGCCGTTTTACCGACCGCCGGACGGGCTGCCAGGATGATCAGGTCACTTGGCTGCCAGCCATAAGTGACTTTATCCAGGCTCGGGAAGCCGCTGGGCACACCGGAGATCTCATTGGTCTGCAGCCGGAGCTTATCAATCCGCTCCAGGGCTTTGGCCAGGGCATCCCCGATATCATCATAGTTCTTTTTCAGGTAATTATTGGTGATATTGAAGATCTTTTGCTCCGCGTCATCCAGCAGGTTGAAGACATCGGTGCTTTCTACATAGGCTTCCGTAATGATTTCACCGCTGATCTCTATTAGTTTACGCTGAATGAATTTTTCCAGCAGGATACGGGCATGGGTTTCAATATTGGCCGAAGATGTCACCGACATCGTCAGCTTGGAAACATAAAAAGCACCCCCTACCAAATCTAGCTCTTCAGAAGATTTTAGCTCTTCCACTACGGTCAACATGTCAATGGGCATGTTTTTCTGGGCCAGTTTCTCACAGGCCTTAAAAATAAGCTGATGGGCATCTACATAAAAGCATTCTGCCCGGATGATTTCTATGACATTATCGAAAGCTGCCTTTTCCAACATAACCGCACCCAATATAGCCTCTTCCAGTTCCCGCGCCTGGGGGGGGACTTTGCCATACATCATGGCGTTGATATCGGTAGATGGCTTTTTACGGCCGATTTTGCGGTTAATATTCGATAAATTGTCCATTTATATAAAGTAATTTAAGTACATGTTATGCGCCACTCAACCGAATTTTGGGGGAAAATTACCTTTAGCTGATAGGTAACTTTCAGGTAACAATTTGATCATAAAAAATTAAAATACCCCTTCGATTTGGAGCGAATATAGCAAGGCTCCCCGTGGGAAAAAACTTTGTTTATCTGATTATTTTTACATACCCAATGCACAAAGATATTAACAGATTTCCTAAGTTTATGCACAAACCGGTTAAAGTTATCCACTAAATTTTGGGCTTATACAGTAAAATCAGGGTTTTATCCACAATTCACTGTGCATAAAGAAATAGGGAAAATACCTGTCATTACATGGGAGATTTTGGTATTTTTTAAACTTTAATCATGCTTGGTTGAAGGCAAAAAATGGTTTTTGGTTATTGCTTTTTTAGAGGGCCTTTAGGGGCACTTCAAGCGGCGACTATTGCTTTGGGATGCTTCTATGGCATTTATATGACCTTTGCAAATCGTGGCAATATTCGGTAGCGCCAAAAGTGGCACTTTAATTTAATACTGGGGCGACGTTTTGCCGCTGTCCATGCATTCATTCTGTTAACGGTTCTTTCCGGTTTTTATAATAATAGTTTTAAATCCTGAATTTTCTTCCAAATTCATCGTCCCCTGCCAATTTCAAAACCTCGCTGTGTAAACCTAGAACTCGGAGGACATTAAAATAGGCGCCAAATGAAACACGTGGGTCTCTTTTTTCAACCAGATATAAGGTTGAGCGTGCAATAGCAGCACGCTCAGCTATTCGTACCGTGGAAAGCTTACGTCTTTTTCGGACAAGCTTAATTTGTTTACCCATTTGCTCTAACAGCGATTGGCATTTAGGGAAAATTATTTGCTTTTTGCTATTCATTGGGTGGTCATGTCCGTTATTCCATGCAAAATTTAATAAAATGACTGAAATTACGGACATTTCCCGCCGTCGTTTATAATGTTTTTAATGAATAAGTCCGTCAGTTTTTTTGAAGTCTATTTTGTTCGGGCATTGAGAATGTCCTGGTCCTAATCGGGCATTGCAATGGAATCGTAATGTAAAGCGCCTAACGACTTTTATATCAATCACCATAAAGCCATCTGACTTGATTCTTTAACTTCAATGGTAGGCTTACTAAGTATTCTAAGGATTTCAAAGGTCAAATAAGTATTAATTGTAAATAGCGACGCGTTATCACCGCAAACAATTGACCAGTAATCGTTTGCGATAGTCATAAAGTATAAAATCGCAGATTGTAAGAGGTAACGCGTTATCGTGCAAATAATTGATACACAGTACTTTAATTATTTCAATTAAAATGACAAGAATGTAAGACATAACGCGTTATTATTATAAGATCCTGATATTATAACGGTGGATTGAATTTATTTAAGTAATTTTTCTATTTTATGCATTTTGGGAGAAGATATATTTTAGTGGTGTTGATCTGTATGCCTGCATCCATTCTTTGCGGCCAATCCAAGACCGACCAGATAACCCGCTATTTGCTGAAAGGGCACAAGGCGGGCCTTTTCAATGGCAATGTGCTGGTAGCCGATAATGGTAAGATCATCGTTGAAGCTGCCGTGGGCTATGCGGATGCTAACCAAAATGACACTTTGACGACCGCCTACAGATTTCACATAGGGTCAATCGCCAAGGAATTTGACGCTGTCGCCTTAATGATGCTCGCAGAAAAGGGCAAGATTAATCTAAGTGATAAGGTGTCCAAATTCTTTCCAGATCTACCCGCCTGGGCAAAAACAATAAGCATTAAGAATTTACTGCAATATACCAGTGGCTTGCCCGAAATAAGGTACGAGAGGGTCCAGGGGGATGCGGATAACTGGCAAGAGCTCATGCACTTAAAAGAACTTGACTTTGAACCAGGTACGAAATACGCTTATAATAACAACAATACATTTTTGCGCAGGATGATCATAGAAAAGGTTACGGGCACGCCCTTTAATGATTTTGTTCAGCATAATATTCTTGAGAGGATCGGTATTAAAAATGGCATTATTGATCCGACTGAAAAGGATCCTTTGGTCGCGAGGTCCTTCGATAACCATTTTAAACAGGACGGCCTTGAAGTGCCCATATCCGGCTGGACTTGTCTTACCATAAGGGATTTCTATAAATGGGCGAAAAGTATCAATAATTTTCGTCTGATCAGCTCGGTTTCAACAAAGGAAATTATGACCCCATTTAGGGATGGCGACCAATGCGGCCTCGGTAGCGGTGTTATTAACAGAGATACCGTAAAAGAACATATCCATGACGGTCAGGCAATGCACTATCAGGCGCTGGAATACGTGGAAAATGAAAATGGTATCAACAGGATTATTATCATTCTTTCCAATCAAAGAAAAGGAAATGTCTATCAGATCGCTGAAGCTATTTATCAAATTTTAGATGGTAAGCACTATAAGGAACTAGCTGAGTAGTATTACTTTTGCTTTAGGACTTTGTCAATTGCCCTTAGGCTTCCTGCCGGTAATTGCCCGGTCAACAATATGATATAATTCTTCCAGCGTAAAAGGCATGGGAAGTAATCCGAAGATGCCCAGTTTTTTAACGATGCCCTGAATTTTTGGATTGCCGTTTAGTGCGATCACCTGCAAGGCAGGAAAGTTGGCCGCGATTTGACGGAGCAATTCCTTACAGGCATTGGCCCTTCTGTTGATATCCAACATTAAAAGTTGTGGGTTAAATTCTTTAATGGTGGAATAAAGCTGGGTTACATCATTTAAAGTAAGTACGTTGTAATTTACCTGGTGTAACGCGATTTGTAAGACTTCCAATAGGTCTTTATCCTTTTCAAGGATCAGGATTTTATGCATGAAGTATATATTAACTTCAGTGATTCTGAATTGTTTCTCTAAATAGGATTCCGATGTGCTATGAAGGTAATCATTAAACAAATGAGTTTCTATTAAATTAAATATTTTAACAATATAAATTTTGATTTTATGCCCTCTGCTGTTGTCCAACAAAAATGGATGCCCTTGGATTCTTAAGGAATTCTGATATCCTTTGGATCGGAAGAGCATAGTTGCAGGACATGAAACTTTATTGACATAAAAACTTGAATAAAAAAAGTTATGCTATTTAGAGCCGGCAACTGTGAGGTTACAATGATCCTCTTTTTACCCTATCGATCTTCTAGTAATTGTATAAGGGTCAATCTGATTTCCTTGGTCATTGGCCTCATCCCCAAAGGCGATTATAACTTCACAAATTTGATTTCAGTTCTGCCTATACGGAAAAAATAAACACCGGTACTTAGAGACTGAATATTAATTTTGTTTAAACCTGCTTGCAGGGATATGGTCCTCAGCAATACTCCAGATAAGTTGTATAGATGTGTTTTACTTGCTTCCGGGACATTTAGCCAGATATTATTCCTTGCCGGATTGGGATATACTGCAATTTTGTCCTTGCTATTTTGTGCCAGACGGATGATATCGCTATAGGTTTTTTTACCACTGTTATCTACTATTTCAAGCCGGTAATAATTAACGGGTTCAATTTGTGGCAGGGAATACGTATAATGCCTGTAACTGCCTCGGGAGCCGACACTTGTTGTTTTAACGAAAGACAACCCATCTGTGCTTTTTTCAATTACATACCGGTTCAGATTGCTTTCTGCGCCACTTTCCCATTGTAATGTTACGATACCGTTTTGAATGCTTCCTTTGAAATGTACAAGATCTACAGGTACAGTTGTTCCTTGTAGTTCATATGCGCCAATATCGACGGACGTACCCGCTACTCTTGGATTGCCAGCCAAATCGGTTGCAATAATGTTTGCTGCAGTGTTACCTGCATCAATACATGGGCTTGTACTTTTGAGCGTGTAATCTCCACCTGCCAAGTCGGTAAATAACGGGTCCTGGCTAATGTTACCGGTACCTCCAATAATTCCATCCTGAAGGTCACTATAAGTAATAACGGGTGCGGCGGAGAGGTTGTAAATGCCATTGCCGTCAGCATATCCTGTGTTATTCCATATAATGGTGTTTGTTATGACAGGATTAGCTGCAGTGTTATACATTCCACCGCCAAAACCCGCCGTATTACCCGAGATAACACAATTTGTGAATACAGCTGCGGACTGGAATCCATTATAAATAGCCCCTCCATTACCACCGGTGTTTCCGGAAAAAATGCAATTAATAATTGCAGGAGATGAATTGATCATATTATAGATAGCTCCTCCACCGGTGTTCGCTGAATTGTCGGAAAATAGGCAATTGATAATAGTGGGAGAGGCAGAAGTATAATTATATACCCCGGCGCCGATTTCTGCTTTATTGCCAGAAAAAACACAGTTGCGGATGGCTGGCGAACTGTTTAAATTGAAGATGCCGCCGCCTCCACGGCCATTACTATAGCCTCCGGTAATAATAAAAGCGTCCAGAACGGCTGAAGACGTCAGGCCATTATTGTCATTTATAATTACGCTGTTACCGTTCCCTTGGAGGGTAGCGCGATGATTAGGATTCCTTTGACCAAAAGAACTTTCTGTACCCAGAAATCCGCCGAAAATCTTTACTCCTTCCTTCATGGTAAAGCTTGTGCCGCTGACCGGTTGGTAGATACCTGAGGCCACAAAAATACTGTCTCCACTGATGGCGACGTCAATAGCCGTCTGAAAACCGGTAAAAGCGTTGGTCCAACTGGAACCGTCATTATTGCCAGTGGCGTTCAGGTTTACGTATATAACACCAGCCTCTGCCTGTAAAAAGCTTAAGGCAAGTAATATCAGAACGGGTACAAATTTTCTCATACCTGCAATTT
>Ga0182744_1001014_pt1 | contig 25319 bp, 21 predicted proteins | sample eDN3rd30CKraftMG_FD_128525 | JGI IMG/M metagenome (GOLD analysis project Ga0182744, IMG submission 128525) | Enriched Miracle-Growth compost microbial communities from Emeryville, California, USA - eDNA 3rd pass 30_C Kraft MG (version 2) (version 2) ... | reverse complement strand
CATCATCAATAATAAAAAGGCGCCGATAAAGTGCAGTATGGCCAATAATCTTTCTGCATTGAGAAATCTATCCGCCAGTAAACCAATGATTAAGGGCGCAATTACAGCCCCTAATGAATGGGTAGAGAAGATATTGGCAGTTTCAAAACCTGTTGCCTTTAAATTGGTAGTTAAATAGGTTCCTAGGGTAACAAACCATGCGCCTTTAACAAAGTATTCTAAAAACATCATCAGGGACAGTTGTGTACGTAGCTTAAGCGTCATATTAGATTTATAATGGTGTTATCGTGCGCTAAAAATAGTCAATTTATGTCATACAAAAAGAAATGAGGGAGTAAAACAACTCATGTACTGAGCAGTATAATTTTTTTTCAATACTATATTTTATACTAAAATAAGATGAACGTAACATCTTATTCATATAGAATTATTTCTTTCGTATCGAAAAAAGATATTATTTTTGGTCGTAGATAAGCCGACCATTTTTTCAAACAATTATGATATCATGTATAGTTCCTTGGAAGATAAAGTTTTATTGTCTTTAGTTCAAAAAGGTAAAATGGAAGCCTTTCAAGAGCTTTATGAACGTTATTGGGAACAACTGTATGTACATACCAAAGCGATGACTTCTTATGAGGATATGGCCAAAGATATGGTGCAGGAAATCTTCGTGGAGCTTTGGGACAAAAGAGCAGATTTGAATATTCAGTTGTCTTTAAAGGCGTATTTATACAGAGTGGCCCGGAATAAAGTGCTGAATACTTATGTTCACGATAAGGTTCATGAGAAATATATGCGCTCTCTTATCCAATATTTTGAAGCAGGAGAAAACCAAACCGATTATTTATTGCGGGAAAATTGGGTACGGGCACGAATAGCCGAAGAGGTATCTGCTTTACCCAGCAAAATGCGCCAAATTTTCGAAATGAGCCGAAATGAACACAAAACGTATAAAGAAATTGCAGCGGAACTCAATATATCTGACAAAACCGTGAGAAAACAAGTCAGCAATGCGTTGAAGATCCTACGGTCCAAACTGGAAGTCGTCTCCTATTACGTTCTCTTAATAACACTACCCTTCCTTTTTTAAACTATTTTCATTTTTTTCTACTACTCATTAGCGGGGAATCTTGTCTTAGTCGTAAAGGATATAAATCCACATGACAGAACAAGAAATAAAAGCACTCATAGAGCAATATATTTCTGGCCGTTGTTCACCGGAAGAAAGTGCATTTTTGGAACGTTGGTATGCCGATGAGCTTCAAAAAAGAATTGCTGAAATCGACCGAAGCGATTTCCATGCCGTAAAAGATGAGATATGGGGCCGTATTGTTGATGAGCGGACGGAGGTAGCAAAACGGAACATAACATGGCGCGTCTGGGCGGCCGTGGTGGCAGGCTTGCTGATCGGCTTTTTTGCGATATACCAAACCCAGCAAAATGAGCCTATATATAAAGTTTCAGAGGAAAAAACGGCTATTAATACGCCGCAAGTATTGCCCGGTGGAAATAAAGCGATATTGACTACGGGCGATGGTAAACAAATTGTTTTGACTGATGAAGAAGACGGTGTCATTGAACAGGGAAATGGTTTTGTTATTCGGAAGGAAGAAGACGGTTTAGTTTCTTTCAAAATAGCAGGTCATTCAGATGACGCTGCCTCGCTCCACAACACCATCGAAACACCCAAGGGGGGGATTTATCAAGTGATACTGCCTGACGGTTCAAAAGCGTGGTTGAATAGTGCCTCCTCCATATCGTTCCCCTCCAATTTCTCTAAAAGCGAAAGAAAGGTATCTATTAAAGGAGAGGTTTACTTTGAAGTGGCACAAGATGTATCCAGACCATTTCGTGTGGAAGCTTCACAACAACAAATTGAGGTATTGGGAACCAAATTTAATATCAATGCATATGCGGATGAACCTGATGTTCGAACAGCTCTCATAGAGGGGAGTGTGAGCGTGCAAGGGGCAGAACAGAAACATATATTGAAACCCGGTTTTGAGATGGTCACCCATAAAAATGGAAAGGACAAAGTAGGAAAAGCAGATGTAGAGGCCATTATGGCATGGAAAGAAGGGGTATTCCAATTTGATCGGGTAGAGTTGAGCGTATTGATGAGACAATTGGCCCGGTGGTATGATATAGAAATTGTTTACGAAGGGGCGTATCCAAAAGATGAATTTGTAGGAAAAATTAAGCGGAATGAAGATATTCAGAAAGTGTTGGACATATTAAGATATGGGAATATTGACGTTACTCTTGAAGGAAGAAAACTAATGGTTGGACAAAAAACGAAACATATGAAAGGAACATAACAAAAATAAAAAACGGTAGTGCTGCTACACTACCGCTATCATCAAATAGTAAGATTGAAAAAATCGGATACATCAATTCACTACTTAACTTATCAAAAATATGAATTTAAACCATTTATGGAAAATACCTTTCCGTAAAATTTATTCTGCACATATTTTTAGGATTATGCGGCTTACAGTATTTTTTATAATTCTTGGAACATGCTTTTTGCATGCCAAGAGCTATTCTCAGAATGTGCATTATGAAGGCAGAAATGTTCCACTCGAAGATGTCTTGAAAGAGTTCAGTCGTCAAACCGGGTACTATCTGTTTTATAAACATAATGAAATAGAAGGTGTCAAGGTTACCTATCTCAAAACTGATGAAACCAAGTTGGATCAGGCTATGAGGCTACTACTGAAAGACCTGCCTTTTGAATTTAAGTTAAAGGAAAACACCATTATTGTCAATAAGGATTTACGTTCTAACGCGCAAAAGGAACCCATTCCGATGGCTGTTCAGCGCATCATTTCAGGCGTAGTAAGAGACAAGAACGGGACGGCATTATCGGGAGTAACTGTTGCGGTAAAAGGTACGTCGGTTGGTACATCGACGGGAAGCGATGGGAAGTTTGAAATCCAAGCGGAAACAGGACAAAGCTTGGTTATATCGCTCATGGGGTATCAAAATAAGGAAATAACGGTTGGCGAGCAAAGTACATTGGCTATTGAGCTAGTTGAAGAAATTTCGGATTTAGATGAAGTAGTCGTAGTGGGGTATGGAACACAGAAAAAAGTAAATTTAACGGGAGCTGTGAGCCAGATTTCGGGCGAGGATTTTGAACAACGCCCGGTTACGCAGCTTACTCAAGCGTTGCAAGGTGCTATACCCAACCTCAACGTAACCTTCGGTTCGGGGCAGCCAGGCACTAGCGGCAGTGTGAATGTGCGGGGAACCACATCGATTAATGGCGGCGGGCCATTGATTTTGATTGATGGTGTGCTAGGCACGCTGGATCGTATCAATGCGAACGATGTGGAATCCGTTACGGTGCTGAAAGACGCATCAGCGGCAGCCGTATATGGCGCACGCGGAGCATTTGGCGTAATCTTGGTGACTACGAAAAGTGCAAAAGAGGGGAAAACAAATATTTCGTATACTACCAATATAGGGTACACTACGCATGCTGTAAACACTGATTTTATTACATCCGGATACTGGAATGCAAAGATCGCGGACCAAGCGATGTATAATGCCCTCGGATACGGAACGACCCGGTACTCTGATGAAGACTACGCGGAACTTTGGGCTCGGGTGAATGATAAAACCGAAAGCCCGGATCGACCATGGGTGGTGATCAAACAAAATGCCAGCGGCCAAGACATGTATCGTTATTATGCGAACTTTGACTGGTTCAATTATTTCTATGACAACAAGCGGCCCAAACAAGAGCATAATGTAACGATTTCTGGAGGAAATAATAAAACTCGGTATTCTTTAATCGGAGCAACTTCCAAAGAGCAAGGGATTTTCAATATCCATCCGGATCAGTACAGAAGACATAACCTACGGGCAAAGGTGGAGAGTGATGTGAAAGATTGGCTCACCATAAGCAACAATACCCATTTTTTTAAATCCTTATATGATTGGCATGGCATGTCGACAAATTTCAATACGATAGATAACAATGTCAGCAATGATCCGACTTATCAATATCATGCCGCATATGTGCCACGGAATCCAGATGGTACACTTACGGGCTATTCGCGCATCAACAACTACCCCATGGGTTATGGTATGCACAATGCCTTGGAAAGTGGCACCATGAAAGGATATTCGAATCAAATGGAGATGACAAATACTACCGAGGCAGTATTCAAACCAATGAAGGGATTGACTTTGACAGCGAATTATTCTTATCGAGAATACCGAACAGAATATTCCTATCGACAGACACCACAATATTATTCTATACTCTCAGGTGTGTTGGAACGATCTAATGTGGGTGCCCTTAGTCAGGATCAGTTAAATGAACACATGATCAGATATCATTGGAACTTCATCAACATTTTTGGTAATTATGAAAAGACATTTGATAATCATTATCTCAGCGTTACTGCGGGTTTTAATCAGGAAGACCGCGCATACAAACGTATTGGTGGTATTGGTGATAATCTGCTTTCTGAATCATTGAATGACCTGGATTTAGTGGTGGGGAACAAACAATTTAAAGGCGGGGCCGAGGAATGGGCAGTAAGAGGCGGTTTTTACAGGGTGAACTACAATTTCGCTGAAAAATATCTCTTTGAAGCGAGCGGCCGTTACGATGGTACATCCCGTTTTCCGAAAAGTAGCCGATTTGGCTTCTTCCCCTCTTTCTCGGCCGGATGGCGGCTTAGCGAAGAATCGTTTTTTGATAAGTTGCGTCCCATAGTGGACAATTTGAAAATCCGGGCTTCCTATGGGTCATTGGGAAATCAGGAAGTAGCTACCTATGCCTATATTTCCTCAATGGGCACTGATCAAATCAATTATGCGGTTGATGGGCAGCTTCTTTCGGTAACCAATCCACCGGCTCCGGTGGCCAATACACTTACCTGGGAGAGCATTACCACAAGTAATATCGGTTTGGATATAAACATGCTGAAAAGCCGTTTATCGCTGGAAGCTGATTTTTACATCCGCGAAACGCGCGATATGCTCAGCGCAGGTCAGCAACTGCCGGCGGTATTTGGGGCAAGTGAACCCAAGGTGAATGCAGCCGACCTTCGGACGAAAGGCTTTGACCTCACTATTGGTTGGAATGATCGCTTCGAATTGGCCGGAAAATCTTTTTCTTATAGTGTACGTGGCGTATTATCTGATTATGTAGCCCGTATCACCAAGTTTGATAACCCTACCAATCTCTTGAGTTCTAACTATGTGGGTAAGCAGTGGGGGGAAATTTGGGGATATTCTTATGATGGCTTTTTTAAAACAACGGAAGAGGCACAGGCCTGGGCATCGATTGTTAACCAAGATCAGATTAACAAACGGCGTGTACAGGCACCTACGGAAGAACTACGTATGCTACAGGCCGGAGATATCAAGATTCAAGACCTCAATGGCGATGGAATCATCAATACCGGTGCGAATACGTTAGCCGACCCGGGTGACCGACGGATTATTGGGAATAGCCTGCCGCGCTATTCTTACGGACTAACATTAGGGGGGAATTGGAATGGTATTGACCTGACGATCTTTTTACAAGGCGTGGGTCGCCAGAATTGGTATCCTGATCCTAATAGTCAGGCTTTTTGGTCTGTTTATTCTCGCCCTTATGCTTCTTTTATTCCGGTCGATTTTCCAAGTAAGGTTTGGTCTCCAGAAAATCCAGATACCTATTTTCCGTTTTTACGGGGCTTCTCGGCTCAAAATTCGGAGTTATCTCAAGCCAATGATATGTATTTGCAGGATCTGGCTTACCTGAAATTGCGTAACCTGACCATTGGGTATACGTTACCTCAAAAGTGGATGGATCGGATTAAGGTAAATCGCTTGCGGATCTATGTCGGTGGAGAGAATTTACATACATGGACGAAGCTAAAAACCGATTATATGGATCCTGAGTCGGTCATGTCTGATCCAACGGGCCGGAGCTATCCAATGGGTAGAATCTATTCATTTGGTGCACAGCTCACCTTTTAATCAATGTAAACGGTATTCAAAATTTTGAACAGATGATGAAAAAGATATTGCTTTATATCTCGATAGGTACCTTGAGCTTGCTTGCTTCTTGTAATGATAACTACCTGGAACGTTATCCCTTAGCAGAACTAGCACCGGAAAATTATTTCCGCAATGCACAAGAACTACAGAATTATACAAATGGATTTTATGATCAGTTGCCTGATGCACTGGCTATTTATTATGATAACCCATACCAAGCCGATGATGAAGCACGTAATACCTTAGCCGATGAGTTTCGAGGATCTCGTGTTACGCCGGGAAGTGGAGGAGGCTGGTCTTGGAGTGCTTTGCGGCGTATTAATATTTACTTGGAACACTCACAACAATGTGAAGATGAAGCCGCTCGCTTATTGTATGATGGGGTAGCCCGGTTTTTCAGAGCTTACTTCTATTTTGATAAAATGGTGCGTTTTGGTGATGTTCCTTGGTACGAGACCGCTTTAGAGGTAGACGATGAAGGACTACAAAAACCGCGCGACTCGCGGAAATTCGTATTTGAAAAGATATTGGCCGATATTGACTTTGCGATCGAACACGGACGGGAAGAGAAAAGCGCACAGTTGATTACCAAGTGGACGGCATTGGCCTTGAAATCACGGATGTGTTTGTTCGAGGGGACATTCCGGAAGTATCATGGTTTGGGCGATTGGGAAGATATTCTACAGGAATGTGCCGATGCATCGGAACAATTGATGAATGCAGGTGTGTATAGTATTTATAAAAGTACACCTGAAGCGGCCTACCAAGAGCTATTTACGGCAGACGATGCTATCATGAGCGAAATGATCTTGGCAAGACAATATTCCGAAGCGATTCCTTTAGTGCATTCAAGCCACTCTTATCTTCTCTCCGCCTCATATGGTAGGCCCGGTGTTCAAAAATCAGTAGTAAATAGCTATCTGATGAAAGATGGCAGTCGCTTTACCGACATCCCTGGATACGAAACGATGCAATTTTATGAAGAAACGCAGAACCGTGATCCTCGAATGGCCCAAACTATCCGTACGCCAGGGTACAAACGGACGGGGAGCAGTCAGGTTTCTGTGCCCGATTTTGCCACCTGTGTTACAGGGTATCAATATGTAAAGTATATCTTATCGCCCCAATATGATGCAGGGCGTAGTATCAATGATTTGCCTATTTTCCGCTATGCCGAAGTACTGTTGAATTATGCCGAAGCTAAGGCTGAGCTCGGGAGCTTGACGCAAGCAGACGTAGATCATAGCATTAAACTCCTGCGCGATCGGGTAGATATGCCTAACCTGGAGGTCGCAACAGCCAATGCTCATCCAGATCCCTATCTCATCTCCGAATATCCAAATGTGAGTACTGGAGCAAATACCGGGGTAATCTTGGAAATACGACGCGAACGTCGAATAGAGCTTATTAAAGAAGGGCATCGCTATCGCGATCTGCTACGATGGAAGGAAGGTGCCCGACTGGCGAAACCATTTTACGGTATGTATTTTCCCGGACGGGGCGAATATGATTTAGATCATAATGGTACCGTCGACTTGGTTATTTACGAAGGTAGTGCTCCTACTCCTGTGCCGGGCAGACAATATCAACGGCTAGGTGAGCTGGTATTGGAAAATGGGCGAAATGGCGGTCGTATTGTGAATATGCCTGACATTACCAAGCACTGGGATGAAGCAAAGGATTACCTATATCCCATACCCTTGGAAGAATTGACGCTAAACCGAAATCTGGAGCAAAATCCGGGATGGGATAAAGTTGGGGAATAGTTGACATGATTAAGAAAAGAAAAAATGAAAACAAGAAATTGGATACCGTTGGCTTTTTTTATCTTTCTGATAACAATAGCCTGCAAAGGTAATAGTGAATTTAATCCGGGTCCGTTTGCGTCTGGAAATAAGGAAAATAAGACCTTACAAACCTTTACGGTTCTAAATGCGTCTGGCAATCCTATTAAAGGGGCTTATGTTGTGTCGTATAGAAAACTTGCGCCTGTGCATAAACGAGTAGGTGAAGGGTATACAGACGAACAAGGCAAAATACAAATTGAAGACGAGAGTAACTCCACAACAGGATATGCTACAATTGTTGCACCGGGATATAACTCGAAGCAGGTAACGCTAAATATGGAACAAAAGCAGGACAATCAAATTGCGGTAACATTGGCCGACCAAGATGTACTCAAGATTATGAGTTATAATATCCTGTTAGGGTTTAATAATAATGCACAGCTTCGGCAGGAGTTTGCCAATTGGGTAAAGTTGTATGATCCTGATATTATTCTGTTCCAGGAAGCATCCAACTTCACAGATGCTTCTTTTGCAGCATTTGCAAAAACTTTTGGGCATGACTACGCTGTTTTGACGAAAACGGTGGGTATCCCGACCGGTATTACCTCCAAGGAAGAAATCAAGAATATTCGGAAGGTGGTTAAAACGGGGATTTTGCACCATGGCTATGTAACAGGTGAAACCTTTGGTTTGCGCGTATTCTCTATTCATCTCTGCCCCTACGAGCTGGATAATGAACGGAATATCTATCAGATTGCAAGGAAAGATGAAATAAAAATCATTATGGCCGATGCAGCACAGTACACCAGTGTTCCTGTTGTCATTGGAGGAGATTTCAATGACCACAATACATTTGATAGCGAGAGTTACGGCACAGGATATCCTTACGCTAATAGAGATCACACTGTTTACAATACCGTAAAGGAGTATAGTTTCAACGATACCTATCCATTGCTCCATAATGAATTTAAGCCTTCCTGGCGCGTTGAGTTTATAGTCTCGAATAGTTCCAATCCGGGAGCTCGGTTGGACTACCTTTTTGTAAATAATAACCTGAAAAACGCTGTTGTCTTTTCAGATATTCTACATTCGGTCTACACTGATAAGTTTTCTGATCATTATCCAACCTATATCGAAATCAAAAAATAAATCAAGATGAATAAATATATCTTTTTCTATCTACTATGTGTGGCCCCTATGACACTCTTGGCACAACAAAAGTTGCGTGTATTGTCTTATAATGTATTAAAAGGGTTTCAATCAGATTCGGTGAATGAAAACACCTATGTCAATTGGGTGAAAAATGTAGCGCCTGATATGATAGGTTATCAAGAAATGAACGGTTTCACTCAAAAGAAACTCGAGGTTCTTGCTTCCCGATATGGCCATCCTTATGCCGTATTATCTAAAGTGGACGGTTTCCCGGTTGCACTTTCATCTAAATACCCTATTGTGAATGTGCAGAAAGTGGTAGACAATATGTGGCATGCTTATATCTATGCTAATATCAACCATATACATGTGTTTGTTACCCACCTCTCGCCCTTTAGTTACCGGAAGCGACAAGCTGAAGTGGCAGAAATTCTTGCGCGCGCAGCGCTGATACCAGAAGACGAGCCGGTAATGATTATGGGGGATTTTAATTCATTGGCAGCTAGCGACAGTACAGCCTACAGTACAGCGTATCTGGAAAATGAGAAGGTGGCGGAAAAAAAGCGGGCCATTGTACAAAATTTAAACAACGGACAGTTGGACTTTTCGGTTACGAACGCGATGAAAGCAGCGGGTTTTTATGATAGCTTGCCTTTGTTTCATAAAACATTTCAGTATAGTGTCGCTACGAAAAAGTTTGCACGTGATTTTCAGAAGCGCATAGATTACGTATGGGTCAACAAAGTACTGGCGAAGAAGCTGACCAAAGCAGATGTGCTCTATGATAGCGCAACAGATAGCATATCCGATCATTATCCCATGTACATCGAACTAAAAAAATAAACGACGATTATGTTGAATAAACAATTATATAGGCTGATATTATCTGCTGTCTTTGGGGTAGTATCTATATTCTTCTTGTTCGCTGCCATTCTAGGATGTAGTAAGGACATTGAAGTAGTCGACGCATTGGAAGTAGGCGATCTAAATCCCGTTATTCTGGCCCTGGGGGGCGACTTTACGTTGGATATTACCTCGAATGCGTCATGGAAAGTGGGTAAAATAAATGCCGATTGGCTAACAATCGAGAATGAATCTGGGACAGGAGATGGCCAATTGCACTTTATTTGTGAAGAAAATAATACAGTTGATGCGCGAACAGTAGAATTTTTCATTGTTACTACTGGCAGTGGAACTTATCACCAGATTAAGGTCACACAGTTAGCTACCGATCCATTATTGGAATTAGAACAAAAAGAAATGGAGGTTGGGTCGCGGCCGCGAAGCCACGAAATTGGTTTGCATACCAATATACCTTTGGAAGCGATACGTATAGAAATGCTGTACGAGCAAGAGGATGGTGACGATTGGATAACTGGTGTCCATATGGAAGAGGGGATGCTGAAGTTTCAGACCACGCTGAATACTGTAGCAGAAGAAAGAAAGGCCACCATCATTCTATCTTATGAAGATATATCAGGAAATGATAAGGAGGTCTGGGACAAAATAACCATTACCCAGATGGAAAGCGGTAATGATGGGCCATCTGAAATAAAGGATTTTAATTATGTAAAAGGATTGTCGCTGGGTGTCATAGATGAGAATATATCCATTACGGGTAATATTGTTTCTACAGGAACTTCGGATAACTTTAGAAAGAATACCTATATCATCCAGGATGATAACAGTTCAGCAATAGCGTTTGAGGGTACCGGAAATTTAACCTTCAATAGATACGATAAGGTACAGTTACTCTTGGATGGTGCCCAAATAGAAACATTTGAAGACTGTGGTACCCAATATCGGATTGTAAGGGGTATAAGTGCAACCCATATTTTGACGCGCGAGGCCGATGCAGGTTTTTCACCGAAAACTATCCATATGGGCGATTTGACTGACGATAACGTACTGTCAGTCGTGACATTACAGGATGTGGAATTTGCTATTCCATATGGTGGATATACCAATTTTCAAGAACCACAGAGCTCTACACCGCCTGATATGGCGCATTATCCAGCTCCTATAAGTGATATAGACGGGAATCACCTGTACCTCATTACCAATAAAGAGGTTGCCTATCGACGGAAAACTGTACCAAAGGGATCGGGCACTATTACGGGTTTGATAGTTAAAATAGCAAATAGTGCTTATGGCGACTTGGGCGAATACGCTATACGTCATCTCGAAGAATCGGATATTGCCATGGATCCAAATCGGGCAAATGGATTTTCAAAAACGTTAGTAGAATGGGAAAAAGCATGGACAGCGGGAGAATTTACCAATGGAATGGCCAGTTTGCCACCTTCAATAGGACCTTCTGGCGCCACCCTTAGAAAGAATGACAGCCCAGGTTTTTGGTTCAGTGGGGCTCCGGCAAATGGGGTGAATCTCATTGCGAAATACCGAGGCGACAATCCTGGAGATAATACAGCCATTAACGGAGGTTGCTATAATGTAAACTCATGGGATCAACCCGGATATTGGATCATGGATAATGTTTCCACAATGGGAATAACAACGTCATTGTCCTTAAACATTGAGGCAAGTAGCCTGCGTAGAGCCCCAAGGGATTTTGTTGTTGAATATGCACTTGATGACGACAATTGGCACCATGTAGCAAATTATAGTTTGATACAGCGGTTTGGTTCTGGTGTGGGAGTGATGGCTGGTTTTAAAATGTATACTTTCAAATTGCCAGATGCACTGCTTAATCAACCGAATATTAAAATTAGATTGCGGTATATAGGAAATAATATATCAGTTGACGATAAAACAGTTACAGCCACGGCGACCAGCCAACTTGTGCATTTCTCGATAAAATATAATAAATAGATCTTTTAAGAAATACGCCTATCTACATGTGCATTATCGGAGAAAATAAAAATTGCTTAGGTGTTGAGCACATAATGGCATTAATAGTTATCTTCATAGCTAAAAATAGTTTATGTTGAACGTAACACGGGATATGAAAACTTTGTGGGATACCGCCATTGCGGCGGTGCATCCCACAAAGTTAATGCAGCAGTATGTTGCTGTAGACAATACACATCTGGAAATTGCGGATACAAAACTTCCTTTAAAAAGCATCGGGCATATTTACCTGGTTGGCGTTGGCAAGGCCTCGGCAGCCATGGCGGTGGAGGTGGAAAAGATTTTGGGGCAGCACCTGACGGCGGGTTTGGTTACGGTGAAGCATGGGCATGAGCTTGCGGGAGAAAGGATCCGGATGATACCGGCCGCACATCCCGTCCCGGATGAAACGTCTGTATTCGCTGTGGAGGAAACATTGCGGTTCCTCGAAAAAGTTCAGGAAGAGGATGTCGTGATTTTTTTATTGAGTGGCGGAGCTTCATCCTTATGGTGTGATATCCCTTCGGGTTTGCGCATGGCCGACGTCGGTCTTACCTATCAGATCCTGATAAAATCTGGAGCCACTATTGAAGAAATAAACAAGGTACGTAAACATCTGTCTCGCATAAAAGGAGGCCAGCTGGTTCACTATTGTAAAGGAAGATTGCTTTCGCTGATTATCAGCGATGTACCAGGTGATGACCTGAGTATTATTGGGAGCGCTCCTACCTATCCGGATACCTCCACCTTTGCCGAAGCATTGGACATATTAAAAAAGTATGATGTTTCATCCGGTATTCCCCGGTTCGTGGCGCAATATTTGAAAGATGGTGTCAGTGGCTTGATACCGGAAAACCCCAAGCCGGACGACCCGGTTTTCTCTAGAGTGACCAATACCGTTGTAGGGTCTAATGGGGTTGCACTATCAGCTGCTGCAAAGGTTGCAGAAAGCATGGGGTACCAGGTGTTTTTGTCAGACCGATTGGCTACTGGTGAAACTGAGTTTGAAGCAGTTCGGTTTGTACGCAAATTGTTAGACACTCACGTAGATAGGCCTTGCTGCTTTATACAAGGCGGCGAAACGGTAATTACGGTTACCGGCACGGGAAAAGGAGGGCGCAATCAGCATTTTGCGCTGGTCGCTTTACAAGAACTAAACACATGGAGGGAGCAAATAAAGCATGATCAGGTAGTGCTATTAAGTTGTGGTACCGATGGTACGGATGGTCCGACTGATGCCGCTGGTGCCGTGATAAGCTGGGGTACGCTAGAGCGTGTGGAGCAATTGGGTGTTGCTATAGACGAATATCTTGCTCATCACGATTCATATAATTTCTTCGAAAAAGTAGGTGGACTCGTTCGTACTGGCCCTACGCAAACCAATGTCATGGATTTACAGCTGATGCTTGTCGTTTAAACAAAAGCTATTATGTACACAATACTGATTTTATTACTGGCGGTTGGTTTCGTAATCTGGAGTACCGCTTATAAGAAGTTGAATCCTTTTTTTGCCTTAGCGCTGGCAGCTTTAGGAGTAGGATTATTAAGTGGGATTGAATTAGGAAAGGTGGTGGAGCAGATGAAAGTGGGTTTTGGCCATACCATGGAAAAGGTGGGTGTATTGATTATATTGGGTACTACCTTGGGTATTTTGCTTGAAAAAACGGGGGCAACGGTCAGTATGGCCGAATATATACTAAAAAAGGTGTCTGAAAAAAACGCACCATTGGGTATAGCGCTGACGGGTTATATCATTGGATTTCCTATTTTTTGTGACAGCGGATTTATTGTACTCCATGGAATTAACCATTCTATTGTCAAGCGAACACCTTGGAAGATGATGGTGATGGCGACCGCCTTGGGTAGCTCACTATATGCCGTACATTGTTTGGTGCCACCACATCCAGGTATTACTGTAGCTGTTGAGACGGTTGGTGGAGATTTCGGTACGGTTATTTTGGTAGGGGCCTTGTTGGCTATTCCAGCAACTGCTGTTGGGCTGTTGTATGCCCGCTGGATGGGTAAAAAAGTTCCGGACGACTATACACCGCCCCCAGCGAATGGAGACGACGTTATTACAGAACGGAAGTTACCTCCTGTTGGATGGTCTTTTGTGCCTGTTGCCCTCCCGGTATTACTGATCGGATTGGGTGCATCTATTAAATTGCTGATGGAGCAAACCACCGATAATAGCGGTTTTAAACGTGTGATGATGTTCTTAGGCGATCCGATTATAGCATTGGGAATCGGTATTGTAACGGCTTTGTTTTTATTGAAAAAAGACGATAAAAAACACTTGTCGCACTGGCTAACAGAAGGGGTGGAGAAAGCGGGTGGTATCTTATCGATTATCGGTGCAGGAGGTATGTTTGGTGAGATACTTCAACGCTCGGGAGTAGGAACTGATTTGGGAAATTTGTTAACAGGTGCTGCATTAGGCATTTTTTTTCCTTTCCTGATCGCCGCATTTCTAAAGACCGCTCAGGGATCGTCTACGGTTGCTGTTATCACTGCGGCAGCGCTAGTTACCCCTTTGCTGAAAGATTTGGGTTTAGATACACCACTGGAATCGGTAATGGCAATACTAAGTCTAGGGGCGGGGAGTATGTGCTTAAGCCATACGAATGATGCTTATTTTTGGGTGATAAACCGCTTTTCCAATCTAAGTACTGCTTCAACCCTAAAGGTTTATTCCGTTGCCACCTTATTGATGGGAATTGTGACGCAAATCATGATATGGTGTGTCTTGTTTTTCTTTGGGTAAGCAATACCCTATATTTTCAACCTCTACTTTGTTGCTTTTTTGTCAAAAAAAGTAGAAACTGACTTTTTGACTCTTTTTATAAAAATTAAAATTTGGTAAAATGTCGATTTAATCTGTAATTTGTTCCGTTAATTTATTGTAAAGCCAATAGGTTAACGAAACTTTTCAATCTTTTTACGCTATTTTTAATCTTATAAGAAGCATGGGATATACTATTAAACCATCAGAAGGTAAACTGGGAATTTTAATTCCCGGATTAGGCGCTGTAGCCACCACATTTATTGCCGGTGTAGCAGCTATTAACAAAGGAATTGCTCAACCAGTGGGCTCGCTTACCCAGATGGGTAACATTCGATTAGGCAAACGTACCGAAAACCGTTATCCACTCATTAAAGATTTCGTGCCACTGGCCGATTTGAAAGATATTGTTTTTGGCGGATGGGATGTATATGAAGATAACGTGTTCGAAGCGGCCAGTCATGCAAAAGTGTTAGAGCCCATGCTATTGCATGCTGTGAAAGATGAATTATCTGCCATTAAACCTATGAAGGCTGTTTTTGATAAAAATTTTATTAAAAACTTGGATGGTACGCATATTAAAGAACAAACGCATAGACGCGAATTGGCCGATGCCGTTTTGGAAGACATTGCTCAATTCAAAGAAAATAATAACTGTGATCGTTTGGTTATGGTGTGGTGCGGGTCGACTGAGAAATACATCGAAAATTGCGAAATATTCGAATCTATTGATGCATTTGAAAATGCACTGGACGCAGATGATCGCCGGATATCACCGAGCATGATCTATGCTTATGCAGCAATTAAATCACGGGTACCTTTTGCAAACGGTGCGCCTAACTTAACGGTAGATGTGCCTGCGCTTGTTGAGCTAGCTCAACAATTGGAAGTGCCTATTGCCGGTAAAGACTTTAAAACGGGGCAAACGTTGATGAAAACCATTGTTGCTCCGGGATTAGCTGCTCGGGCACTAGGAGTAAAAGGTTGGTTCTCTTCCAATATTTTGGGTAACCGCGATGGCTTGGTATTAGACGACCCTGAAAACTTTAAGACGAAAGAAGTTTCGAAATTAAGTGTTTTGGAAGAAATCCTGAATGCCGATATCAATCCTGAATTATATAAAGAATTGTATCATAAAGTTCGGATTAATTACTATCCGCCGCATGGTGATAATAAAGAAAGCTGGGACAATATTGATATTTTCGGTTGGTTGGGCTATCCGATGCAAATTAAGATCAATTTCTTGTGTCGTGACTCTATTTTGGCCGCACCGATTGTGCTTGATTTAGCCTTATTCTTAGATTTAGCTAGCCGTGCAGGCATGTCGGGCATTCAAGAATGGTTATCATTCTATTTAAAATCTCCACAAACGGCTCCTGGTTTAAAACCAGAACACGATATATTTAAGCAATTGATTAAATTGCAAAATACATTGCGGCACATCATGGGCGAAGACTTAATTACACACCTTGGATTGGATTATTACCAAGAATTGGTAGATAGCTTATAAGCTGCATTTGGAAGGTAAAAGTGAGTAGATAAAAGGTTTTCTTTTCATCTTCATCTTTTACCTTCCATTTTTTTGATAGTTTTGTGCGGTTGAATTTTTAAAATAACGTAGAACGATGGATTTTGCTATCATTGCTGCGGGAGAAGGATCGAGATTAGCAAAAAGTGGTTATCCTTACCCCAAACCTTTAGCTGAGTTGCAAGGTAGGCCACTTATTGAGCGGTTAACAGCAATTTTTACAAAATATGGAGCAGAAACGATCCATATCATTATCAATGAAGAATCAGAAACACTGGCCAATTATCTAAAAAAACAATTGGCCGATCGGCCAATACGAATTGTTAGGCAGACAACACCGAGCTCTCTCCACAGTTTTTATGAATTGATTAAAGGCGAAGTGATGTTGGAAGAGTTGTGTGCCACAACAGTAGATACCATTTTTAAGCTGGATGCATTTGAAGCCTACCTGGATGCTTTTAAAGCTGACCCTACATTGGATGCACTCATGGCAGTGACGCCTTATGTAGAAGATGAAAGCCCGCTTTATGTGACAGTAGATGCCGAAAATCGGATTACAGCCTTTGCTGATCAGAAACCGGATGCGGAACAGGTGTTGGTATCGGGAGGGATTTATGCACTGCGCAAGCAAGCGTTACAATGTGTGGCACAGGCCATCGATCAACAGAAGGCGCGTATGCGCAATTATCAACGGTTGCTACTGGAAGAACATTTAAAGGTGAAGGCATTTGTTTTTGATAAAATAATAGACATTGATCACATAGCTGATTTGAAGGCTGCTGAGGCATGGCTAGCCGAAGAGCAGTGTCTTAATAGATAAACGTGAAGAACATGAACATTATTGGCGTAAGGCGTGGAAAAGATTTTTCGCCGAATCATATCGGTAACGACGAGGCTATCTTTTCGTTAACGCTGGATGCGCTTCAACGGGAAGGCTATGTGGCTACCGTTTATACAGAAGAAGAATTTTTACGGCTTGAGGTGACTACCACAGGACTTGGTGTGGTATCTATGGCACGTGAGAAAGAAGTAGTGAAGAAATTACAACGTTTGGAAGAACAAGGTGCTGTTGTGGTCAATTCTGGTTTTGGTGTAGAGCAATGTTTTCGTACCAATATGACCAAATTATTGATCGCCAATCAGATACCTTATCCTAAAAGTATCATTGTGTCTACTGAATGTACAGACGAACGTCTGTTCAATGAATTTCCGCAGCCCGGTGTATGGATTAAACGGGGCGATTTCCATGCCATTCATAAAGAAGATGTGACTTTCGTATCGTCCAGAGAAGAAGGATTGGATATTTTACGTGAATATGCATTAAGAGGCATACCTGACGCGGTTATCTCCAAGCATTTAGTAGGCGATTTGGTCAAGTTTTACGGGGTTCGTGGTACCGATTTCTTCTATTGGTTTTATCCTTATGAGCATAATCATCATAAATATGCCCATTATGAAAATATAAATGGTAAACTGGTCTATAATCCTTTCGATGCCGATCAATTGAAGCAAATTGCTATAGAGGCAGCAGCTGTATTGCGTGTAGATATATTTGGTGGCGATGCCATTGTGGATGCTGCAGGAAATATGTATATCATTGATTTAAACGATTGGCCCAGTTTTGCCCCCTGTAGGGAAGCCGCAGCCAAAGCCATTGCACCTTTGTTGGTGCACAAGTTTCAGAAACAGTTAGATGGAATCATTGCAAGTGAAAAATAAAAAGGAAGAAAATAAAGTAATTTTTGAGCATTCTCTCAAATCAAACGATACAGAGGAAAAAATCGATATCTATTTTTACCGTCCCATTGGTCTTCAAATTGCGTTATTTTGCCAAAAGGTGGGTTTAACGCCGAACACGGTGACCATCATCAGTATTTTTTTTGGTGTAGCTGCCGGTATTCTTTTTTATTATCCATCGCTGTCGATCAATGTAATGGGTATGTTATTACTCATGTTTGCCAATTCATTGGATAGTGCCGATGGTCAGCTTGCACGTTTAACCAATAATAAAAGTCGATTTGGACGTATTCTGGATGGTTTTGCAGGCGATTTTTGGTTTGCATCCATTCATATCGCCATTTGTTTACGGGCCATGAATGAAGGATGGAGCCCCATTATTTGGGTATTAGGTATTTTGGCCGGCGTATCACATACTTTTCAATCGGCTATGGCCGATTATTATCGAAATGTGCATCTCTTTTTTATTAAAGGTACGAATGGGAGCGAATTGGATAATAGCAAAGATCTACAAAAAGAATACGATCAATTAACATGGAAAAAACATGCGTGGACTAAATTTGTATCCAAAGGTTATTTAGGTTATACCAAGATGCAGGAAAGGTTCTCTCCGAAACTGCAACGATTGCTGGCTACCATTCGGAGAGATTTTAAAGGAGGGTTGCCATCCAATTTAATACATGATTTTAGGCAACGGAACAAACCCTTGATGAAGTATACGAATATTGTGCAGTTCAATACACGGGTTATTTTTTTGTTTCTTTGGCTCTTTATCGACTATGCGTGGATTTATTTTTTCTTTGATTTGTTTGTGCTGAACCCGATCTTGATTTATATGTGTAATCGCCAGGAAAAGGTCAGTGCATATTTTAATGAACACATAGACGAGTATACAAACATAGATGGCAGCGAAAATCTATAAGATTCTTTTTTTTGTTATAGGCGTAGCAACATTATGTTATATGTTGTATGCTTTAGGGCTGGATGTAATTTGGCAGAATATACAGAAAACCGGCTGGTGGTTTTTACCGGTTATAGGTAGCTGGCTTGTTATCTATATTTTGAATGCCGTTGCCTTTAAAGCCATTATTCAAGAACCACAGATTCCATCAAGTAACTTGCATTTTTTAACGGTATTGAAACTAACCATTAGTGGTTATGCCATTAATTACATTACACCTTTTGTGGCATTAGGAGGCGAACCCTATCGCATCATGGAGCTGAAACCACGATTGGGTATTCAAAAAGCCAGCTCATCGGTATTGTTATATAGCCTGATGCACATGTTCTCGCATGTGCTGTTCTGGCTGGCCTCGATTATGCTGATTTTAATTTATGTACCTGTTAATACCATTATGGTAACCGGCTGTATCGTGATGTTTGTGACGGGTGTAGTGCTGTGTTACTGGTTTGGTCGAGTATATAAAAAAGGTTTTACGCTGAGCACCTTCAAGGTGTTGGCGAAAGTGCCTGGCTTGAAGAAAAAAGTGGGGGCTTTTGTACAGGAGAAGTACGATAGTTTAAAGGAAATCGATACGCAGATTACTGAACTATACGCAGAACGGCGCAATCGTTTCTGGAAATCCCTGAGCTTTGAATTTTTGGCACGTGTGGTAGGATGTTTGGAGATTTTTTTTACAGCGAAGGCCATCGGTCTACATATGTCCGTTATTCAATCGCTCATTATCAGTTCTGGTTCATCGCTGTTTGCCAACCTGATTTTCTTCTTCCCCATGCAACTTGGAACACGAGAAGGTGGTTTAGCCCTCGCTTTAAAAAGTGTAGGAATGCCCGCTTCGTCTGGTATCTTCATTGGAATCATTATGCGTATTAGGGAATTGGTGTGGATTATCATTGGACTGGCGTTGATGCGTGTTGGTCGTTCCAGTGTGAACGCTACGGAGGCGTATATAGATTCGCAAGAAAATAGTTAGCAGATTGGTTGCCAGTTACCAGTTGTGCGTTGTGAGTTACCAGTTGTGCGTTGCGAGCGGCTATACTGGAAGCTTTACGCTTTGAGCATGACGCTTTTCGCTTTTTTACTTTTTACTTTGAATTATTGATATCTTGTTTGTTTTCAATGGTATCAATGAGCTCTTCGGGGTTTTTACTTTTTACTTTTGAATTTTTATTTTTTAATTAACAGATGATCAAAGGTATTTTAATCGATTATGGCGGAACCATTGACACCAATGGACGGCATTGGGCCCATGTGATTTGGGACGCTTATCAAGCTGCCTCTGTTGGGGTAACGAAAGAAGCTTTCATGCAGGCTTATGCTTTTGGCGAGAAGGCTTTAGCTATCAATCCCATCATTCAACCTACACATACATTTCGTGATGTCCTTCGGTTAAAAACAGAACAACAATTTGCATATCTGCAATTAACGAATGATGCCCAAGAGAGCAAGATCGATTCGATTGTTGATGACTGCATGGACGTTGTTCACACTGCAGTGAGTGCAGCCAAACCCATATTGGAAACATTAGCTGCCCAATATCCGTTGGTATTGGTTTCTAATTTCTATGGTAATATTCAAGCTGTATTGGCTGATTTAAATATCTTGCATTTTTTTCAGGACATCGTCGAGTCGGCAGTTGTTGGCGTCCGTAAACCTGATCCTGCCATCTATCGCTTGGGTGTGGAACGTATTGGTCTCCCGGCAGCAGCATGTGTCGTCATTGGCGACTCGTTTAAAAAAGATATCATAGCCGGAAAAGAAGCTGGCTGTCAAACTATCTGGATCAATGTGGCGGGTTTTGACGAAGATTTACTTGATGTAGAAGCCCATATGGCCGACCAGCAGATTACCGATTTTGCAGAAATTCCGGAAGCGATTATTCAATTGGATGCTAACGACTAGACGAGATCCGTTTGCTCTAAGTCTAAAATACGTTTCCATTCGGGGTGCCTCCGAATGAATGCTACCACAGCCGGACAAAGTGCGATGAGCTTATATTGATGTTGTTCTATGTAATTTAAGGTCTTTTCGATGATTGCGCTTGCAATGCCTCGGTTTTCCAAAGCACTCGGTACTTCCGTGTGGATGAGGTAAATCTTTTGATTCAGCTCTTTAAATGCTATAAAAGCTGTTTGATTCTCTACCACCATCTCAAAACGGTGGGTAGCATCATTCTTTTTCAGTTGGAGTGGTTTAAATTCATCTTTCATGTTGATGGAAGGGTATTTGTATGCCCTTACTATGGTAACAAAAATAATGCTTTGGTGTTTCATTTACGTTAATGAATTGTCACAGATTTGCTGTGCTTGCTATTAAAATCCTTACCTTTAGCAAGTTTTAATTGAAGCAGCGTCCTATGCGAACTTTTATTTTATGTCTCTTATTTGCTTTTTCTTTTAAAACCGGCGTGTTTGCTCAAAAAGTGAGTGATTTCGCTGTCATCGCTTATTATATGGGAGATGCTCAGCAAATCGATCGATACCAAGTAGGTCAGCTTACCCATATCATTTATAGTTTTTGCCATTTAAAGGAAGGTAAGCTTCATGTGGATGATGCAAAAGATTCATTAACGATTATGCATCTGGTAGATCTGAAGCAAGCGCATCCGAAGCTCAAAATCATGCTTTCACTGGGTGGTTGGGGAGGTTGTGCTCCCTGTTCGGAGGCATTTTCTACCGAACAGGGTCGAGCGATTTTTGCAAAATCAGTTAAGGAAGTAAATGATTATTTCGGTACAGATGGATTGGATTTGGATTGGGAATATCCGGCCATTGAAGGTTATCCCGGGCATTTATATCAGGCTCAAGATCGGCAAAACTTTACAGCGTTGGTACGCGAACTCCGACATGTATTAGGCTCGAACACTGAAATCAGTTTTGCTGCTGGTGGTTTCCAGAAATACTTGGACGAATCTATCGATTGGCGTGCCGTTATGCCTTTGGTCGACCGGGTCAACATCATGAGTTATGACTTGGTGAATGGTTACGCCACCATAACCGGCCATCATACACCCTTATACAGCACCCATGCTGATAAAGAATCAACCCATCGTGCCGTGCAATACCTGCTTGGCTTGGGTATACCAACACGTAAGCTCGTTATTGGAGCGGCGTTTTATACGCGCGTTTGGAAAAACGTTGCTGCAATAGATCATGGTCTTTATCAGTCGGGCGAGCATACCAATGGATATAATTTTAGATCATATGCCGTTCAATTATCAGCTGATAAAGGCTGGCAATATTTTTGGGATGAGCGTGCACAAGCACCATATTGGTACAATCAAGAGCAAAAGCAATTTGCTACAGGCGATGATCTTGCTTCTGTAAAAGCGAAAACAAATTATGTCGTCCATAATCAATTAGGTGGAATTATGTTTTGGGAACTAACGCTTGATACCACGCAAGACGGCATGCTACAAGCTATTCACGATACCATTCATTCCGATACAAAATAAAAGGCAGCCTATGCAGTTAAGAACCGTAAACGTAACGCGTTATGTGACACCTTTAAGAGAAGGTGGGTCGATGCCTGCTATTATTGAGGCAGATGACAATTTTTTATATGTATTGAAGTTTCGGGGAGCGGGGCAAGGTACACGTGCCCTCATTGCAGAGTTATTAGGGGGTGAAATAGCCCGTGCATTGGGATTGCGGGTGCCCGAATTGGTTTTTGCGGAACTGGGACCCGATTTTGGTCGATTAGAACCTGATGAAGAAATTCAGGATCTCTTAAAATTCAGCGTTGGGTTGAATTTAGGTGTCCACTATCTTTCAGGAGCTATTACTTTTGACCCAGTGGCCAATACCGTTGATGCAGTGACGGCCTCTAAGATCGTCTGGTTGGATGCTTTATTGATGAATGTAGATCGTACTGTTAAAAACACCAACATGTTGATTTGGCATAAAGAATTATGGCTCATTGATCAGGGTGCATCCCTTTATTTTCATCATAATTGGCAAAATTGGGAACAACAAGCAAAGAAACCATTTGTACAAATTAAAGATCACGTGTTGCTGCAACAAGCTACTGCGTTAAGGGAAGTTGGTGATGTTTTAAAAGGTCTATTGAATGAAACATTTGTGCAAGAACTCGTTGCGTTGATACCAGCAGATTGGTTGGCTGAGGAGACCATATTTCAGTCGACCGAGACACACCGACAAGCTTATGCACAGTTTTTAAATGAGCGAATAGATCATGCTGACCTATTTATAAAGGGGGCCGAAGATGCAAGAGCAGCACGTATTTGAGTATGCTATTTTGCGACTGGTGCCGCAGGTAGAACGGGAAGAATTTGTCAATATTGGTGTGGTACTGTACTGCAGTGGCCGGCGATTTTTGCAAATGAAAGCACACTTGGATACCAAGCGTTTGCAAATCTTCGCTCCATCGTTAGATTTAGATGAAATCAACGCACACCTCCGTGCTTTTGATGCCGTCTGTCAAGGTGGGAAGGCTGGCGGAGCCATTGGAGCATTGACTATGGCCGAACGTTTCCGATGGTTAACGGCAACCCGGAGCACGGTGCTACAAACATCGAGGGCATATGTTGGTTATTGTAAAGATCCAGCCAATAAATTGGATGACATCCATAAACAAATGGTTTTAGTATAGGTATACTCCGGTTGTTTTTTTATTTTCGTATTTCATAATCAATTAATTTACCTAGGATGAACAGGTATTTTTTTATATATAGCTTTATTATAGCGCTGATTAGTTTCTGCCTAGCGGCTAACGCGCAATCTGCTAACCAAATAAGTTGGAAATTGCAATGGAGCGACGAATTTAATGGGTATGGATTACCCGATAGCAATTACTGGAGTTATGATGTAGGCGGGCATGGTTGGGGTAATAATGAACTGCAATATTATACCAAAGCAGACACGGGTAACACGAAGATACAGGATGGTTGTTTATGGTTAACAGCGAAGCATGAAGATAAGGCTGGAAAAGCCTATACATCTGCCCGCCTAGTTAGTAAACACAAAGCCGATTTTAAATATGGCCGGATAGAGGTGCGGGCATTATTACCAAAAGGTATTGGTCTTTGGCCGGCCATTTGGATGCTTCCAACCGATTGGAAATACGGTGGGTGGCCAAAAAGTGGTGAGATTGATATCATGGAACACGTAGGTTATATGCCTGATAGTGTATTTGGTAGCGTCCATACGAATAAATTTAATCACGTGATCGGTACACAAAAAACAAAAGGCATAGCTGTAACTAATCTATATGCCGATTTTCATGTGTACGCTATTGAATGGACAACACAACAAATTGATTTTTATTTGGACAATAAACGATATTATAGTTTCCGTAATTCGGGGAATGGTAGTGATGAATGGCCTTTTGACCAACCTTTCCACGTATTGCTCAATATAGCGGTAGGAGGAAATTGGGGTGGTCAAAAAGGAGTGGACAACCGTTCGTTTCCTGCTACCATGAAAGTTGATTATGTGCGTTATTATACAGCAAAATAAAGGGTGGTTATTCGCTTTATAAAGGGATGGAGAGTAACGGTACATCCAGTCCTGCTGCCATCATACGCGTTTTGCTGCGGTGTACAACCGAAGCCCAGAACCCATATCGATTAGGGACCATAATGATGACATCGGGCTGATAAGACAAGATTTCATTTTTGATTTCCTTGATGATGGCACTTGACTCCACATTTTTATAAAAATATTGAATGCCCTGCATATCTGCCTTTAAGACATTAGCTGGGTGTAAAGGCTCATCTTGCAGTTGCGTTAATTTTTGCTGAACACTAAAAACTTCTACTTCAGCATTCCAGCTGCGAGCCATTTGTTTGATTCTATCCAAAATGGTTTTGTGTATACCGCGTACCACATCGCAGGCGTATAAAATTTTCTTGACTCCTTTAAAAGTAACACCCATTGGAATAGCAAGCACCGGAAATTTAAGTTTCTGTATCATATTGGTGGTGGTATTGCCTAATAGTTCCTGTTCGAGCGAGCGTTGGGCCATACCCATTACAACCATTTCTGCTTGGTGCTTCTCCATCAGGCGTTCTACTTCGTCTTCTATGTTTAATAAGGTCGATTCTACTTCTACGGCTATATCATATTTTTTTCGGAGACCTTCAGCACGTTGTTCTAAGGCAAGGGTATTTTTATCAATCATTTTTTGCACATTTTCGACCGAAAGAATGGTATTCGAAGCGTGTAAAGGTAGTTTAAATGAGTTGAATAAGATGAGTTTACCTTGAATGATTTCGGCTCCGGCGGCAGCATATTCTACTGCGTTTTCGGCAATTTCTGAAAAATCGGTAGCTACAATAAATGTTCTCATGACGTTTTGATTTGTAGCTAAATTTACGTGTTAAAACAAGGATTTCATGCTTTGGTTTCGAATATTACATGGTTTTAACATTCCTAAGGGTGCGTGGTGTGTTCATCTCTAAACTCATGTCCGCAATCTTTACACTTATAAACATTTTTGTAATAGATGGGGAAAACGCCAGCCAAAAAAGAAACAATGGCCGATAAGAAACCTTTT
>Ga0182744_1001012_pt1 | contig 25356 bp, 21 predicted proteins | sample eDN3rd30CKraftMG_FD_128525 | JGI IMG/M metagenome (GOLD analysis project Ga0182744, IMG submission 128525) | Enriched Miracle-Growth compost microbial communities from Emeryville, California, USA - eDNA 3rd pass 30_C Kraft MG (version 2) (version 2) ... | reverse complement strand
GGGCCTCGGCCTCGAGACGAACGACGGGCGCCCCACGTTCTGGCACTGGGGCGACAATCCCGGCTACAAGAACTTCGTGGTCGGCGACTCGGGCGAGGGCACGGCGATCGTGGTTTTCACGAACGCGAACTCCGGGCAGGCGGTCTACGAGCGGGTCATCCGTGCGGAGACCGGACGGGATCGGGCGGCATTTCTCTGGATCTGATCGTCGGGGCGACGAACGGCGCCTTGATCAGGGCTACTCGTGGCGCAGCGCGTCGATCGGATCGAGTCGGGCGGCCTTTCGCGCGGGGAAGAATCCGAAGATGACTCCGACCGCGCCCGAGAAACCGAACGCGAGAACCACGACGCCGGGATCGAAGACGAAGGGAACGTCCAGCTGCGGCACCGCGACGTAGGAGCCTAGCAGGCCGACCAGGATCCCGATCACTCCGCCAAGGAGCGAGAGCGCGACCGCCTCTACGAGAAACTGCGCGAGCACGTCGCGCTCGAGCGCTCCTATCGCGAGTCGTATCCCTATCTCCCGCGTCCGCTCGGTCACCGACACCAGCATGATGTTCATGATGCCGATCCCCCCGACCAGCAGACTCACCGCGGCGAGAGCACTGAGGAATGCCGTGAGTACGCGCGTCGTCGAGAGAATCGTGCCCGACACCTCGGCGATGTCGAGCACGCGAAAGTCGTCATCCTTCCCCTCGGCCAGATGCCGCCGCTCACGCAGAAGCGCGACGAGGTCGGCGCGTACGCGGGACGTGGATCGTCCCGACTGCACCGAGACCTGGATCACGCTCACATCGTCGTTCCCATTCAGGCGCCGCTGCACCGCGCGCAGTGGCATTATCACCACGTCGTCCTGATCCATCCCTCCCATCCCCTGCCCCTTCGATACGAGCACTCCGATCACTTCGCAGGGCATGCTCCCCACGCGGATCGTGGCGCCGACGGGATCCTGTGCCCTGAAGAGCTTCTCGCGCACCGTGGTGCCGATGATGCACGATGCGCGTCCGCCGAGGATCTCGCCGTCGGTGAAGAGACGGCCCCGCGAGAGGGCCCAGTCACGGACTACGAAGTAGTCGTTGTCGGTTCCAGTTATAGTGGTGGGCCAGTTTTCGTTTCCCACGACCAGCTGTGCGCGCCCTCCCGCGGACGGCGCCACGGCGGCGATCCCCGAGATGTCGTTTCTCATCGCTTCCACATCGCGCAGCGTGAACGCAGTGGCGGCCACGGCCACCCCGCCCGGGCCGCGACCCGCCTGCGCCCCGGGTGTGATGATGAGCAGGTTGCTGCCGAGGCTCGCGATGCTCTCCGTGATACGTGCCGTGGTACCGTTGCCGAGCGTGACCATCGCGATCACGGCGGCCACTCCGATGACGACACCCAGTATCGTGAGCGTGGACCGCATCACGTTGCGCCGGATCGCGCCGAGCGCCAGACGGATCGTGTCTCGCATCATGTGCCTAACCCAAAGCGTCTGCCGCTGCGGCACTGCGCTCGTCGCTCGCGATGATGCCGTCGTGGAAGCGAACCAGTCGTCGCGCGTAGGCGGCCATGTCCGGTTCGTGAGTGACCATCGCTATCGTGATACCTTGTTCCTCGTTCAGCCTGACCAGGAGCTCGAGTATCCCGGCACCCAACCTGGAATCGAGATTCCCCGTCGGCTCGTCGGCCAGGAGCAGCGCCGGCTCGGTCACTATCGCGCGGGCGATCGCCACTCGCTGCTGCTGACCTCCGGACAGCTCGCCAGGAGTATGATTGGCCCTGTCCGCGAGCCCGACCGCGGCGAGCGCTTCGTACGCGCGCCTGCGCCGCGCGGCCAGTGGCTGGCGGCGATAGATCAACGGAATCTCGACGTTCTCCAGCGCGGTCGTCCTCGAGAGCAGATTGTATCCCTGGAAGACGAAGCCGAGGTAGTGGCGACGAAGGAGCGCGCGCTGGTCGCGCGAGAGCCGGGTAACCTCGATGCCGCGGAAGCGGTACGATCCCGAACTGGGCGTATCGAGGCAGCCGATGACGTTCATGCACGTGGATTTCCCCGAACCGCTGGGCCCCATGATCGCCACGAACTCTCCATCGTCGATCCGCAGATCGACACCGCCCAGCGCCACCACCGCGGCTTCACCGCTCCCGTAGACTCTGGTTATGCCCGAGAGTTGTACGAGCGGCGGAACGTCGGCAAGCGCCCATGCGCCATCACCGGGCACCACGCCCTCCCATCGGCACGACGGAAGGACGACCAGCCGGGCCAGTGGCGCTCGCCGAAGCAGCCGGGGACGACAGCGCATCCCCGACGCCCACCACCAGCATGGTGCCGGGCTCGAGATCGCCTCCGGTCAGCTCGGTCCACTGCCCGTCGCTCATGCCCACCGTGACGGGAACCGGCGCCAGCTCGCCAGCGCGCAGCGTCCAGACCATGCGCTGTCGTGCGCTCGTTGCGGCCGCGGCTTCGGCAGCGAGCGAAGGCTGAACTCCCGTACCCTCGACAGCGGCTTCCGGAGAAAAGCGGAGCGCGGCGTTCGGAACGAGGAGCGCGTCGTGCGCCAACGCCGTGGCGATGCGCGCGGTCGCCGTCATGCCCGGACGGAGCAGCAGATCGGGATTCGCCACATCCAGAATGGCCTGATACGTCACCACACCATTCACGGTCTTCGCGGCATTGCGCACCGAGCGTACGCTGGCGACGAAGACGCTGTCGGGGTACGCATCCACCGAGAACTCCGCCGTCTGGCCCTCCGCGACCTGGCCTATGTCGGCTTCGTCGACGTCCAGCGAGAGCGTCATCCTGGAGAGGTCGGCGGCCAGCACGAACAGAACCGGCGTCTGAAACGCGGCGGTCACCGTGCGTCCACGTTCTACGGAGCGTTGGAGAACGAGCCCGCTTATGGGCGCCCGGATCGTCGCCTTGCGCAACGCCGTCTGCTGCACGTCGAGCGCGGCCTGCGCACCCTCGAGCTGCGCGATCGCGCTCGCATGCGCTGCGCCTGCACGAGCGTGCGCCGCCCTCGCTCCCTCGAGATCCTGCTCCGAGATCATCGTCTTCGCGTAGAGCGACTCCGCGCGGGCCGCCTGAGGCGCGACCTCCGCGACGGTCGCCTCCGCCTGCAGAACCGCGGCGCGCGCAACAGCCAGCGAAGCCCGGCTCTGCTGGATCTGCGCCTGGAGCTGGTCCGTATTGACGACGGCGAGCACCTGCCCTTTCGTCACCCGATCGTTGTAGTCCGCTGCCACTACATCGATGACACCGGAAACCTCCGTGCCCACGTACACGGTGTCCTGCGGCGCGAGCGCGCCCGTCGCGGTTACCGTGACCTTCAGATCACCGCGCCTGGCGGCGGCGAGGTGATACACCGGCACTTCGGGCGCACGCCGCAGCCAGAGTACCAGCACGGCTCCTGCCGCGACGATGAGAGGAACGACCCAGCGGAGCGTACGCCGCGTGGGCCTGTGCCGACGATCACCCGCTGCACCTGCCAGACCGAGCGTCTCGGCGACCGCGGCTGCATTTCCGCTCACCGCATCCGTCGCGTAACGAGGACCCGCGTCAGCGCGCCCCACTCGTCGCCTCCCGACCCGTGCTCTCCTGGATCGCGATTCGAAACAGCACCGTACGGAACGGGGCGGGATCATCTTCGGCGAGCGCTTCGGGGGCGACCGTATGAATCAACTCGAGCGCGTGAGGCCAGGCGTCATCATCTGGTTCGAGAACGTAGAACCCGCCGTACACCACCACGCTGCGCCAGTCGTACGGTCCATCCACCTCATCCACCTCGAACGCGACCCACTTGTGATGCGCGAGGACTTCGATCTTTTCGCCGGGTGATGTGCGTCCGTAGATCCAGCCGGCGCTGTAGAGGTAGCGTACCGGGACGATGTTCACGCGATCGTGAAACGAGTATGCGATGCGTCCGACATGATTGCGCGCCAGGATCGCACGCATCTCGTTCACGTCGAGCGCGCGGAATCGTGGACGCGCGTCCGTTTGCATGATTCCTCCTCGACCATTCCAGTGATCTCTCTTCGTCGGAGTCTACTGAGGCCAGCGCTCCAAGGCAGTCAGGCCACGCAGCACTTTCTGTGCGGCTTCCCCCTACCGGCGCCACAGCCGCCAGCTCGGCGTGAGCTGGCGGACATCGCTCGTCGCAACGATGATGACCAGTGTCATGCGCTCGCAGATCGCGATCGGAAATGCGCCCCGACGTGCCGCATCCGCAGGAGTTGGCCGATCACCGCCGGACCGCTGGCAAGGAGGAGAACCACCAGCCATTCATCCGTAGACAAAGGCCGAACGCCGAGCACGCCTGCCAGCGGCGCATAGCTCACCGCGAAGATCTGCAAAGCGATGGTGATCGCCACCGCGGCTATCGCGTAGCGGTTTGCCAGCGCGCGGCGCGGTGTCACGACCGGGAGACTTCCACGCGCGTTGCCCAGGTGAAATAGCTGAGCCAGCGCGAGTGTCATGAAGCTGAGTGCCGTGGCATGACGCGCGCCTCCGCCGCCTGGCGTATGAAGTCCCCAGACGAACGCGGCCATGGTGCAGCCGGCAATCAGCGCGGCGTGCAGGAGTATGGACCGCAGCATCCCCGCCGACACGAGGCCCGATCGCGGCGATCGGGGCTCGTCGCGCATGATCCCCGGTTCCGCCGGCTCCAGCGCAAGCGCGAGCGCTGGGAGGGTGTCCGTCACCAGATTCAACCAGAGGATCTGCAGTGGTAGCAGCGCGAGCGGAAGCCCGACGACGCCAGCACCCACCAGGACCAGCAACTCGCCTGCGTTGCAACTGAAGAGGTAGTACACGAAGCGCTGGATGTTCGCGAACACCACCCGGCCCTCTTCCACTGCAGCGGCTATCGTGTCGAAGCGATCGTCCTGCAGCACTATTCCGGCAACCTGCTTCGCCACCGCCGTGCCGCGCAGGCCCATGGCGACGCCAATGTCGGCGCGCTGCAGCGCGGCCGCGTCGTTCACGCCATCGCCCAACATCGCGACGATCTCACCGTTCCGTTGAAGCGCCGATACCACGCGCAGCTTCCCTTCGGGACTCATCCGGCTGAATACCGCACCGTGCTCGACCAGCGACGCGAGCTCCGCATCGCTCGCGCGCTCCACCTCCGCGCCGTCTACCGAGTTGCCCTCCGGGCCGATGAGATCGAGGGCGCGCGCGATGGATTCCGCCGTGGCCCGCTGGTCGCCGGTGAGCATCACCGTACGAATCCCCGCCTCGCGGAATCGAGCGATCGTATTCTTCACGCCAGCCGCGGGAGGGTCCGCGATTCCCACGAGCCCCAGAAAGGTCAGCTCCTTCGGGAGCTCCTCGTCGCCGAGGGGTACGGGCCCGGTGGCCAATGCGATCACCCGCAATCCTCGTTCGGCGAGTGCGACGTTGCGCCGCAGGAGCTCCTCGCGCGCTATTTCGTCGAGCGGTGCGGCTCCGCCTGGACTGATCACGCTCTCGCTCGCCGCGATGATGCTGCGCGGCGCACCCTTCACGAACGCGATCGTCGAGCCGTCCTCGCGTCGGTGATAGCTCGCCATCATCATGTACGTGCTGTCGAACGGAAGCTCCCCGATCGGCGAGAGAGACTCGAGCTCGCGCGGCCGGGCGACGCCGGCCTTCAGCGCAGCTACGAGGAGAGCTGCGTCGGTAGGATCGCCGTGTGCCTTCCAACCGGCCTCATCACGCGTGACCTCCGCGTGGTTCGCGAGCGCGGCGGCACGGAACGCGTCACGCAACGGTCCCTCGGCTTCCACCTGCACCAGCTCACCGTTCTCGAGAAGGTCACCGTCCGGCGCGTAGCCGGCACCCGTGAGCGTCAGCTGTCGGCCGGCTATCCACAGCTCGACCGCGGTCTGCTCTCCGGCGGTGAGCGTTCCCGTCTTGTCCGTGCAGATCACGGTCGTGGAGCCGAGGCTCTCTACCGCGGGCAAACGACGCACGAGCGCGCGCCGCCGCGCCATCCGCCACACACCCACGGCCATGGCGACGGTGACCACCGCGGGAAGTCCCTCGGGGACGGCGGCGACGGCCACCGCCGTCCCCATCTGCAGCACCGTCGCGAGCGATTCACCATGCAGGAAGGCGAAAAGCGCAATCACGATCGCAATCCCGACGGCGGCGATCGCGAGTCGTCGGCCGAGCAGATCCAGTCTACGCTCCAGCGGCGTTCTCGCGACCACCACGGTGCTCGTCAACGTGCCGATGCGCCCAACCTCCGTCGCACTGCCAGTCGCTACGACGAAGGCGCGCGCGCTACCGCTCACTACACTGGTCCCCTGATGGAGCATCGTCTCGCGCCCCGCCAGCGGTGTATCGGGAGCGAGCGTGGTGTTCTCGTTCTTGTCGACCGGAAACGATTCTCCCGTCAGTGCTGCTTCGGCGCTTCGCAGCATCGTGGCCGTGATGAGACGCGCGTCCGCGGCAACTGCCTCCCCGGCCCCGATCGCGATGACGTCACCCGGTACGAGCTCGCGCGCGTCGATCTCACGCGCCTCCCCATCGCGGATCACGGTCGCGTGCGCCGCCTGAAGTTCGAGCAGACCGGCGATGGCCTGGCGCGCGCGAAGCTCCGTCGCGAAACCGAGCATCACATTCAGGAGGAGCACCGCCGCGATCGCTGCCGCGTCGACGCCGTCTCCCATGAGCAGTGCAGCCACCGCGGCTGCGCCGAGCAGGAGCACGACGATGCTGCGAACCTGGTCGAGCAGGACTCTCCATGTCGTTGGGCGCGCGGGCCGCGGAAGCTCGTTCGGTCCGAATCGCGAAAGGCGCGCCCCGGCTTCATCGGACGAGAGGCCCTGCTCGGTCGACGCAAGAGCGCGGGCGACATCCGCGAGCGGCATCGCGTGCCAGGGAGTCCTCACCCGGTCGGTGGACATCGCTCCTATGTCTTCTGCTGCTCCACGAGCGCCAGCACGGGGCACTCGGCGCCGCGCAGCACCTCGTTGGCCACGCTCCCGAAGAGCGCCCGGCGCAGCGCGCGACGCGGATGCGCACCGAGCAGGATGATGTCGCTGTCCAGCCTGCGCGCGGCCGCCAGGATTTCCTGGCCCGGTTCGCCGAAAGTCGACTCGGCCGCCACGCGGTCACGCGACAAGCCCGCCATCTCCAGCCCCGCGAGCCACCGATCGACCTCGCCCTGCGCGCTCGCGCGCGCGCCCTCCCATGCATCGCCCGCGTCATTGTCCGTGCCGTCAGTCGCAGGAGCGAGAATGGCGGCCGATACCGAGGCGCTGATGACGTGCAGCACCGTGGCCGCTGCATCGAGTCGCGCAGCGAGAAATCCTGCCCACGACAGCAGTCGCGGCGTGACCGCCGACCCGTCGACCGGGACCAGGAGATGTCGCGGTCGGCGATCGCGCGGCGACGTGGCGAGAAGGACCGGAATGGCCGACCCGCGGAGGACACCCTCGGCCGTCGTGCCCAGGCGATTCCAGAGCCCCGGCCGGTCCCCGTGTTTACCGACGACGATGAGGTCTGCACTGTATCCATGGGCGAAATCCGCGATCCGGTCCGCAGGCTCGCCGATCCGGATCTCGGTTCGTACGCGATCCGACCCGAGAAGCTGCTTGATCTCTCGAAGTTTCTGGTAGGCACCCGCTCGCGCCGTGTCCTCGAGCAGCTCGGGAGCCGGGAGCCGACCACGGAGCATCCCCGGCGGCTCAGGTATCGAGACTGCGTGCAGCAGCATGAGCTCCGCGTTCGGCGCGATGTAATTGCGTACCCACTGAGCCGCGGCCACCGCGGGAGCGCTGAAGTCCATCCCGATCACGATGCGGTCGAGACGCATGGATTCCTCCGGGGTGAGCGGTCTTCGGCAAGAACCGGCACCGACCATGCCGTGAGGCGACGAGCTGGCGAAGAGTGCCTCGCCGTCCGCGCGCCTCCATCCGTCAGCCGCCGACGAGCTTCGGGACGTCGCATGCAGACAGCCCGCAGTCCCACGACGCTGATACGGCTAGTCTACGCCAGCGGGCGACGATGGTCTGTCGGATGAGTCCCGCGCGTCCGGTCGGGCATTGCCGGACGAGTGGCGCCAGAGGCGATCAGCTCCCGACTCCGGACACGGCTTCGTCGATGTACATCCCGTCCGCCGTCCGAGAATTCCGTACGGCGGTTCCGGAATCCGCCGACGGCGGCAGAGATCGCAGCGATCTAACGTGAGCTCATCATGAGCCGAGTTGCCCCTCGAGCACCCTCGCACGGCAGGTGCGTGGCCGCTCCGTGCGCTCTCTCATCCCAAACGGAGTCTTCGATGCTTACCCACAGTGAACTCGCTGCGCTCGCGCGCGCGCTGAGCAGCGAGCGTGTTCTCAGCGTGTACCTCGATCCATCCGTCAGGAACCCGGCGTCGCGCCAGGCGTGGCGCGTCCACCTGGACAATTCGCTGAAGGAGCAACGAGCATCGCTGACCGACTCGCCAAATGAAGAAAGAGAACAATTCGAGCGGTGCGTCGCTCTCCTCGACGAACGACTGCAGGACATTGCCGACCGGGATGGGCTCGGTGGCTGGGTGGCGTTCATCACATCGGGCGGCGTGCGGCATTCCGAGCGACTGCCCGTTCCGACGCCTACGCTGGCCAACTGGAGCACAGGTATCGCGGTGGCACCCTACGTTTGCGCGCTCGGAGAAATCCGCCCGGTAGTCGTGGTACTCGCCGACGCGCGGAAAGCTGCAATCTACAGCTACCTGGACGGTAAACTCGAGCACGTCGAGACCATCCGTGCTCACGCGAAGGTTGCACCGATCACACACATGGGAGATACGCCGCGACCGGGGTTTCATCCAGGAGTGCGCGGCACGACTGGACGCGATTACGCACAGCGCGTGCTGGCGGACGGAACCGAGCGCATGCTCCTCGCCGCCACCGACCGCGCATTGCGGCTGGCCGCCGCGGACGGCTGGATAGTCCTGGGCGGCATCTCTCGTGTCGTTTCGCGCATTGCCGGGCTTCTGGAAGAACACGCACCGGAGCGAGTGACGCGGTCCGACGCACTGGACATTCACGCATCCCACGCACGGATCGCAGCCGCCGCTCGTGAAGGCGCAGCGGCACTCCGTAATTCCGCCGATCTGCGTCGGCTCGACGACGTGATCGCTCTGGGAAGAGCGAGCGATCTCATCGCACTCGGGCCGGCCGAGACCGCGACGGTGCTGGAGCAGGCGCGTGTCGGGGAACTGTACTTCAGTGATCGCTATCTCAGCGCTCACGCCGGGGAGATCGAGGATTCCGTGCGCGCGGCGCTTGGGCAGGACGCGGTGGTGAAGGAGGTATCGGGAGAGGCCGCAAGGCGACTCGATGAGCACGGCGGCGTGGCTGCGCGACTCCGCTTCCGCTCGCGTGGGAACTGACCTTGGCCTGCGTTCATGGTCGATAGCACCCGCGTCCGCGGGCATCGAATCGTTGCGCTCGTGGTGGCCATCTCGTGCACTGACGGAATAGAGACTGGCCATCGCGAGGCAGGCGCCCGCCGCGCCGCTGCCTGTGACGATAAGGGCCAGCATGCTCGTTCGCCAGCTACATCAGCGGCTTCAACTCCGCGGCGGTGACGGGACCGCTCGTGGTTCGCGTTGCACGTTCCTTCGCGACGTCTTCCGGGGTCACGGCGCTTGCGCGGTTGCCCCACGACTGGCGCACGTAGGTGAGGACGGCCGCCACCTCATCGTCCGTCATCTCTATGCCAACTCCATACGGAGGCATTATCCCGTTGTACTGGGTACCCTTCACCGTCAATGGACCTTCCATACCGCGCGTCACGATACGGATCGGCACCGCCACGTTGGCGGCCGTTGCATACTCCGAGGCGGCGAGCGCCGGGTACGTACCCGCCAATCCCTCTCCGTTCGACTGATGGCAGCTCGCGCAGCGTTGGTAGAGTTGCTCCCCGCTCGTCTGTGTTGCCGGCGCTGCCGCACCTGGCGCGGCGACGGGCGCGGTATCGGAGTTCCTGGCGTTTTCCGCGCCGCTGCAGGAGACAGCCGCGCCAACAACGACGATGCCGGCTGCACGCCACGCGAATCGCTTCGCACCAACATCGATTGTCACAATGGACTTCTTCGCGGGGCCAGGTCGCCAGGATAGCACGTGTCGACTCCAATAACGGTTCGCGGATGAAGGTGCAACGCAGGCACGCGAGCATCACTCGGGAAGTTTGCGATCAACCGCGAAGGCCGACTGTCGGTCGGAGGCATCGACGCACATCGGCAATCGCCTGACACGATTGTAGGCCGACGTCCGACAAGCCACGATCGGCTGCGAATTGCGTTGCGGCCCGGCATTGCATATTCTTACATGTGCATATAGTATTATATATCATCCTGTGGACGATGTGACGCCACGGTCGACCGGGATCGACGTGCCAGGAAAGCACCCTCGAACGAGTGAGCGCCAGTCAATGCATAGATGCCGCCGCCTGCTGATGATCGCAGCCGCCATGCTCGTCCCGGCCGCCAGCACGAGTGCTCAGCTACCTCTCCGTGAGGCGCTGCGACTCGCAGACGAGGCGGCATTCCCCAATCGGATTGCCTCCGGCAACACCGCCGCCCGACGCGGGGAAGCGCTCGTGCCGCTGCGCGGAATGCTCCCCGCCCTGCGCCTCGACGCAGGCTACGTTCGCACGGCAGATCCTTTGAGCGTCTTCGGACTCGCGCTCCAGCAGCGCGGGATCACGGCGGCCGACTTCGACCCGCAACGGCTCAACTCTCCCAACGCGATAGGCAACTACAGCGCGGGCATCGTCGTCGAGCAGCCGCTCTTCAACGCGCATGCCTGGCTCGGCCGTCGTGCGGCGAGTCGCGCGGTGGATGCAACTGCCGCCCAGCAGAGCTGGACCCGGATATCCACGCACACCGATGTGATTCGTGCCTACTACGGAGCAGTGCTGGCCGCCGAGCGCGTCACGACGCTGGAAGCCGCGACTCGCGCCGCACACGCGCACGTGGCGCAGGCGCAGTCGATGGTGCGCAACGGCCTGGTCACGAAGTCGGATGCCCTTCTCGCCGAGGTCCGCGCCGGCGAGATCGATACCCAGCTCGCCGAAGCACGCGGCGGAGCGGAGTCGGCGCTGCGCCAGCTCGAGCTCGTGCTGGGTCGGGACCCGGCTGGCACCACACTCCTTCCTCGGTCGCTCCCGGGAAGGGCGGCCATCACTGATGCGCTGGCTACGGACACCGCCGCGCGCGCAGCCGGCAGTCGCGCAGACGTCGAAGCGGCGCTCCGGGGAGTGGATGCGGCGCGCGCCGATGCTCTCCGCGCCCGCTCTACCTATCTACCAAGCATCAACGGCTTCGCCCGCTACGACTGGAACTCCTCGCTGCATCCCTACGCCGGCGACCGAAGCTGGACGGTGGGCGTGATGGCGTCCTGGAATCTCTTCGCCGGAGGAAGCGCGCTCGGCGATGTACGCGCCACCGCCGGGCGCGAATCCGCAGCGCGCGCCGGGGCCGATGCCGCGTCCGCGAAGGCCCACCTGGAGGTGGAGAAGACCAAGACGTCGCTGGCGGTGGCGCTCGCACGCCTCGCAATCGCCGAGCGAGCGACGGTGCAGAGCGCCGAGGCGCACCGGATAGTGAGCCGACAGTACGAAGGCGGCCTCGCCACCATCGCCGGCCTGCTGGACGCGCAGGCGGCCGACGTCAGAAGCTCGCTCGCACTCTCCGAAGCGCGCTACGCGGCAATCGTGGCGGGCGCCGAACGCCGACAGGCACTTGGCCTCGACCCGGCCATGATCGCCGTACTCGATGACTCCCCGGCAAACGCCGCATCCAGCGGCATGGCGACACGTGAGTGACACGACCACCATGCACTTCCAGAGATGACACGGTGACTTCGATGAATAGCTCTCTCTTCACCAGCGTCGTGCCGCCCGCCACCACGGTAGTTGCAGCGGCCCTGCTACTCGCCGCGTGCAATGCGGTGCCGCGCGATGGCGCACCGGGCGCCGCCGGGGCCGCACAGCCTACCCGCGTCGCCGGCACAGCATACACACTGCGCGATACGACCATCACCACGACTTTCCGGGCCGCAGGCGTGGCGGAGCCGGTGCGCCAGGCCACGCTCTCCACGAAGCTCATGGGAACTGTCACGGAGGTGCTGGTGCGCGAGGGTGATGTCGTCCGGACGGGGCAAGCGCTGGTCCGTATCGATGCCCGCGAACTGCAGGCGAAGGCGGCGCACGTCGCTGCCGCCACGTCCGAAGCGGCGGCCGTACGCGACGAAGCCGTGACCCACGCGAAGCGCATCCGCGCGCTCTACGCCGACAGCGCCGCGGCCCGCGCTCAGCTCGACGCCGCGGAAACGGCGCTCGCCCGGGCCGAAGCCGGCCTCGCCACCGCGAGAGCCGCGGCCGCCGAGTTGGATGCGGTTAGCTCGTATTCGGTGATCCGCGCTCCATTCGCGGGAGTCGTCACCGCCCGGTTCGTGGATCCGGGAGCGTTCGCCGCACCGGGAGCGCCGTTGGTGGCGGTACACGACGCATCGCGGCTGCGCATCACTGCCGCGGTCACGCCCGAGATCGCGCAGCGGCTGCGTCGCGGAGATTCGATCGACGCAACGATCGAGGGGCGAGCCGCTTCGGCCGCGGTGGAGGGCGTGGTGCCGAGTGCGAGCGGCAATCTCTACCACGTGAACGCGCTCGTCTCGAACGCCGATCGCGGATTCCTGGCGGGGAGCGCGGCCAGTCTGTCCATAGCACTGGGGAGCCACCCCGCTCTCGTGGTACCGGTGCGCGCCATCGCGCGCCAGGGCGATCTCACCGGAGTGGCGCTGCGCACGAGCGAAGGCGACGAGCTACGATGGGTGCGCCTGGGCGACAGCACTGCCAACCTCGTGGAAGTGACAGCGGGCTTGCGTGCCGGCGACCAGATAGTCATTCCGGCCGCGCGCACCGCGCCGGTAGAAGGTACGGAGTAGGCCATGGGAATCTCCGGGCGCATCGCGCATGCATTTCTCCGCTCGCGCCTCACGCCGCTCGTCGCGGTGGCTTCGCTGGCAGCAGGGATGCTCGGCATCCTCGCCACACCGCGCGAGGAAGAGCCGCAGATCTCGGTACCGATGATAGATGTGATCGCTGCGCTCCCCGGCGCGTCTCCGCGCGAGGCGGAGAATCTGCTGGGAAGGCCAATCGAGCAGCGCATGCTCGAGCTTCCAGGCGTGGACCACGTCTACACGATGTCCGGCGACGGCTACGCCATGGTCACAGTGCGCTTCGAGGTGGGCGAAGACCAGGAGCGGAGCGTGACACGGGTGCGGGCGAAGCTCGAGTCGTCGATGGACCAGGCGCCTCCCGGCGCGCTGCCGCCGATCGTGAAGCCGCACTCGGTGGACGACGTGCCGGTGCTCACGCTCACGCTGCACGCGAAGAGCTACGATGCCAACGCGCTCCGGCAGATCGCCGTGCACCTGGAAGACGAGATCCGTACGGTGCCCGATGTGGCCGAGACCTTCGTGGTGGGCGGCGAGCCCCGGCAGATGCGCGTCACGCTGGATGCCACACGGCTCGCCGCCAGTGGCATCGCGCCCGGCGACGTGGCCATGGCGCTGCAGGGCGCGAACGCCCGGTTGCAGGCCGGTTCGCTGGTGAGCGGGGGCGAGGTGTACCAGGTCGATGTAGGCGCGCCTCTCGAGACTGCCGAATCTGTCGGCAGCGTGGTAGTGGGCGTGCGTGATGGAGCACCAGTCTACCTGAGCAACGTGGCCACGGTGGAAGATGGCTTCGCCGAGCCCACGAACTACGTGTCGCACGCGGATGGCTCGGGTGGCGCGGAGCCCGCCGTCACCATATCGGTAGCGAAGCGCAGCGGCGCGAACGCGACAGTGCTCACGCACGCCGTCATGGAGCGAGTGGACGGAGCGAAGGGACGCCTCATCCCCGCCGACGTCGAGCTCACCGTCACGCGCGACTACGGCGAAACGGCCGGCGAGAAGGCGAACGAGCTGATTCTCCACCTGCTCATCGCGACGGTCTCGGTGACGGCGCTGATATGGCTCTTCCTCGGCTGGCGCGAGGCAGTGGTGGTGCTCGTGGCCGTGCCGGTCACGCTGGCGCTCACGCTCTTCACGTACTACGCGCTGGGCTACACGCTCAACAGGATCACGCTCTTCGCACTCATATTCTCGATCGGCATCCTTGTTGATGACGCCATAGTGGTGGTAGAGAACATCTACCGGCACCTGAAGATGGGAGACAGAGCACCAGAGGTGGCCGCAGTGGAAGCGGTGGACGAGGTGGGCAATCCCACGATCCTCGCTACCTTCACCGTGATCGCGGCCATTCTCCCCATGGCGTTCGTCTCGGGGATGATGGGCCCGTACATGCGGCCCATCCCGGTAGGCGCCACCGTCGCAATGCTCGCGTCGCTCGCCGTGGCATTCATCATCACGCCCTATCTCGCCTTCCGGCTGTTGAAGGGGCACACCGGATCCGAGTCTCCCGCTCATGATCAGCCGCGCGGCGACCGACCGCGCTTCGCGCGGTGGTACGCGAGAGCGATGACCCCACTCATGGACAGTCCGCGAAAGCGCTTCAGCTTCTACGGCGGCGTGGTGACGCTGCTGCTTCTCTCCGTGGGTCTCATCGCCTCGAGGGGAGTGAAGGTGAAGATGCTCCCCTTCGACAACAAGAGCGAGTTCCAGGTGGTGCTCGACATGCCGGAGGGCACCACGCTCGAGACTACCAATGCGCTGGGGAGAGACGTCGCCGGCTACCTCGCCGGTGTACCCGAGGTACTGAGCACCGAGGTCTACGCCGGCACCGCCGCGCCGTTCAACTTCAACGGACTGGTGCGCCACTACTTCATGCGCTCGGGCCCGAACGTGGCCGACGTGCAGGTGAATCTCCTTCCCAAGTCGGAGCGCTCGCGACAGAGCCACGCAATAGCCGTGGCTGTGCGCCCCGGCATCGACTCGATCGCGCGCCTCTACGGGGCATCGGCGAAGGTGGCCGAGATCCCTCCCGGCCCGCCCGTACTCTCGACGCTGGTCGCCGAGGTTTACGCCGCTGACGACAGCGCGCGGCTCGAGGCGGCACGGCGCGTCAAGGAGGTGTTCGAGAGCACCCCTGGCGTTGTGGATGTGGACTGGACCGTCACCGCGCCGCAGCCGAAGCGCGTCTTCCGCGTGGACCGTGTGCGCGCGGCGGAGGCCGGAGCGAGCGTGGAGCAGATCACTCGTACGCTCTATCTGGCGCTCTCCGGCGCGCCATCCGGGGTCACCAGCTCGCCCACGGCGCGCGAGGGAGTGGCGATAGTGCCGCGGCTCCCCATCGCGGACCGGTCGTCGGTGGAAGCGCTTCTGGCGATGCCGATAGTCACAGATTTCGGTCCGCAGCCGCTCGCGCGCTTCGTGGAAGTGCAGAGCGGAACGCGGGAGATGGATCGCGTCCGCAAGGACCTTCGCCCGGCGATCTACGTGACTGGCGATGTGGCCGGCGAGATCGAATCGCCGGTGTACGCCATTCTCGAGATGAACCGGAAGCTCGACGACGTACAGGTGAACGGCGCACGCATCGAGCGTTACAACGCAATGCAGCCGGACAACCTCTCGGAGACGGCGATCAAGTGGGATGGCGAATGGCAGGTCACCATTGAAGTGTTCCGCGATCTGGGGCTCGCCTTCGCGATAGTGCTGGTGCTGATCTACGTGCTCGTGGTGGGGTGGTTCCAGTCGTTCACGATCCCGCTCGTGATCATGGCTCCGATCCCGCTCACGCTGATCGGGATACTTCCCGGCCACGCGGCGACGGGCGCGTTCTTCACGGCCACTTCGATGATCGGCATGATAGCGCTCGCGGGGATCATCGTGCGCAACTCGATCCTCCTTGTGGACTTCATCCAGCTCGCCGAGGAGCGCGGACGCACGCTGCGCGAAGCGGTACTCGAGGCTGGTGCGGTTCGCTTCCGACCGATAGCGCTCACTGCCGCCGCAGTGGTGGTGGGCGGTGTCGTGATGGTGCTCGATCCGATCTTCCAGGGTCTCGCGGTGGCGCTGATCAGCGGCGCGATCGTGGCTACGGGACTCACCATGGTGGTGGTACCGCTTCTTTACTGGGAGCTGCGGCGCCGAACCCGGACCAGTACGACAGTGGAGTCTTCCCATGAAGATGCTCATGCTCGTGTACAGCGGCTCGAACCCGGAGCGCATCTCGCAACTCATCAATGATCACGAGGTGGGCGGCTACATGGAGTTCCGCCGTGTGCGTGGTTCGGGAACCACGGGGAAGCGCGAGGGGTCGCGCGCATGGCCGGGAGAGTCGACGCTCTTCGTGAGTGTCGCGCCCGCGGAGCAGGCCGACGAGCTGCTCGCTACGCTACGCGGAGAGGTCGGCCGCCTGCCGGCGGGCGAGCGGTTGCACGTGGCGGCGCTGCCGGCAGAATCGTTCTTCTGATTTCCGAGATCACCTATGGAGGGTCATCCGATGTGCAACGATCACATCATCCGCCGCTTTGCCGGCTTCTTCATCCTGGCTTCGCTCGCGCTGGGCTGGTGGGTACACCCGGGATGGTTCCTGTTCACCGCGTTCGTGGGTGTCAACCTGCTGCAATCGAGCTTCACGACTTTCTGCCCGCTCGAGCGCATGCTGGGGAGATTCGGGATCGCCGGCTGCCAGCGTCGCGGCACGCCCGACACGTGACGTATTCCTTCGGAACTCCGCGCGCGGCGGAGCTCCGCTCACGACGCGAGGATGCGTCGTTTGGCTCGCAGCTCGGCGTCCAGGCGGTCGCACATGATGTCGCAGAGCCGGAACACATCCCGGTCCGCGAGCGCGTAGTAAACGAAGAGACCGTCCTTGCGCCGCGTGACGAAGCGACTGGCGTGGAGGAGCCTGAGGTGCTTGGAGACGTTGGCCTGGGCCAGCCCACTCTCTTCCACCAGCTCGCTCACGGTCATTTCCCCGCCGCGGAGATGGTTGAGGAGCTCGAGTCGCACGGGCTCGGCGAGAACCTTGAAGCGCTCGGCGACGAGCTCCAGCATATCTGCCGTCAACTTCGACTTTTTCATGGGAGGCAGTTCGTGAAAGGCCATCAGTACAATACATTACTATACTGTAGTTTAGTAGTTTCCATCGCCGAGGCAATGGTTATCCGCTCCCCGGCGCGACATCGGCCGCGCCGGCGATTCGACCAGGAGGCAGCATGATCAGTCAGACCTTCCGCTATGGCATGCGGACGACCGTGCCACTGAAATATGGGGACGCGGTGGATCGCACGCGCGAGGAACTCGGGAAGGAGGGATTCGGAGTACTCACCGAGATAGACGTACGTGCGACCATGAAGGGGAAGCTGGACCTCGAGTTCCGCCCCTACGTCATCTTCGGCGCCTGCAATCCTCAGCTCGCATACCAGGCTCTGAGCGCCGAACGCGACATTGGGTTGCTTCTCCCATGTAACGTCATCGTCTACGCCGACGACGATCCGGACACCAGTACGGTGGCCGTGATGGATCCGGTGGCGGCGCTGGCCCTGACCGGTAACGCGAACGTCGCGCCGGTCGCGAGCGAAGTGCGCCACCGCATGGAGCGCGTGTTACACGCACTGGCGGCGAGTTGATCACAAGGCGATTCAGAGCGCGGAAAGCGTGGACGGCATTCTCGCCCGACTGGAAGAGATGTTCGCCCCGGCGGCCAGCCTGTGTCCTCCACGAAGAGTCTGCGTAGTTCGTCGTAGAGCATCCCTGGCGCCGCCTTCCTCACGTCTCTGTCCGGCTCGACAGTCCTGGCGCCCGTTGCGCCTCGGCGAAACGATCGGCGAACCGCCCGACCTGCTCCCAGTCCGTGTACTCGTAGTCGCGCGAGCTGTCCGCGGGCCTTCCATCCTTCCGGGAGATTCGCTGGATCACCCACCGCACGAGTGGTGGATACTTCGTGTACGGCGTGGCGCCCGCGATGGATTCCGTCATCGCCGGCCGCCAGCCGGTTTCCCGCACGAAGTTCGCGATGTACCGTTTCGCCGTCGCACGAGCGGCTTCGTCCGGGCTGCATTCGGCGCCGCTCACCGAGTAGAACGCGGACGGGATCCGCTGCAGCTCATCGCGATTGGCGCGAGCGAAACGGCGGATCGAACGCTGATGCTTCCCGAAGTTGATCGAAGCGCCAACGATCACGGCATCGAACGACCCGGGCTCCATCAGACGGGGGAAGTCGCTCACTCTGCTGGCCTGAACGGCGGCCCCGGTAGATAGGAGTCGATCGGCAACGAACCGGGCGACCTTGGCCGTCTGCCCGTAGTGGCTGGCGTAGACTATCAGAATGCGAGGCGGCGACACGACATCCTCCTGTGGGATCCGCCCGGAGATTAGGTGGCCGCCCGGTTCCGCGCATCGGCACAATACCGGATTGGGTGTCGGGGTTCGTCCTACGAAGACGCCGGAGACAGCGACCCGCGATGCACTCGCCCGGCTCGGCAGCGGCGTTTCCGCGGTTGCTGATGATCCAGCCAATCGTACTTCTGGTGGGCAATACGACAGCGGTCAGATCCGCTCCGAGCCGGATCGGCCCCTCCCCTGGCAACCATTTCATGCGCGAAATCGGAAGCGACATTCGCTACGCCCGCCGTTCGTGAGCAGGCACGCTCGTTCAGCGACATCGCCGCGTACGGGTGGAACGACGCCCTTCTCCAGGGCACGTCGGCCGACACTCGAGTGCGCAATGCGGCGGTGAGCGGCGGCTTCTTCTCGCTCCTTGGGGTACGGCCAATGAGAGGACGCGCACTCGACGAGAGCGATGCCGTCACTGGCGCTCTGCCCGCACTCGTGCTCAGCCAGGTCGTCTGGCGACAGCGCTTCGGTGGCGATGACGACATCGTCGGTCGCACCGTACGGCTCGACGGCACAGTGTTCACAGTGGTGGGCGTGATGCCGGCCGAGTTTCATTACCCGGCCGGCGCGGAGATCTGGACGATTCTGCCGTCGTCATCACAGGAGCAGGTAGCGGGCGCTCAACTCTACATGGCGGTAGGACGTCTCCGCGCGGATGTCACCATCGATCGTGCGCGCACCGAGCTTCGCCTGATCATGCGACAGCAGGAGCTCGACGATCCGGTAGCAAACGGCGGCCACGGCGCAACGGCATCATCGCTCATCGACCTGCAACGCACGATGCCGCGATCCACCCTGCTGCTGCTGACGAGCGCGGTAGGCGCGATGCTGCTCATCCTCCTCGCCAATCTTCAGGCGCTTGCCGTCGTGTGTACTCTCAGACGCAGTAGTGCAATGGCCGTGCGCGCGGCGCTCGGTGCGAGCCGCTGGGCGCTCGCACGGCAGCTCCTGATCGAGAGCATTCTCCTTTCGCTGGTCGGTGGTGCACTCGGACTGCTGCTCGCAATGTGGGGTACCGACCTCGCCGCCGCACTCGTGCAGCGCTGGTTCGATCTGCCGTTGGTGCTCCGTGTCGATGCACCCGTACTGGGCCTGGCGTGTGCGATCGCCATCGCCGCGGGCGGCGTAATCGCCATCGCTCCCATCCTGCAGATCATGGGCATGGACATTCGCGACGGGTTGAGTAGCGGCACCTCCAACGCGAGCGGAAGTAAACGCCAACGGCATCTGCGTGAGGCCGTGGTCGGAGTGCAGATAGCGCTGACGCTCGTGTTGCTTGGCGCAGCCGGCACGCTGGCGAAGTCCTTTCTGTACCTGCAGCAGGTGGATGTGGGATACGATGCGGATCACCTCCTCGTGGCCACGCTCGACTTCCACGGCACGCGGTACGCCGAGCCCGATCAGGCGCGGGAGTTGAGCGGGCGGCTCCTGGATCGCTTCAGCAGTCTTGCTGGCGATCGCAACGTCGCCGTCTGGAGAACGCTCGGGCCGAGCGGGATGGTGAGTCCAGGCGAAGATTACGCGACGATCGAAGGCAAACCAGAGGGCTTCACGCGGGAGTGCCGGCGCATCGGTGACTGTCGGATACCAGTCAGCACGCAGGATGTGAGTCCCGCCTTCTTTGGCGCGACGGGACTTCGAATCGTGAGAGGCCGCCCGTTCACCACCGCCGACGGTCCGGGCGCGCCGGCGGTCGCCATCGTGACCGAAACGACGGCAAAGAGCTGGTGGCCCGGGGAAGATCCGATCGGCAAGCGGTTCAGGATAGGCGGTATGACATCTCCGTATCCGTGGATGACAGTAGTCGGGATGGCGTCGGGCGCTCAGGATGTGAATGAATGGGGACTGATGGGGGCAGGAGCGCGGAACGCACTCGACGAACACTGGCCCGGGTTCTTCCGGCCCCTCGCCCAGACGGACATCATGTCACGTGGGCGTCCGGTCTGGACATCCTCGCTCATGTTGGGCATCCACACGCCGGGCAATCCGAGGGCACTGGTCGCGAGCGTGCGCCGAGAGCTGGATTCGATTGCACCTGATCTGTCCGTCGAGACAGTTGGGGGCCTTCGGGGGATAATGCTGGATGGTGGCACTAACGCGCGTCTGCAACTGAACGCGCGGATCATGATCGCTATCTCGGCAGTCGCGCTTCTGCTCGCGACCATTGGCCTGTATGGTGTGGTTGCCGATGCGGTGCGCAGCCGTACGAAGGAGATCGCCGTTCGCATCGCGCTCGGTGCGCGCGCCGGACATGTCATCTCGAACGTTACGCGTGCCGGGATCCTGACCGGGTGCGCAGGCGTCCTCGCAGGCTGCGCGCTCTCTGCGATATTTCGCGATGCGCTCGCGCGAGCGTTCTTTGGAGCGTCGGCGTACTTCAAGCAGGGCTACCTCGTCGGCACCAGTCCGGGAGATCCGCTCGTGATCGCAGGCGCGACATTCGTCCTTCTCTTCGTGGTAGCCACAGCCAGTTGCCTGACCGCGCGTCGCGCGACACGCGTGGACCCGGCGACGGTGCTTCGCGCGGAATGACATCTCGAAGAATGCGCATGTGGGTTCCCTGGATTGCGCTCGTGCTGCCCATCATCTCGTGCACTGACGGTCCGCTGCCTCGAAGGGCTCCGGAGCGCCTGCCAACACCGCCACCTGCACTGGCGCGGGCGTTCGCGTTCATGGATTCTGCGCTCTCACCCGCCGAGCGAGACTCGCTCAGGCAGTGGTTGCCTGATAGCGCGATCGACCTCCATATGAGCGTGGGCCTGTGGCTACGTAACGAGGCGGGACTCTGGAAAGGCGGGCCGATCGCCGACTCGCTGCGCGCCCACGGGGTCCGGCACCCGGACGATATGTCGGACCTCATCCTTCGGGGCTACGGATTGTACCTGCGCGGCGACTCCGTCAACCTCGATTCCCTGATTCGTACTTCTCCACAGCCACCGCTGCCGCAGAAATTCGAGCTGATCCGACCGCCGCGCCGGGACACGAACGAGAACGAAGATCATCCCACGTTGCCCAATCGTTGAAGCTGACAAACGCGAGCACACCCGAATGTTGGGAGACGAGGTGACGCCGACAACGCCTTACTCCGCCGCCACCAGAGCATTCCGCATCCTCGCTGGGATCTTCTGAATCGCGCATTGCGAGAGTCTCCGCACCAACGCTCTTCGTGGTCGCTTCGGCGGATGAACTCGTGCCGGAGGCCCCTGCGCGCGCGCTGCACGACTCGGCGCGCGGACGGAAAAGCTGGGTCGAAGTACCCGGCGGCCACAACGACGTGTTCAGAAGTGGTGAGTTCCAGACTGCACTCGAGCTCTTGCGCCGGCAATTGCCAGCGTGCACGCACCAGGCGAATGAAGCGGATGCAGCGCTCTTCGGCGATCATCCCCGCTAGCGGCGCGCCGGTTGCCGTAAGTGTGACCTGGGGACACCGGGAGCTCAGAGTCGCACGGCGTACGAGCGGCGCCCTGGGCGTGGAGAGCGAGGGGAGAGATGAGCGATGGCTGATCACTACGAGAGGTTCGATGCGCTGCAGGCGAACTTCCGGGCGGCGAACTACCTGAGTCTGGCGCAACTCTACCTGCGCGACAATGCCCTGCTGCGTGAGCCGCTGCGCCCGGAGCACATCAAGCCGCGCTTGCTCGGCCATTGGGGAACAGTGCCCGGGATGAATCTCGTGTACGGGCATCTGAGCCGGCTCGTCCAGGACACTTCGGCGAGCGTCCTTCTGATAGTGGGAACGGGACACGGCGCGCCCGGAGTGCTGGCCGAGCTCTATCTGGAGGGCACGCTCGGCGAGTACTACCCGAAGTATGCACATGGCGCTGCCGGGCTCGATCGGCTCGTGCGCGACTTCTCGTGGCCCGGCGGATGGCCGAGCCACATCACGGCGCTGACGCCGGGCGCGCTGCACGAAGGGGGCGAGCTCGGCTACTCGCTGGCGCACGCGTTCGGCGCGGCGTTCGACAACCCCGAGCTCATCGCCGCCTGTCTGGTGGGCGACGGCGAGGCGGAAACGGGCCCGCTGGCCGCGGCGTGGCAGTCGTCGAACTTCCTGAACCCGGCCAGCGATGGCGCCGTGCTCCCGATCCTGCACCTCAACGGCTACAAGCTCTCCGGCCCCACCATCTTCGCCCGCCTCGCACCGCGCGAGTTGCGCGACTTTTTCGCCGGGATGGGCTACGTCGCGCGCGAGGTAGCCGGTCATGAGCCCGAAGCGGTGCACGAGGAGATGCGTGCGGCGCTCGACTGGGCGTACGCCGCCATTCGCGAGCAGCAGGTGAACGCGCGCACCGGCCACTTCCCCACCCGACCGCGCTGGCCGCTCATCGTGCTGCGCACCCCGAAGGGATGGACCGCCCCCGCGACGCTCGACGGCAAGCCGCTCGAGGGCACGTTCCATTCGCATCAGATACCCATCGAAGACCCGGCCACGAACCCACAGCACCTCGCCGTGCTCGAGGCGTGGCTTCGGAGCTATCGCCCGGACGAGTTGTTCGACGACGAGGGCAAGCCGCGCGCCGCGGTGACCGCAGTCTACCCTCGCAAGGAGCTGCGGCTCGGCGAGAATCCGCAGGCAAACGGTGGTGCGCTGCTCACTCCGCTCTCGCTCCCCGACTACGAGCACCATGCCGTCGATGTGCCGGCGCCGGGCGCGACGCAGACCGAAGGGACGAAGGTGCTCGGCGGCTATCTGCGCGATGTATTCGTGAACGATCGCGACGCGCGCACCTTTCGCCTCTTCTGTCCCGACGAGACATCGTCGAATCGTCTGCAGGCTGTTTTCGAGGCGACGGCGCGCGCGTGGATGCTTCCCACCGTTCCGAGCGATGAGTTCCTCGCGCGCGACGGTCGCGTCATGGAGATTCTGAGCGAACACTGCTGCGAGGGGTGGCTCGAAGGCTACCTCCTCTCCGGCCGGCACGGAGTGTTCGCGTGCTACGAGGCCTTCCTCACCATCATCGACTCGATGATGCAGCAGTACGCGAAGTGGCTGAAGATGGCGGCCGAGACGACCTGGCGGCGGCCGGTCGCGTCGCTCAATTATCTGGTCACCAGCCACGTGTGGGAGCAGGATCACAACGGCTACAGCCATCAGGGACCGAGTTTCATCAACATGCTGCTGACGAAGAAGGCGGCGATCACGCGCATCTATCTGCCTCCGGATGCGAACTGCCTGCTGTCGACGGTAGATCATTGCCTGCGCAGCCGTGGCTACATCAACCTCGTCGTTGCCTCCAAGAAGCCCATGCCGCAATGGCTCTCGATGGAAGCCGCACGCCGTCACTGCGCGGCGGGCGCCGCAGTGTGGGAGTGGGCGGGCACGCACGACGAGGATCCCGATGTGATCCTCGCCGCAGCCGGCGACGTACCCACGCGCGAGACGGTGGCCGCCGCGTGGTGGCTGCGGCGCGAGGTGCCCGACCTGCGCGTACGCGTCGTGAACGTCGTCGATCTCTACGCGCTGCAGGCGCCGCGCGACCACTCGCACGGGCTGTCGGATGAACGATTCGTGGAGCTGTTCGGAGGCGCCAGCGAAGTGGTGTTCGCGTTCCACGGCTATCCGGATGTCGTTCACGAGCTGCTGCACCACCGGCCCAATCCGCAGCGATTCCACGTGCGCGGCTACGTCGAGGAGGGTACCACCACCACCCCCTTCGACATGACAGTGCTCAATCGCATAAGCCGCTACGACCTCGCCATCGAGGCGCTCCGCCGCGCGGGTCGTGGCGAAGAGACGACGGTATTCGAGCGGAAGCTCGATGAGCACCGACGCTACATTCGCGAGCACGATGAGGACATGCCGGAGGTACAGGAGTGGCGCTGGTCGGGAGCCGAGGCGGCTGAGGAGCACGCTACAATTCCCCACGTCATCCGACCAGATTCCACGCGATGATCGCGACACGCCGCGCTGCCGTGTCGTCCAGAATCAAGTACGCGCTTCTGTTTCTCCCTCGCACTTCGTGTACACCCACTGTCTCCGCTGCGGCCGATCGCTCGGACGCAATTCCGAGTTGGCCGATCTCCCGATTGGAAGATGTATCGCATTCGATCGAGACAAGGGACGCGTCTGGGTCGTCTGCACTCGATGCCGGCAGTGGAATCTGCTGCCGCTCGAAGAACGCTGGGAGGCACTCGAAGAGGCGGAGCGGATCGCCACTACTGCCGAGAGTCGTGTGGAGGGCGGCAGATCGGTCTCGCCCGTACGGCCGGCGGGCTGGAATTGCTCCGCGCCACCGGCGTGCCCGACTCCGACATCGCGAACTGGCGATACGGGCGCAGGTTGCAGCGACGTCGCTCTCTCCTCTTGTGGATCGGTGGCGCATCGATGGTACTCGCGGTCGCTCTGGGCACTCGCGCTGGTCTGATCAGCGGGTCACTCGACTTTGGCATCTACGCAGGGCTGTTCGCGGCTCTCTGGTTGGGAATAGTTTGGCGTGACCCGCAGCGACTGTGGATGAAGGTCGTACCCGAGATCGGCGCATCCGAGCGCGTATGGCAATGGCAGTGGCACCAGATCCGGTTCGAGCGCTCATCACCGGCAGCACCACCAAGCCTCGTAGTGCCGCGCAGCAGCGGCGAGCTTCATCTGCAGCGACCGTTCGCCGCGGCGTTTCTCGCGTCGTTCCTCCCAAGGGTCAACCGGTCGGCTTGCAGCGGTGCGTCAATTGATCGCGCCGTCGCTCGAGTCGCAGAGGCGGAGCGGAAGCATGGTGGGGAACCGCCGAAACCGCTGCCGAAGAAGCGAGGACCTCATCGGATGTCGACGGAGCCCGATCCCGCGCCGGCGCGCCCCCTGCGACCGTGGGAGCGGCTCGCCGCTCGCAATCTGACACGGCCGCTCGTCGCGCTGGACCCGGAGCAACGACTCGCGCTCGAGATGGCGGCCACCGAGGAAATCGAGCAGTTGCAGCTCAGTCGCCGCGCGACCGTGGCGCTGGGCGAATGGCCCGAACAGGAGGAAATCGCTGCAATCGCCGATGACCTGCTCATCCCCGACTCGATCCGTGAACGGCTTGCAGAGTCGAAGAGATGGCGTAAGTAGTTGCCGAACGT
>Ga0182744_1001011_pt1 | contig 25379 bp, 25 predicted proteins | sample eDN3rd30CKraftMG_FD_128525 | JGI IMG/M metagenome (GOLD analysis project Ga0182744, IMG submission 128525) | Enriched Miracle-Growth compost microbial communities from Emeryville, California, USA - eDNA 3rd pass 30_C Kraft MG (version 2) (version 2) ... | reverse complement strand
TTAATAAACAGCAGTCATCCATAAAAAACTGCATAAATTGATGAAAATGTATAAATGGTGCCTGTCACCGAAAAATGTCACCGAAAAAATATTACCGAAAAAAACAGCCAGTGTCTGAACTTACCTAGCAATATGAGACAAATATAAAACACCACTATTAGGCTGCCATCATTCCAAATTCTTTTGGTGTAAGGTAGCCTAATTTTTCTTGTATTCTGCTCTCGTTATAATGGCACATAAAATCATTTATTTTCGATACTACATTAAGGTTTGTAAGGGAATTGAATTTAGAATACTGGAATTCCTCTGTTTTTAAATTAGAATGAAATGATTCTATCACAGCATTATCCCAACAGTTCCCACGTCTGGACATACTACTTACCAAATTATATTTCTTAAGGTAATTTTGATATGTATATGAAGTATACACACTTCCCTGATCAGTATGAATGATAATCCCTTTGGGATTATTCCTTTTGTTCAAAGCTTCTTCTAAAGTGTCAATTACTAAAGGGGTTTGTTGGTGATTATAAAGCTTATAAGCAACAATTTCATTGTTATACAAATCCATTATCGTGGAAAGATACAATGTTTCACTACCATATTGAATATAAGTTATGTCTGTAACCCATTTTTCATTTGGTTTACTTGCATTGAAATCACGGTTAAGAATATTTGGAGCTATAACTTCACTTTCTCCTTGTGATTTCCATTTACGTTTTGGTTTCACTTTGCATTGCAAATGATGTTTTTGCATAATTCTTTGTACTGTATTCCTATTTAATTCGATCGAATGCTCCCGCTTTAATATAGCCTTAATCTTACGGTGTCCATATCGATATTTTGTTGCTTCACAGATTTCGATTATTAAAGCCTCGTGCTCATTTTTATACTCTGCAAATCCTTTCAGCCAGCGATAATAAGTTGATCGTGGGACTTCTAATACCTTTAAAATAGCCGAAATACTATACCTACTACTCAATATTCCTACAATCTTTATTACTACTCTTTTATCCACTCCTTTTTCATCTCTAAATACTTTTTTAAGATTTCGTTCTCCATCTTTAAATGTGTAATTTGATTGTTTTTTCGCTCGTCCTCACTAGAAAACTCTGGTCCATGACCAAATGTATACTGTTTTCCGATTGGTTGATCAAAGCGATAAATTTCCCCCTTTTTATACCATCGTACCCAGGTTTCAACTTGGGATTTATTCTTGATTTGATACTTGTCCATAATTTCTCTAGTGGTCAATTTCCCCTCTAGTTTTTCTCGTACAACTGCCCACTTTAATTCACTAGTATATAGGTTTTTGCCCATGCAAAAACACCTCCGATAATGTACTTGTTTACAGTGTAACATTTTCGAAGGTGTTTTATATTGTCTCATTAATTTAGGTTAGCCCATATCATTTAAGATAGTACGACGACTTTTTTGTTAGGGTTGAGTTACCACGGTAAAACAGCTTAATAAAAGCTGTTTATTAATTCCGAATTAGATAATCAAACGCACCTAGAGCTGCAGTAGCACCAGATCCCATTGAGATAATAATCTGCTTATAAGCGCTATCTGTACAGTCACCTGCAGCAAAGACGCCAGGGATGCTTGTAGCGCCATGTTTGTCTACCACGATTTCGCCCATGCGAGTACGTTCAATACCTTCGCCTAACCAGTCTGTGTTTGGTACAAGACCGATTTGAACGAAAATACCTTCTAATTCGATATGCTTAACTTCTTCCGTTTCACGGTCCAGATAAGTAATACCATTTACTTTGTCAGTACCCGTGATTTCTTTTGTCTGAGCATTCTTTATAACTGTTACATTTGGCAGGCTGTTAAGACGCTCCTGCAACACGGCATCAGCTTTCAGTTCTGCTGCAAACTCTAGAACGGTTACGTGCTTAACGATTCCTGCAAGGTCAATAGCTGCTTCAATACCAGAATTTCCGCCGCCAATAACAGCTACGCGTTTTCCAGCAAACAATGGACCATCACAGTGTGGGCAATACGCTACACCTTTGTTCTTGAACTCTGCTTCACCTGGGACGCCAACATTGCGCCAGCGGGCACCTGTTGAGAGGATCACGGTTTTACTTTTAAGAACCGCGCCGTTTTCAAGTTCAACTTCTACGAATTCTTTCTTATCTAAAGATTTCGCACGTTGAAGATTCATGACATCAATCTCATATTCTTTGACATGCTCTTCAAGACTTGCTGCCACTTTAGGACCTTCTGTGTATTTCGTACCGATAAAGTTCTCAATACCCATAGTATCCATCACCTGACCGCCAAATCGCTCAGCGACAATCCCAGTGCGAATCCCTTTACGTGCTGCGTAAATTGCTGCACTTGCACCAGCAGGTCCGCCGCCAACAACAAGGACATCGAATGGTTCCTTGTCAGATAGCTCAGATGCATCTGTACCAGAACCCATTTTAGCAAGGATTTCTTCAATACTCATACGGCCGCCGCCAAAGTTTTCCCCATTAAGGAAAACGGTTGGAACAGCCATGATGCTTTTACTTTCAACTTCAGCTTTGTATGCTGCACCATCAATCATGGTATGAGAAATACCAGGGTTGAGGATACTCATGATGTTCAAGGCTTGTACCACATCAGGGCAGTTGTGGCAGGTTAAGCTGATGTATGATTCAAAACGATATTCGCCTTTGATTGCTTTGATTTGATCGATTACTTTCTGGTCAACCTTTGGTGCTCTTCCGCTAACTTGCAAGAGAGCCAGTACTAAGGAAGTGAATTCATGTCCTAGAGGAATACCAGCAAACGTTACACCAGTGTCTTCACCGATGCGGTTTACACTAAAGCTTGGTGTTCTCTCTAGTACTGTTTTTTCAACCTTAATGTGGGATGACATGGTTGCTAATTCATCAATTAACAGAAGCATGTCGCGAGATACGTCATCGGTTCCTGCGCTGACTTTAAGAAGGATATCGCCTTCCATCAGCTGAAGATACTGGGATAACTGTGCTTTTATATCTGCATCTAGTAACATTTTTAATCTACTCCTTAAATTTTACCTACTAGGTCAAGGCTTGGCTTAAGTGTTTCAGAACCTTCTTGCCATTTAGCTGGGCAAACTTCGCCTGGATTGTTGCGAACATATTGTGCTGCTTTAATTTTGTTAACAAGTGTGCTAGCGTCACGGCCGATACCGTCTGCATTGATTTCCATAGCTTGTACAACACCATCTGGATCGATGATGAACGTTCCGCGTTGTGCAAGACCTTCTTCTTCATCAAGTACATCAAATGCACGAGTGATTTTTTGAGATGGGTCACCAATCATAATGTACTCAATTTTGCTGATAGCAGGTGAGTGGTCGTGCCATGCTTTATGTGTAAAATGAGTATCAGTTGATACAGAGTATACTTCAACACCAAGATCTTTTAATGTTGCGTATTCATTTTGTAAGTCTTCTAATTCAGTAGGACATACGAATGTGAAATCTGCTGGGTAGAAGCAAACTACACTCCATTTACCTTTAAAATTTTGTTCTGAAACAGTGATGAAATCTCCGTTTTGATAAGCATTTGCTGTGAATGATTGTACTTCTTTACCGATTAATGACATAGTTTATTTCCTCCTAAAATTAATATGAGAATGGTTAACATCAAATACTAATAACTAAATTAGAATAATTCTAATACAATGTTTATTATTATATAAAAGCACACCTCTTGTCAACCATTAAGTTTTTATTTTTTCCAGTTTATTCAGGACAATTCCGAAACATAAAATAGATTCTTAATTAATGATGTATATTCTCAAATAAGACAGTTTTTCTCATTAACCACTTTACATCATTACGCTAAAAATCCACCTTCTAAATAAAGGGGGATTTTTAGTTAGCGTATACAATATTTTTAAGCGCTTTATTGAAGAAGGGGGTAACTACATACTATCACATCAAATTTTGCTCTGTCCTACTTTCTGTTAGATAATCTCTTATTTGAATTGCAGATAACCAGTAAAATGCAACCTTTGTTAACATCTAAGTAACATTTAAAAAAAGGTGTTATAAAATAAGCAAAATAAAAAGATGTGAAGCAATAGGAAAAAGTAAAACTGCTCTGGCTGCAGAAAATCAATAGCATGTCAGAATTTAGATCTGGGGATTTTTTTGCCCTTTGGAATCATACCAATAGAGACTTTTATCTCGATCATGCCAAATGACAATTCTTACAAATTTCACATATTTACTCTAAGTCCTTTTCACTGTAAGCTTAGAGAAATTTTGATTCCAAAGGAGATAGTAATGTTAACATTTAAAAATTAAAGTCGATTTATCTTCCTTATAAAACGGATTTTATTTCGTCGATGATTTTCCTAGTGGTGATTGCTGCAATTATAGTAGTTTATCCGATGATATTTTTTGATCACCAAATTCAAATAATTCAATAATGTCAAAAAAATGTTGACGTTTTCATTTTCTGAATGTTAGAATTGAATTACCGGTAACATTAATCTACCACGCTGATGAAAAAATACAAATTTAAGGCACCATTGGGTGGATAAAACGGTTGATGCTTGTCCATATTCTAATTGAATAGTTGATCGAGTTAAACAAACTAAATGCAGATTAATTCTTTTGGGGGTGAATGCCATTGAATGGCTTAGGAAAGGTTTTATATAAAGTGGGCGATTTGCTTGCGAAAGCTATGTATGTCCATTTCTTGTGGGTCATATTTACCCTTGGTGGGTTAGTAATATTTGGTGTGATGCCAGCAACAACAGCCGTGTTTTCAGTTATTCGAAAATGGCTTATGAAGGAGAATGATCTCCCGATTTTTCGTACATTTGTAGACTCCTATAAGTCATGTTTTATAGAAACAAATCTATTAGGTTTCTTTTATTTCTTACTAGGTGTATTTCTTTATTTTGACCTTCGTATAGTTAACAACACCGATTTACATATGGATATTATTCGTATCTTCGTATTGATTGCATGTTTTCTTTACTTACTTATTGGGCTATTTCTACTTCCTGTTTATGTTCATTTCACCCTGTCGAAACTAAACTATATTAAACAAAGCTTTTTAATCGTTTTTGCCCGTCCTCTTGAAACTTTTTTAATGTTGGTAAGTTTAGTAGTTTCATATTTTCTTTTCCTCTATCTTCCGGTTGTGTTTATCTTTGCCGGTACAACGGTTGTTTCCTTTCCATTGATGTGGATTGGAATGCGGTCTTTTAATAAAATTCAAATAAAACAAAAAGCATACTTAACACCCAGTGCTAACATGAAAAAAATAGTAGGGTTTAAAATTAATTGAGTATTCGCAATTATTGGTGTTATCGGTAACAAAATAAATAAATTAAAAAGGGAGTGTTAGTCATTGAATGTTACTGGGGTAGTTGAGAGTAAATCAACCATTTCTGAAGTAAAGCGTAAAACTAAGAAAAATCTTTTTACAAAAGTTAAAAAAAGCTGGCAACTATATGTCCTTTTTATCCTGCCACTGATGTATATCTTAGTTTTCCATTACTACCCTATGTATGGCGCTTCAATCGCGTTTAAAAACTTTGACCCTGTATTAGGAATTGGAGGAAGTCCTTGGGTAGGATTTGAGCATTTTAAAACGTTTTTTGAATCATACGACTTTGTAAGGGTATTAAAAAATACGCTAGGCCTAAGTCTTTATAGTTTAATAGCAGGTTTTCCTCTGCCAATTATATTAGCTTTAAGTCTTAATTATGTATACTCAAAAAGATTTAAGCAGGCTGCACAGTTAATCACCTATGCTCCTCACTTTATATCGGTAGTTGTTATGGTTGGGATTATTTTTATGATTTTAGATCCACGCGGTCCAATAAATAATTTTCTTACCCTTTTTGGGGTTAAAGAGGGAATTAACTTTATGGGTGAGGCGGATTATTTTAAATCGATTTTTGTTTTCAGTGGTATCTGGCAAAATGTTGGTTTCGGCTGCATTATTTATTTGGCCGCATTGACAAGCGTCAGCCCTGAACTTCATGAAGCTGCCATAGTAGACGGTGCTTCGAAGATCCGCAGAATCTGGCATGTCGATATTCCGGGAATTATGCAGACAGCTGTATTGGTCCTTATTCTCAATATGGGAAGTTTTCTGGATACAGGATTTGAAAAAGTTTTATTAATGCAAAACCCATTAAATCTTTCAGCATCTCAAGTAATTGACACCTATGTGTATAATGTCGGTCTTGTCTCTGCACTGCCGCAGTATTCATATGCAGCGGCTATAGGGATTTTTAAATCATTAGTAGCATTTATTCTTATTATTGCCTCCAACAAGTTGGCGAAAAAGGTTGGACAGGATGGGCTATGGTAAACCAATTAAAAGAGGAGGATTCATATGAACACAAAGATTGGCGAGTCTAGAGGTGACCGCATTTTCACTGTTTGCAATTACATTTTCCTATCACTCCTCGTCCTTTCAGTTTTGTATCCACTTATTTATGTACTTAGTGCATCCTTAAGTTCGACAAACGCTGTTGCAAGCGGGCGGGTCTGGTTATTTCCGGTAGAGTTCAGTTTGTTAGGATATAAGACAATCTTTGAATATAGCAAAATTTGGACAGGATATGGAAACTCATTGTTTTATATGGTTGTTGGAACAACAGTGAATGTTGTCTTAACCATTTTAGCGGCATATCCTCTATCACGAAGAGACTTTTATGGACGCGGGATCTTCATGTTCCTGTTTGTGTTTACCATGATGTTTAATGGCGGATTAATTCCAAACTATCTTCTAGTACAAGATTTAGGATTATTGAATTCCCGCTGGGCTCTTATTATTCCAAATGCGTTATCGGTGTTTAATGTCATTATTACAATGAGTTTCTTTAAATCTACTATTCCAAATGAATTGCTCGAATCTGCTCAACTAGATGGGTGCAATGATTTTAAATTTTTATTCAAAGTTGTGTTACCGCTTTCAGCACCTATTATTGCGGTTATTTCCCTCTTTTATGCTGTTGGGCATTGGAATTCTTATTTTAGTGCGTTAATTTATTTGCGCGATGCAAGTTTATTCCCGCTGCAGCTCATATTAAGGGACATTCTTGTTCAAAACAGCGTAGATCCTTCGATGATGGGTGATGCAACACAATTGGCAAATAAAATTGGACTACAACAGCTGCTAAAATATTCACTAATTGTTGTCTCTTCCCTTCCGGTATTAATTGCTTATCCTTTTGTACAAAGGTTCTTTGTAAAGGGTGTTATGATTGGATCCTTAAAAGGATAACTAGGGAAGTTATCTTCTTTCATTACACTCTGAGGGGGTGGTAAGGCGTATTGGTCCTATAAATTTCTTTGATTAACGGAAATTGAATCAAATTGCTTTAAAAAGCTATTATGTTTTTTTCAATGAAACTTTATTAAGGGGGATGAAACGATGAAAAGAAAGTTTAATATGCTTCTGTCTTTAGTAATAGCAATGTTATTGCTATTGGTTGGCTGTTCCGATAATGCCTCTACAACCCAAGAAAAAGACAAAGAATACAAAGATATTGTTACGGAAGCAGGAACATTTCCAATTGTAAAGGAAAAACAAACCTTAACTGTCCTGACCAAATCGAACACAGGGGTAAAGGATTTTGCAACCAATGAGTTTACGAAGTGGTACGAAGAGAAAACAGGAGTACATATAAAGTGGGAGGTTCTTCCAGAGGAGGGTGCCGCTGAAAAGTTGAACCTTATGCTGGCTAGCGGTGAATATCCAGATGTCATTATGGATATGAATCTTACACCAGCACAATTACGCGTGTATGGGGAAAAAGGTGTCTTTCTTAAGTTAAATGATTTGATTGACAAATATGGTGTTGAAACGAAGAAAATGTTTGAAGAAATGCCTTTAGTTGAAGATGCCGTTACTACCCCGGAGGGCGATATTTTTGCCTTGCCGCAGGTAAATGAATGTTTTCACTGTACTACATCACAAAAAATGTGGATCTATATGCCATGGTTGGACAAGCTTGGACTTGATGTGCCAACTACCACAGAAGAATTTTACGATGTCATGATGGCATTCAAAACACAGGATCCAAATGGCAATGGAAAAGCGGATGAGATCCCGTTTTCAGGCATGAAGAATTATTGGCATGAAGAGGTTGCCGGATTTCTTATGAACCCGTTTAGTTATAGTGATAAATATATTGAAGATGGAAAGTTTGTTGTCCCATGGGATAAGCCTGAATGGAGAGAAGGCTTAAAATTCTTAAATAAGATGTACAAAGATGGATTAATTTATTCAGGTTCATTTACACAAGATCCTGAGCAATTTAAAAAATTGGGTGAAAACCCTGACATCCCAATTTTGGGTGCTGCAGCATCATCTGTTCCTTCATTCTTTACAGATGTTTCAGATAAGGGAAGAGCGAAGGATTACGTTGCCGTTCCACCTTTAAAAGGACCTGATGGTCAACAAATAACCCTTTACGAACCATCACCTGTTACCCGTCCGGCTGAGTTTATTATTACGAATAAAGCAAAACATCCTGATGTTGCCTTTAGATGGGCAGAAGCAATGTATGAAAACGAAGTCACGATCAATTCCGTTTTTGGAATGGGTCAGTTCATTGATGCAAAAGAGGGTCAACTTGGTTTGGATGGAAATCCAGCCGTATGGACATTAATGGAGTTGGATCCAAACAATGTTAACAATAATATAGGTTGGAATCAAACAGGTCCATCCCTAAGAACAAACGCATTCCGTGCTGGTCAAGCAGTACCTGCGAATGATCAGGAACAGCTTTTATGGAAGGCTACAGAAGAACATGTACCATACATCTCAACGACTATCGAGCCGGTTCCAAAACTATTCTTTAGTGAGGAAGATTCGAACAAATTAGCTACTCTTGAACAATCAATCGAGGATTACGTTGATGAAATGACAGCCGGGTTTATTACTGGAAAGACTAAACTTGATGATAAGTCTTGGAAAGAGTATGTCAAGAATTTAGAGAATGCCGGTCTTAAAGATTACATTCAAGTCTATCAAAAAGCTTACGATGAAAAATACAAAAAATAATAGTTTAATTGCTCTGTACGAAAAGGGGAAGAATGTTCTTCTCTTTTTCGTTTACCATTCAAAGGGGAGATGATTTTATGGCTAATGAGGTTAAAGAAAAGGAAATTACGGAAGGTGTTCATAACTACAGCTCTGAAAAGGAATGGGTTAAACCGGAAGATCCACTTCTATTGGAGAGGTTAGAGTGGTTTAAGGACCAGAAGCTTGCACTAATGATGCATTGGGGACCTTATTCACAATTGGGGCTAGTAGAATCATGGGCATTAAGTGATAAGGATGCTGATTGGTCACGGACCGATATTGACTGGACTTCTGATGGTGAGGAATTCAAACGGCAATACTTCGATCTGAACAAAACCTTTAATCCGCTTCGATTTCAGCCTGAACAATGGGCAGATTTGGCTTCAGAAAATGGCTTCAAATATTTAATTTTTACGACTAAACACCATGATGGCTTTAGTATGTGGGATACAAAAGAGACGGATTATCGAATTACAGGTCCGGATTGCCCTTTCCATGCTCATAAATATGCGGATATATGCAAGCATGTTTTCGATGCCTTTCGCAATAAAGGGTTAGGGATTGCTTCCTACTTTTCTAAAGCCGATTGGAATACGGAGTATTATTGGGCCCCGGGAATGGAAAGAGGCAGGAATATGTGGCGCGGCCCATCCTATGATCCTAAAGAATATCCATGGCTATGGGATCAGTTTGTAAACTTTACCCATAACCAAATTATGGAGCTGATGTCCAATTACGGAAAGATTGATATTTTGTGGTTGGATGCCGGTTGGGTCGGGAAAGGAAAACAGGATATCCGCCTTGGAGAAGTAGTGGAAAAGGCTCGTAAATTACAGCCATGGTTACTGACAGCGGACAGAACAATTGGAGGGGAATTTGAAAATTATGTTACACCTGAACAGACCATCCCCAAACGGGCGCTTCATGTACCTTGGGAAAGCTGTATCACGATGGGAACATCATTTTCATTTAGATATGAAGATGACTATAAGTCTGCACGTGAACTAGTAAATATTTTGGTTGAAGTTGTATCAAAAGGCGGAAACCTTGCGCTTAATGTGGCGCCACAGCCTGATGGCCGCCTGCCTAGAAGGGCCATCGAGAGAATGAAGGAACTTGGTGAGTGGTTAAACGTTTATGGCGAGGCCATTTACGGTACACGTATTTGTGCCCCTTACTTCACAGAGGATTTTGCTTTTACATGCAAAGGAGACACTACCTATTGTTTCCGTCTATTTAAAAATGAAGTTGAATATTCTTTTGAAGAATCCTTGACGATCCCATATACCCAAAAGGTTAATCGAGTGGAAATGCTCGGTGGAAAAGGTTTCGTCGAATTTGAACAGACTGATGCTGGGTTAACGGTTAAGGTTCCAAGATTGGGAGAGGGCGAAAAGGCTCCAATTGCCTATGTCTTTAAATTGACTTAACTAAAAAGGGTCTGACCCCATGTCAGACCTTTTCTTTTTTATTTTTTCAACGAAGAACTTCGAATGATGATTTCTGGCGGTAGAATGACCTTTTGCTTTTCTGCTGGGCCATTGCCTTCAATTCGTTCAATTAAGAGCTGAATTCCCATATAACCGAAATTGTAAGCAGGCTGTGCAGCAATCGTTAGAAACGGATTGAAATCAGGAATTGGATCAGGATCATCGAAACAAACAACCGCTATGTCTTCAGGTACGCGGACATTTAATTGGCGCAGGCTTTTGATCGTGTTAATCGCAATAAAGTTGTTCGCTGCAAAAATCGCTGTCGGCCTTCTGGACTCAGGTAGTGAGATAAGATTTTTAACAAATTTATAGGAATCATTCTGCATATAGGAAATATTGGCGGCAAGCTTTTTGTCTGCTTCGATGCCGGCTAAGCGCAATATTTCAAAATACGCCTTTTCCCTTTCACGTGCTGTTGAAACATTCGTTGGACCATTGATGAGTGCAATTTTTGAGTGGCCTTGCCCAATTAGATGTTCTAACAGCTGCCTTGTCCCCTGGTAACTGTCACCCATAACTAAGTCACAGTCAATTCCCTTTACATGCCGGTCAATTAATACGAACGGGATTCTATTTTTTATCAGGGTTTTAAGATTTTTTTTTGATTCATCACCGGATGGTGCCATGAGTACGCCGTCAACACCTGATGAAATAAGCATATCAACATATTCAGATTCTTTTTCGAAGCTTTCATCACTATTGTTTAAAAGTAAACGATACCCCATTTGCTTTGCTTTATCCTCAGCACCGCGGGCAACTTTTGTATAAAATGGGTTGGTTATATCCGTGATTACCAATGACAATATTTTTGATTGTTTAAGCGTTAAGCTCCTGGCAGCATTATTAGGGATATAATTTAGCTCCTCAATAATCTTTTCAACTTTCTCTCTTGTTTTTTCACTAATTTTCCCTGAATTATTCACTACTCTTGAAACGGTCATAGGAGAGACATTTGCTTTTTTTGCTATATCATAAATTGTGGCCATATCATTTCTCCTTCTAAAAATATTCCTTACTATAAATATATGGCATTCCTTGATTGACAGCAACCCCCTTCCGTGATAATTTTATGTTACGGGTAACATTTATAATTTTCTAACAACAAAATGACTGAGTTTAGAGGAAATGATCAAATTATCCGTTACCGATTACACTCATCTATCCACTCCCAAAGGCAAAATTGGTCGTGGATGCTGAAAGGGATTGTAGCTATGAGAATTGATTCCCACCAACATTTTTGGAAGTTAGCACGGGGTGATTATGATTGGTTGACTCCTGATTTCTCAATATTATATCAGGATTTTTTACCAGAGGATTTGTCCCCACATTTACAGCCATTTCGCATTGAAAAGACCATTCTGGTTCAAGCGGCTCCTACCATAGCAGAAACGGAGTTTTTACTGGAATTGTATGAACAGAATGAGTTCATAGCCGGTGTGGTTGGCTGGCTGGATATGGAATCCCCAAGTTTTGAAAGCGAATACAGGAGGCTTAGAAGTCATAAGGGATTCGTTGGGATCAGGCCGATGTTACAGGATTTAGAGGATGACAAATGGATCCTTAGAAAAAGTGTCTTAAAGAATATCGAACTACTTGTTGAGGATGACTTTCCAATCGATCTATTAATTTATCCGCACCATCTACCTGCCATCATTCAGCTATTAGAAATTTTTCCAAGTTTACGGGCTGTTATTAATCATTTGGGAAAGCCGCGGATAGCTGAGCAAATCATCAGGCCGTGGAAGGAGCAAATCGCAGAAATTGCCAGTTACAAAAATGTCATGTGCAAGCTGTCAGGAATGGTGACAGAAGCGGGTCAAGAAATCCAGACAGCGGAAATTGAGCCTTATGTCCAGCATGTCATCAAAGTCTTCGGTCCACATTCCGTGATGTTTGGGAGTGATTGGCCTGTATGTCTCTTAAAAGCAAGCTATCAGGATGTAGTGGAATTATTGCTTTCCACCTTGCCGGCCCACTTATCGGATAGCGATAAGGCAGCAATTTTTGGAGAAAATGCCAGTGGGTTTTATAAACTAAATTTATAAGTTGGAGGAGGAATGACATGAGATTACATAATAAAACAGCAATCATTACCGGGAGCGGCAGTGGAATTGGGAAAGCTGCTGCTGAGGTTTTTGCATCTGAAGGAGCGAAAATTGCTGTGGTTGATATTAATAAGGAAAAACTTAATGAGACTGTTCAGGAATTACAGCAACAGGGCTGTGAGGCCATTGGGTTTTGTTGTGATCTTTCCAATGAAGACCAAGTAAAAGACTTGATCACATCTGTGATTCAAAGATTTGGTGGAATTGATATTCTATTCAACAATGCCGGTACCATATTACCGAAAAGGATTGAAGAAATTCAGGAGCATGAATGGAATAGGCTTTTTGACGTGAATGTAAAAAGTATGTTTCTCACCATTAAATATGGTTTAGACCATTTAAAGGAGAGTAAAGGCAGCATTATAAATATGGGTTCCATGACAGGGGTTGTCGGCCAGCAGTTTAATCCAGCCTATTCTGCAACAAAGGGTGCCGTTATTGCCTTAACAAAAGCACTTGCGATTGACCTAGCACCGCTTGGAATAAGAGTGAATTCAATTAGCCCCGCAGGTGTCAAAACACCTTTGCTTTCGGATTGGCTGCAAAGGCAGGAAAACCCTGAGCAGGCAAGTCTTGACCAGGACCGTTCACATTTATTAGGGAGAACAGCAACCTCAAATGAAATTGCAAAAGTTGCGTTGTTTCTGGCAAGTGATGATTCCTCCTTTGTAACCGGTGAAAATATTGTCGTGGATGGCGGTGCCACCATAGGGTATGCAGCTGGACCTAAGCCAGAATGGGATCGTGTAGTAATTTAATAAAATGATAGGAAAGAGGGATAAATCATGGCGGCGTATGACTTCAATTCTGAAATGTCGAGTATTGTTTTAGATAGAAAAGACAATGTAGCGACATTGCTCCGAGATGTGAAAGCAGGCGAAAATATTACCTATACATTTGAAGGGAAACTACAGACATTAATGGTAAAAAGTGATATTCGCTTTGGACATAAAGTGGCATTATACCCGATTCCAAAAGGGGAACGAATCTTGAAGTACGGGGAATCAATTGGTGCTGCCACAGAATTTATTGATCGTGGTGAACATGTGCATGTTCATAATATCGAAGGCATTCGCGGCCGAGGGGATGCTCGGATACAAAAAGAGGTGAAGAATTCATGACCATCATAAAGGGGTATAAAAGACCAGACGGCAGTGTGGGAATTCGAAATCATGTCCTGCTAATGCCCACTGTTATTTGTTCTAATCAAGTGGTGAATCGAATTGGGCAGCAGGTGTCTGGAACCGTTGCGATTCCCCACCAGCATGGCTGCAGCCAGGTGGGAAAAGACAAGGAAAGAACCCATCAAGTATTAGTCGGTATGGGGAAAAACCCCAATGTCGGTGCCGTATTAATCATCAGTCTTGGCTGCGAGGTTATGAATGCCGAACAAATTCGGAATGAAATCATGGAAACAGGCAAACCGGTGATCTGGCTTGATATCCAAGATGAAGGCGGGACGATTAAAACAATCCAAAAAGGAATAGAAGCTGCTAAGGAATTGGTTAAACAAGTTCAGGATGTACCAAGAGTAGATATTGAACTGTCTGAATTGATTGTCGGGGTAAAATGCGGCGGATCGGATGCAACATCGGGCTTATGCAGTAACCCGGCACTAGGAAAGGCGTCTGACTTACTTGTTTCAGAGAATGGCACGATTGTGATGGGAGAAACAACAGAAATCATCGGAGCGGAACATATATTGGCGGAAAAAGCGGTATCGGCAGAAGTGCATCATAAACTTTTCGATTGTATTAGAAATTTTGAAAAGGAAATTGACCGTATGGGAGTTGACATGCGCGGCGGGAATCCAAGTCCAGGCAATATTGAAGGCGGACTGTCGACCATTGAAGAGAAATCATTAGGTTGTATTAGTAAAGCAGGCTCTTCATCACTAAAAGGTGTTGTTGAGTATGCAGAACCGATAAAAGGAAAGGGTTTTTATTTCATGGACTCTCCAGGAAATGATATTGAATGTGTTTCTGGCATGGCTGCTGCGGGAGTACATCTCGTATGTTTTACGACAGGGGTAGGAACTCCAACAGGAAATCCAATTATTCCTGTTATCAAGATTACTGGGAATGAACGAACTGCCAAACGCATGGAGGACAATATAGACATTGATACTAGCGCGGTCTTGCAAGGGAAAGAAACACTCGAACAAGCAGGAGAGAGGATTTTTGATGAAATTGTCAGTGTTGCTTCTGGCAGTCTAACGAAGGCAGAAGTTTTGGGCCATCAAGAATTTAGCATCAATAGAATTGGAATAAGTTTATAGGAAAATACAGGTTACAGATTCTAGTTTATGAAAGGAATAAGGTAATGAGACTAAAGGATAAAGTCGCGTTAATTACAGGTGCAGGGTCAGGAATAGGAAAGTGCACGGCCATTCAATTTGCCAAAGAAGGTGCAAGTGTTGTTATTAATGATTTAAATCCGGAAAAAGGCAATGAGACTGTTCAAGAAATCATTCAATCAGGTGGAGATGCGATTTTTATTCAGGCGGATGTAACAGACCCGGAATCTGTCCGCGGCATGATTGAACAAGCCATTGAGAAATTTTCACGAATTGACGTTCTCTTTAATAATGCAGGGATCAGCGGGGTAGGACGTTTGCATGAAATTGAACCCGAGATGTGGGATAAGGTCATCAATGTGAATATTAAAGGGGTATATATGCCAAGCAAGTATACGATTCCGCATATGATGGAAAAAAGAAGCGGTTCGATTATTAATATGTCATCCTGTATTGCCGAAATGGGGCTTTTAAACAGGGCATCCTATGCAGCCACGAAAGGTGCTGTACTCTCTTTAACAAAATCGATGCAGGTTGATTATGCTCCGTACAATATCCGTGTAAATGCCTTGCTTCCAGGGACCATTTTGACACCATTTGTAGAAAACTATTTAAAAACCTCCTATGATAATCCGGAGGAAGCTATCAAGAACATTAAAACGAGACAATTAAGCGGTGATCTTGGCAGGCCGGAAGATGTGGCACAGGCAGCCTTGTTCTTAGCATCTGATGAATCGAAATTTATGATGGGTTCGCCTCTTTATATTGACGGCGGGGTCGTATTTGGGAAAAATGCTTGATTTTATTTTTGAAATGGGGGAAGTACATTGAAATTCTTAACTCTTGAAAAAGAAGGACGACAAACATTAGGGGTCAAAACCGAAGCGGGTATTATTGATATTGAAGCGGCTTTGAAAAGCGGGAATGATGAAAAGATCCCCACAACCATTACAGAGGTTATTGAGTATGGGGGAGTAGCAGTGGAGAAAGTTAGGGGTTTTATTAACCAGCTGGATACAACGGACAATCCTCCCTATTTAGTGGATGAGAAAACATGTACATATGGGCCTTGTGTCGTTCAGCCGAATAAAATCATTTGTGTCGGCTTAAATTACCGCAAGCATGCAGATGAAACGAATGCGCCGTATCCACAGGTACCGATTCTCTTTAATAAATTTAATAATACCTTAACGGGTCATAAGCGGGATATTGCCGTTCCAATCGTAACGGAGAAACTTGATTATGAAGTAGAATTAGGGGTTGTGATTGGTAAAAAAGCTAAATATGTGTCAAAAGAGGAGGCACTCGATTATGTGTTTGGCTATTGTACGGTAAATGATTTATCTGCACGGGATCTTCAGTTAAAAACACCTCAATGGCTGTTAGGGAAAACATGTGATGATTTCAGTCCTGTCGGCCCCCATCTCGTAACTGCGGATGAGGTAGGGGATCCACAAAAATTAAATTTAAAGACCATTGTTAATGGCGAAGTACGACAAAATTCAAATACAGAGGATATGATCTTCTCCGTTGCGGAAATTATCAGCTATATTTCCCAGCATATGACATTGGTTCCTGGCGACCTGATTCTAACAGGGACCCCAGAAGGTGTTGTTTTAGGAAAGCCTGAGTCTGAGCAGGTTTATCTTCAAGCAGGCGACGTTGTAACCGTAGAAATTGAAAATTTAGGCGCATTAACAAATACTTTTGTAAAAGAAACAATTTAATAAAAAGGAAATAGTGATTTTAAAGAAGGAGTGAAGAAATGAAGACAAAAGAAGAGCGTGTGCAATGGTTTATGGAGGACCGCTTCGGCTTATTTATCCATTGGGGACTTTATTCCATCCCTGCTAGAGGAGAATGGGTACGAAGTTTCGAACGTTTAAGTAATGAAGACTATCAGCCGTATTTTGAGGAATTCAATCCGACCAGTTATAACCCGCGAGAATGGGCAAAAGCAGCTAAGGCAGCAGGGCAGAAATATGTTGTCCTTACAGCAAAACACCATGACGGTTTCTGCTTGTTTGATAGTAAGCTTACTGACTACAAAGCAACCAATACACCGGCGGGGCGCGACCTCATTAAGGAATATGTTGAGGCTTTTCGCGAGGAAGGAATAAAGGTGGGACTCTATTATTCTATCATTGATTGGCATCATCCCGATTTTCCTAAATACGGGGATCGTCAACACCCAATGCGGGACAACGAGGAATATAAGGATGAAGTGACCGATTTTTCACGTTATGTGAGTTATTTTCACGGGCAAGTCAAGGAGCTCTTAACGAATTACGGCAAGATTGATATTCTCTGGTTTGATTTTTCCTATGACGACATGACCGGAGAGAAATGGGAAGCAACGAAACTAGTAGAAATGATTCGTTCCATCCAGCCTGATGTCCTGATAGATAATCGTCTTGGCGGCAATATAAAGCTCGCTGAGCCGGAAGTTTATGCAGGTGATTTTTACTCACCAGAACAGATTATTCCGGTCGGCGGCATCGTGAATGAAAACGGGGAGCCGATTCCATGGGAGGCGTGTATTACTTTAAATGATCATTGGGGATATCATTCGAAGGATTTAAACTATAAATCTCCGAAACAGGTCATTCGCACGCTCGTAGAATGTGTCAGTAAGGGCGGGAATTTGCTGCTAAATGTGGGTCCGAATGCGAAGGGAGTTATTCCGGAGCAGTCCTTGTCCATTTTGGATGAAGTCGGGAAGTGGCTTGAGAAAAACGGCGACAGTATCTATGGCTGTACGGCTACATCCATGGCAAAGCCGGAGTGGGGACGTTATACGCAAAAAGGCCGCTTTTTATATGCGCATGTGTTTGATCGCGGAGTTGGGCCAATTTACTTCCAAGGCTTAAAAGGCCGAATTAAAAAAGCACGTCTGCTTGCGGATGGCAGCGAATTGAAGGTAGAAGTTCCGTGGATGGCTGAGCAGTATTCTGATATTGAGAGCGGCGCATTTATTCATTTGGCAGGGGCAACGCTGCCGGATGAAATGGATACGGTGATTGAATTAGAATTAATTGATTAAAAATTGGGTTGGTTTTCTTATACTCACAAGCAATTGTTTAAAAAGGCGGGGTATTGAATGAAATGGGGAATTATTGCAACCTGGGGTATGGCTTATGAAGGAATAGATAAGGCAGCTAAGGAATTAGCGGAAGATTCGAATGCCGGAGATGCTTTGGAGCACGCCATAAAAATCGTTGAGGACAACCCTCTTTATCGCTCGGTAGGCCGCGGCGGCCTGCCAAATGAGCAAGGGATTGTAGAATTGGATGCCGCCTTTATGGACGGAGATCAGTTCAATATTGGCGCGGTTGCCGGAATACAAGATGTGAAAAATCCAATCTCTGTTGCCCGCAAACTTAGTGAGCATCAGTTTAACCGTTTTCTAGTGGGGCAGGGGGCTACCGCTTTTGCGCAAAAGAACGGGTTTGAACGAATGAATATGCTGACAGATGAATCTCGAACTATATGGGAAAAACGGGTAGAAGAGATGAAAACGAAGGACTTAAGCCCTTATGATGGTCATGATACCGTCGGAGTTGTTTGTTTGGATCACAGGAAGTCGATGGCAGCAGGCACCTCAAGTTCAGGACTGTTTATGAAAAAGCAAGGCCGGGTGGGCGATTCGCCATTGTCCGGTTCAGGCTTTTATGTTGATAGTGAAATTGGCGGAGCTACTGCTACCGGCCTTGGTGAGGATTTGATGAAAGGCTGTCTAAGTTACGAAATCGTCCGATTAATGGGCGAGGGTCTTTCGCCTCAGGAGGCAGCAAATAAGGCACTTTATGATTTCGAGGAGAAATTAGTAAGAAGAAAAGGCAAGGCTGGTGCCATGTCAATGGTTTGCATGAATAACGAAGGTCAGTGGGGTGTGGCAACAAATATAGAATTCCCGTTTGTTGTTGCGACTGAGGAGGAGGAGCCTACCGTTTATATCGCTAATAAAGGTGAAGGCTATTCCACGATTATTGAAAAAGCAACCAAGGAACAAATTGAGAAGTGCGAGTAAAAGCTTCTGTTACGTCTCTCTAACATTATTGTAGTATGGCAGATGCCTGAGCCGATCTGCCATACTCTTTTTTTTAGTTTGAGAGCTTAAAAGCCTGGAGGAATACATGTTGCAGAGAAATCAACGATTGATTCAGTATTTAATAAATCACCAAGTTTAAGTTCTATTCAGATCTCAGATTGGAGTGAAAACGCGGTTAAATTTGAACAAGCAGGGGATGTCCCTGCTTGTTTGTTTATGTACAGTTATTAAAAAGGATGGAAATTTTATAAAAATATTTTGAATTGACAGTAAATGGCGGTTGTGTTATTCTTATGTTATCGGTAACCTAATGATTAATACAATATAAAATTCGAATGAAAGGAGCGAGCACTATCTAGATGAAGTGGGAGTATTTATTTACAAATGAAGAAGAGAATATTTCGAGGTTAGGCGGGGAAGGGTGGGAGCTTGTTACAGTTATTCCGCACAACACTGGCTTAACGTTTTATTTAAAACGACCTGTACCAAGTTTTGTGGACCGCCTTACACGGGAACAAAAGGAAGAAGTTTATAAACAGAATTTTGGGCAAGCGTAATCCAGAAAACCATCATTATTGTAAAGGCAGGACGAAAAATATGAAGAAAAAGGGCATCCTTCATCCAGAACTTGCACATTTAGCTACAAGCCTTGGGCATACTGATTATCTCGTCATAGCGGACAAAGGTTACCCAATCCCCAATCATATTAAAAGAATAAATCTCGGATATACAAATAACCAACCGACAGTCCCACAGGTACTTGAACCATTAGTAGAGGAAATATCGATTGATCGAATCATCGTTACGCAAGAGATGGAAGATATTAGTCCTGATAGATTAGAAGAATTAAAGAACCGTTACCCTGATATTCTTTTTGAAAAAATAAGCCACCATGAAATGAAAGAGCTGACAAACCATGCAAAAGGCGCGGTAAAAACAGGCGATGCCTGTCCATATGCAAATTTAATCATTGTTTCGGGCTAACATGGAGTCGAGTTAGTGCTATCCATATAAAAACATAGGAGGCAAAAAGATGACACCCATACATAAGGTTCTGCCGACTGAGAAACAGCTTGCTTATCAAGATTGGGAATTCGGGTTATTTTTGCATTTTGGCTTAAGGACATTTTATGAGGGATACGTTGATTTTGATGAAAGACCAATGTTACCTTCCAATTTTAATCCAACGAATATAGATTGTGAACAATGGATTAGAACCGCCAAAGAAGCCGGAATGAACTATGCGGTGCTTACAGCGAAGCATCATGATGGCTTTTCTAACTGGCCTTCAGCTTATACAAGTTTTTCAGTTGCACAATCAGAGTGGAGGGACGGCAAAGGCGACGTCATCCGGGATTTTGTCGATGCCTGCCGTAAGCATGGAATCAAACCAGGTTTATACTATTCCCCATATGACGGATCCGTCGATTTTTACACGAAAGACGCGAAGGCGTACGATGATTACTTTGTGAATCAAATCACTGAACTGTTAAGCAATTATGGAGAAATCGATATTCTTTGGCTAGATGGATGTGGTTCCGAGGGACATGAATACGACTGGCCGCGTATTATCGGAGAAGTCCGTCGATTGCAGCCAAATATCCTCCTGAACATGGGTGATCCCGACTTTCGCTGGGTCGGCAATGAGGATGGAGTTGCACCTGTGCCAAGCTGGAATGTTGTGTCTGCAACGGAATTCTCAATCCTTACAGAGGAGAAAAATCAATTGGAGGAACCGCGCTGGCTGCCGGCAGAGGCAGACGTCCAAATGCGTACCAATTGGTTTTATAGCGATAATGATGAACACACAATAAAAAGTATCCAAGAATTAATGGGACTTTATTATCATTCTGTTGGCCGAGGTGTCAATTTACTCCTGAATATTGGTCCGAATCGAGATGGTGTTCTGCCGCGCAAGGATACGGAACAGCTGCTTGCAATGGGGATGGAAATTCGCCGCCGCTTCGATCATCCAATTGGTACCTTTCAGCAATGTAAGAATGAGGAGAAAAAGTGGTTTTACAAGCCTGAAGAGCCTCAAATTCTTGATCATGTAGTCATAAGGGAAGATTTGAGTAAGGGAGAAAACGTCTTACAATTTAAACTCAGCGTCATCACGGCCAAATCCCATCAACTTTTAACCATTTATGAAGGTAAAAATATTGGTCATAAGGCAATTATCCAGTTTCCAGCAGTGAAAGTACGCGGGGTTCTCCTTGAAATTACGGAAAGTGACGGAACGCCAGTTATTAAGGACATGTCGTTCTATCATGTGGGTGAATAGATTAGATTAATAGGTAAGTATTTATAGATAAAAAGGTAGAACTCGAAAGGAGCTCTACCTTTTTATCTAACAGTAACACCACTAAGGAAGTGAGATTGTTGAAAAAGAGATGCATAAAAGTTATGAGTTTTAATATTCATCATGGAGGAACAGATCCCATTTTAGATTTGAAAAGAATTGCAGAATTAATTAAAACAACGGGTTAATAGAATACGGATTGAACACGGTAGAAACGAACCTATATGAACCTGAAGAAGGACAGTTTGTTTTAGAAGGAGTCGCTGATATTGAGTATTACATAAAGCAGCAGAAAAAGTAGGTCTTCATGTCATTATCAGGCCAGGTCCATATATTTGTGCAAAAGAAGAGATCAAAAACAACATACTGTACAAATATCACATATTTACGTTCGAGCGAATGGGGATGTAAGCTAGAAAATAATTAAAGAGGAGGCAGACCTTTGAAAAAAGTAAGAGTTGGATTCGTCGGAGCAGGCGGAATCGCCAATGTTCATTTACAGCATATCAGTAAAAATGAAATGGCCGAGGTGACCGCGATTTGTGATATCTATGAAGAGACGGCGCTACAAAAAGCGAAGGAATATGGCGGGACCGCATATACAAATGTGGATGATATGTTCGAAAAAGAACAGTTAGATGCTTTATTTATATCCGTGCCGCCAATCAGTCACAGGAAACAGCACTTCCGGTGAGAGTTTCTTCTATTATTAATTCAGAAATAACTTGGGGGGTAAAATGAAAATGAAACTAGGTATTAGTTCATATAGCTTACAAGGTGCCATTAATTCGAAAGAAATGACCATTTTAGATGTCGTTCAATGGGTCGCAGACCAGGGCGGGGAGCATGTTGAGATTGTTCCGATGGGTTTTAGTTTAGTAGATGATTTGTCGTTGGCCGATGCAATCCGCCAAAAAGCCGAAGCAGCAGGCATCGAAATCTCTAATTACGCCATCGGGGCGAATTTCCTCACTTCGGGTTTAGAAGACTATGAAAAAGAAATTGAACGTGTCAAAAAAGAAGTAGATGTTGCACATCGCTTAGGTGTAAAGCTAATGAGACATGATGTAGCTTGGAAGTCGCCAAACGAAATTTCAATCCGCAATTTTGAACAAGATCTGCCAAAAATGGCTGACGCCTGCTCAAAGGTCGCCGACTATGCGGCACAATATGGCATTGTAACAAGTGTTGAAAACCATGGTTACTATGTTCAAGCAAGTGACCGGGTTCAGCGTTTGATTCATGCCGTCGATAAGGAAAACTTTAAGACCACGTTAGATACAGGGAATTTTCTTTGCGTCGATGAAGACCCAGTAGCAGCTGTAAAGAATAATATCTCTTATGCATCGATGGTACATGTAAAGGATTTTTACCGCAGAACTTCTTCTCTTGGTCTTGGTGAGGGCTGGTTCCCATCAAGCTCCGGCAATTACTTAAGAGGAGCCATTACAGGGCATGGGGATATCAATCTGCCTGAAGTCTTAAAAGTTATCAAACAATCAGGCTATAACGGCTATATTTCTATAGAATTTGAAGGAATAGAAGAATGCAAAAAGGCCGCAAAAATCAGCTTAGATAACGTAAAAGGAATTTGGGAAGCAGTATAAATTAGGTTTGCGATCATCATACGAGATTCTTATTTTAGAAGGGATCGACACATGTGAGTAATCCTTCGAGAAAGCCAATTATTGTCATTGCCATTGTCACAGCTGTTTGTATGCTGGGAAACGAAATGATGTTTATTGTGCTCCCGTTATATTGGAAGTTTTTTGGACTGACATCTCTCTGGCAGGTTGGAGTGCTATTATCTGCTAATCGAATCATCAGGATCCCAATCACTTCGCTTGTGGGTTGGTGTTACAACCGGATTGGGAAACGATCGTGCATCATGGCAGCCGTTGTATTAGCTGCTGCCTCAACGTTTTCCTATGGCTTGGTAAAGGGTTTTTGGCTGCTCTTAATCGCCCGATGTTTATGGGGAATTGCATGGTCCTTTTTCCGTATTGGTGGATATTTAACGATTCTTTCTTCCGGCCATCCAGAAATGAGAGGTCAGTCCGTTGGCTTATATAACGGGCTATGGGGCCTTGGTACCTTATTTGGCATGTTGTTTGGCGGATTTCTCGCAGAACTTATTGGCATTCAAACAGTTACTACTCTTTTCTCTATCCTGGCTGCCAGCAGTATTCCATTTATTATCCGATTTATCGAGAACACAAAGGCACAGGAACATACCACCCAAATGAAGAAAAAGAAGGAATCCTCGATCTGGAAAAGTAGCGTTATTGTATCTGCCTTTGTAACTGGGTTAATAGTTGCTTTTGTCGTTTATGGAGTTTTTGCTTCAACATTAAGTAAATTAATAGAAATGCAAATGAATAATCCTTTGATTGTCCTAGGTTTATCCATCGGTGCAGGCTCCATAACTGGTATCGTTCAAGCTTTACGAACAGGATGGGATCCATTCCTTGCCCCTTATCTTGGAAGATACTCTGATCAAAAATGGGGGAGAATTCCTATTTTAATCATCGCGTTACTCGCTGCAGCTATTTGCTTGGGCCTTTTCTCTTTAAAATTGCCGATGGCTCTTTTTATAGCGGTGTTATTGTTATTTCAACTGACAACAACCGTATTAATAACGATGAGTGATTCAATCGCTGCCGACCTCGCAGCAGGCCCCGTGCAAGTTTCTGTCATTGCTTTTTATACATTATTTTCTGATATTGGTGCCGCTCTAGGACCATTATTAGGGTTTGTTATGATTGATGTCCTTGGAATTCAATCGCTTTATTGGTTAACTAGTTTCATCATCATCCCTCTTGCCGTTTATTGGATCATTATTTTTAAGAAGGAAGCAAGGATGATTGGTCTAATGAAAGGTCGGTAAAAAAGGAGGTAAATATGACTGGAAATAATCAACTTCGAATGATGACTTACAATGTTAAATATGCAACAGATGTACCACCCCATTCGTGGGAAGAACGTAAAGGAATGATAAGAGACTTAATTCAGCGTGAATCTCCGGATTTAATAGGCACACAGGAATGTTTGTATGATCAAGTGTGTGACATATTAACTATGCTGCCAGAATATGACTGGGTTGGTCTAGGTAGAGACGGGGGAAGTAAAGGCGAGTACGCAGCAATTTTTTTCAAAAAAGATCGTTTTAAAATTTTGGAGTACGATCATTTCTGGCTTTCCGAAACTCCAGACCTCATCGCTTCCACTTCTTGGGGGAATAACGTCACCAGGATGGTGACGTGGGCACGATTTGTTGATGTGCAAACAAATCGACAATTCTATCATATGAATACACATTTTGACCATGAGTCGCCCGATTCCAGGGTAAGAAGCGCAAAACTAATTATCGAAAAAATAGGCATATTTGATACCAGCCTACCTATTGTCTTGACAGGTGATTTTAACGAGGATATCAATTCGAAGCCGTATGAAATCTTTTTTAAAAAAGGGGCATTATCAGATACATGGAATTTGACAGATTTGCGGTTTAACGAAGAGTTCGGAACGTTCAATGATTTTCACGATCCACATGGTGGCAAAGAGCGTATTGATTGGATTTTCGTTCGAGGTGACATGGTCGTTGAGTCAGTTGGAATTATAGCGGATCATTCAAATGGTCGTTTTCCAAGTGACCATTACCCCGTCGTGGCAAATTTGTACATGAAATAGTGGAGGATCATTCATGAATTGGGTGTGGGAACAATTTAATGAAAAAGGGGCATGGTTATATAGAATTATGCTGCTAAATCTTATGTGGATAGGGTTTACTTTGCTGGGAGGTATCATTTTTGGCCTATTCCCTGCTACCGTTTCGTTATTTTCAGTCATGCGAAAATGGTTACGAGGTGAACCGGATATCAGTGTAGTCAGCCATTTTATCGAGACATATAAAGGCAGTTTCGTAAAATCGAATATTGCTGGTCTTGTCATTCTAGGAATCGGTATCTTTCTATCCGTAGATTTATATATTTCTCAAAAATATTTAGGGAAATTTTTTGTCCATCTGGTTTTACTATTTCTCTGTTTTTTATATGGATTGACGATGCTTTTCTTTTTCCCTA
>Ga0182744_1001009_pt1 | contig 25416 bp, 22 predicted proteins | sample eDN3rd30CKraftMG_FD_128525 | JGI IMG/M metagenome (GOLD analysis project Ga0182744, IMG submission 128525) | Enriched Miracle-Growth compost microbial communities from Emeryville, California, USA - eDNA 3rd pass 30_C Kraft MG (version 2) (version 2) ... | reverse complement strand
GCGCCTTGGCCCGGTCGAAGGCCGGTTCGGCAGCGGCGCGCGGTGTGTCTATCGCCATGTCGGACATATACGCCCCTTGTTACGACCACCGTAGATCAGTGGCTTATGATCATTGTTACTGTAGCGAAACCGGAGCCGGCCCGAGCCGGCTCCGGGTATTGGACGTCTTACTTCTTGATGTCGGTCGCCCAGGTCTTTTCAACCAGGCTGACGACCGAAGCCGGCATCGGGATGTAGTCGAGTTCTTCGGCCATCTTGCCGCCCTTTTCGAACGACCACTTGAAGAATTTCAGGGCTTCGTCGGAGGCAGTCTTGTCGGCCGGGGCCTTGTACATCAGGATGAAGGTCGCGGCGGTGAGCGGCCAGGACTTGTCGCCTGGCTGTTCGGTCAGGATCTGGTAGTAGCCCGGCGCATTGGCCCAGTCGGCATTCGAGGCGGCAGCCTGGAAAGCCTCGACGGTCGGCTGCACCTGCTTGCCGGCCTTGTTGACGAGGCCGGTGTAGGTCAGCTTGTTCTGCTTGGCATAGGCGTATTCGACGTAGCCGATCGAGTTCTTGGTCTGGCCGACATTGCCGGCAACGCCGTCATTGCCGCGGGCGCCAACGCCGACCGGCCATTCGACAGCCTGGTTGGAACCGATCTTCGAGGACCATTCCGGGCTGACCTTGGACAGGTAGTCGGTGAAGTTGAAGGTCGTGCCCGAACCATCGGAACGACGGACGACGGTGATCGGCGCGCCCGGCAGGTTGATCTTCGGGTTGAGCGCCTTGATCGCCGGATCATCCCACTTCTTGATGTTGCCGAGATAGATGTCGGCGAGGGTCTTGCCGTCGAGCATCAGTTCGCCCGACTTCACGCCTTCGAGGTTCACGACCGGAACGATCGCGCCCATGACCATCGGCCACTGCGTCAGACCGGACTTGTCGAGGTCTTCCTTCTTCAGCGGAATGTCGCTGGCGCCGAAGGTCACGGTCTTGGACTGGATCTGCTTGATGCCGGCGCCCGAGCCGATCGACTGATAGTTCAGGCCGTTGCCGGTCTCTTTCTTATAGGCGTCGGCCCACTTCGAATAGATCGGGAACGGAAAGGTCGCGCCGGCGCCTGTGATGTCGGCTGCGCTGGCGGCGGAAATCGCCGCGCTGGTGACGCCCGCGACAAGCGCAAGGCGCAGGAATTTGTTGAGGTACATGAAACGCCTCTTGGTTTTCAGGTTCATTTTTCAAGGGTTGCCGCGACGGCAGTCCGGCGCGCACCCGAGCGATCCTTACGGGTCCTCAATAGGCTTTTTACGACAGTCTAAAGAATGTATTGTGACAATCTAAGTATTTGAAATATAATAAATGTTACGCCTTAGGTAAAGTCACCTGAAATTTTGTGCCTGAACCCAGGGCACTCTCGATCGTCAATCTTCCGCGATGCCGAACGACGATATGTTTGACGATGGCGAGGCCTAATCCGGTGCCGCCCTTGGCGCGGCTGGTCGGCGCATCGACCCGGTAAAACCGCTCGGTCAGCCGCGGCAGATGCTCCGGCGCGATGCCGGGACCATTGTCGCTGACGGCGAGCGTCATCTCCCGGGTGTTCTGTTTGACCTCGACGGTGACGCGATGCGGTGACGTGCCGCCGGCGCCGTATTTGATCGCATTCTCGACCAGGTTTTCAGCGACGCGGATCAACTCGTCGCGATCGCCGGCGACAACGGCTTCATTCGGGGTCGAGATCGACAGGTCGACGCCGTTCTCGCGCGCGACGGGATCGAGCGTATCGGCGACGTGACGGACGATCTGCACGAGATCGACCGGCGTCTGCGGCCGCACATGCTCGTTCTGTTCGATGCGCGACAGCGACAGCAGGTCGTCGACGAGCCGCGCCATGCGGCGGGCCTGGTCGCGCATGATGCCGAGAAACTGCTCGCGCGCAGCCGCATCATTCTTCGCCGGTCCCTGCAGGGTTTCGATGAAGCCGAGCAGCGAGGCCAGCGGCGTGCGCAATTCATGGCTGGCGTTGGCGATGAAGTCGACGCGCATGCGCTCGACGCGGCGCGCCTCGGTCAGATCGCGAAACTCGATGACGGCGGCGCGGAACCCATCCAGCGAGAATGCCGAGACGTGCACTTCGAACAGCCGTTCGACCGGCACGCGCTCGCCCCACAACACGCACTCGCGTTCGGCGCCGTCGAGAACGCGGTTGACGGCATCGAGCACGTCCGGCGTGCGGATGCTCATCGCGAGCGCGTTGCCTTCCCGCCCGATGCCGAACAGGTCCTTGGCGCCGGCATTGCTGGCGAAGATGCGCCGGCCGCGATCGGTGATCAGCACCGGATCGGGCAGCGCGCCGATGAGGGCGGCGACAAGCCGGCGCCTGGCGTCGTCGGCGGTATTCGTCGTTGGTACGGTCGTGTCCGTCATGGCCGTCCTGGTCTGCCCGGCGGGATTTTAACCGCGGGGTTTGGCGAGCCCTAATCCGAAGCCATTACTTTCGCAAGCCTCAGCTCCAAGGCCCTCTTCTGAAGAGCTGAGAGTCTGCTGAGCGTCTTCATATGACGTTAGCGTGACGGTGCGTCCGGACCATGGGGTCCCGGCGGCGCTTTTGCACCGCGCAATCGCACCAGCGCTTCGTGACCGCAGACGATGGTGAGGCCGATCAGGAACGGTCCGAGGAAGTAGATCACCCGGAACAGCAGCAAGGAGGCGAGCAACGCCTCGGCCGAAACGCCGGGCAGGGCTTTCAGGAACGTCGCCTCGAAGGGGCCGATGCCGCCCGGCACATTGCTTGCCGCGCCGACGGTGACGGCGACCACATAGATCGCGGCGAAGCTGAGGAAATCGACCCCGTGATTTTGCGGCAGCAGCACATAAAGAACCGAGGACGCGCAGGCGAGATCGCAACAGGAGACGATGATCTGCGCCAGGGTCAGCTTGAAGCCCGGCAAGGTCAGCGAGACGTCGCGAATGCTGAACGTGCGCTGCGCGGTTGCGACATAGATGCAATAGGCGGCGATGGCGGCCAGTATGGCATAGCCGAGCGCGACATTGATCCAGACGGCCAGTTGATCGATCGCGGCGATACGGTCGGGATGCAGCACCAGGCCGACGCCGACGACGATATTCATGCCGAGCCAGAATTGCAGGCTGCAGATCATGACGAGCCGGGCGATATTGCCGCCCGATACGCCGGCGCGCGAATAGAAGGCATAGCGCGTGGCGCCGCCGGTCAGCAGCGGAAAGCCGAGCGTGAAGGACATGGTATAGGCGCTGAACGAGGTGACCGCGGCGGTGCGATAGGGAACCTTCTCGTGCAGATGCTTGAGGGCGATCACGTCATAGAACGTCAGAGCCAGATAGGAGCCGGCGCCGAAGGCGATCGCCATGGCGATCTGATAATACGATGTCGCCCGGATGGCGGCGAGCACCTGGGCATAGTTGAGCGTCGCCAGAACCTGCGCCACCACATAGACGGAGAAGGCGAGGATGGCCAGGCTCGCGATCGTGCCGACAATGCTGAGCCAGCGCGAAGAACCGCTATCGGCTACGGGCTTTTCGGAACTGTCGCTTTGGACGGGGCGATCTTCGGGCATTTAATCCATGTAGTTGCCGGTCAATGCAGTTTTGCGACGCTGTTTTGGCCGCAGCTTCTTCCTTCTCCCGTTCACGGGAGAAGGTGGCCCTCACATCGCGAGGGTCGGATGAGGGCGTGTCGCGACGGATGATGCCCTTGGTCGCTCATGGCAGCCAGTCGAAAATCAACTCGCCCGCGCGACCGGCTCTTCCGGCGGCGCGCCGACGAGCTTGCGTGCTTCGAGCGCGCTGATGGGCTGGCCGAAGGCATAACCCTGCGCATATTCGCAGCCCAGTTGATAGAGCTCGATCGTATCGCTTTCCGTCTCCGCGCCTTCGGCCACGACCTCCATGCCGAGATCGTGCGCAAGGCTGACGATGGAGCGCAGAATGGTCGGCCGGGCGCCGCGCGCATCGGGCCGCACGAAGGATTTGTCGATCTTGATCGTGTCGAACGGGAAACGCTGCAGATAGGCGAGCGAGGAATGTCCGGTGCCGAAATCGTCGAGTGCGAGGCCGGCGCCGAGTTCGCGGATGCGCTGCAGGATCTGCGTCGCATATTCCGGATTTTCCATGATCAGGCTTTCGGTCAGCTCCAGCTTCAGGGTGCCGCGATGCACGCCCGAGCGGGTCATCACCGCCTTCACGTCGTTGAGCAGGTCGTGCCGCAGCAATTGCCGCGACGAGACGTTGACGCTGGCGAAGATCGGCGGCGTCACGTCGAGCGCCCGCTGCCAGGCGGCGAGCTCGCGCGCCGTGCGCTCGAGAACGAAAATGCCGAGATCGATGATCAGGCCGGTCTCTTCGGCGATCGGAATGAAATCGGCCGGGTTGAGGCGGCCGAAGCGCGGGTGGTCCCAGCGCAGCAGCGCCTCGAAGCCTGCAATGGTGCGGTCTTCCAGGCGCACGATCGGCTGGAACACCGGCTTGATCTCGCCGCGCTCGAGCGCTCGGCGCAGATCGGTCTCAAGCGCCAGCCGGTCGGTCTGCTGCGAGCGCATGCCGGGCCGGAAGAACTCGACTCGATTGCCGCCGAATTTCTTGGCGTGCGAGGACGCCAGCACGGCGTCCTTCAGCATGTCCTCGCGGCGGCGATGGATCTGCGGGTCGTAGAGCGCGATGCCGATCGAGCCGGTCAGCGCGAATTCGCGGTCGTTGATCGTCACCGGCGTCAGCAGGGTCCGGCGCAGCGCGTCGGCGACCTGGATGATCGCATTGCTGTCGGTCTCGGAGATCAGGATGATGCCGAACTCGTCGCTCGACAGGCGCGACAGCGTATCCTGCGGCTTGATCAGGCGGGTCAGCCGGCGCGCGATGGTAAGGAGAACGGAATCGCCGCCGGGCATGCCGAAGGCTTCGTTGACCTGGCGGAACCGGTCGATGTCGATGGCGATGACCGTCGGGCGCAGGTCGCGGTCGCTCTGCGCCTGGGCCAGCGCCGCATCGAGCCGGTCGAAGAAGATTTCCCGGTTCGGCAGGCCGGTGAGATTGTCGTGCACGGCGTCGTGCAGCAGCCGCTCTTCCGCCGTCTTGGTTTCGGTGATGTCCGCCAGGGTGCCGATGACGCGGATGACCTCGCCATCGGCGCCAACCACCGGCCGCGCCTTCATGTGATACCAGAAGTAATGCCCGTCGGCGGCGCGCAGGCGGAAGTCCAGGCTGATGCGGCCGCGCCGCTGTTCGAGTACGGCGTCGAGGCAGGACGTATAGCGGTCGCGGTCGAAGGGATGCAGCACGTCGAACCAGCCGGCGGCCGGGCCTTCGAGCGTGCCGCGCTTGAGGCCGAGCGTGACTTCGACCTCGGGGCTGGCGTAGACCCGGTCCGACACCACGTCCCAGTCGAACACGATGTCGCCGGAACCGGTCAGCGCCAGGGCGCGGCGTTCGCTGTCGGAGACGCTGCCGTGGCCAAGGCCGCTGCCGGCGAAAGCGATCTGCATGACGGTGAAGCCGATCAGCATGACGATCAGCACGAGGCCGCCGATCAGCGCCGGCGAGACGAGATCGCCGGTCAGCGAGCCGGTCACCGTGTACCCGGCGGCGATGATCCAGACGAGCAGCAGGAACCAGGTCGGGATCAGCATGATCGCCCGGTCGGAGCCGAGCGTCGACAGATAGATGACGAGAATGAAGCCGGCCGCCGCGATCGCCGCCAGCGAGATGCGCGCGACTCCGGCCGCGACCGGCGCGTCGTAGACGGCAAGGCCGACGAGGGCGCAGAGAAACAGCAGCCAGACCGCGGTCACATGCGAGGCGCGCACATGCCAGCGGTTGAGATTGAGATAGGCGAACAGGAACACCAGCAAGGTCGCCGCCAGCACCGTCTCCGCGCCGGCGCGCCAGACCCGGTCTGAATCGCCCTCAATGCCGACGAGTTTGCTCCAGAAGCCGAAGTCGATGCACACATAGGCCAGCACCGCCCAGGCCAGCGCCGCCGCGGCGGGAAAGATCACCGCGCCCTTGACGACGAAGACGATGGTGAGGAACAGCGCCAGCAGGCCGGCGATGCCGATGACGATGCCCTTGTAGAGCGTGAAGCTCGTCACCTTGTCCTTGTAGGCGTCAGGTTCCCACAGATAGATCTGCGGCAGGTTCGGCGTGCGCAGCTCCGCCACGTAAGTCACGGTGGTGCCGGGGTCGAGCGTCAGGCGGAAGACGTCGGCTTCGGAATTGTCCTCGCGCTCGGGTGGGAAGCCCTGGCTGGCGGTGATGGCGGAAATGCGCGATGCGCCGAGATCAGGCCAGATGACGCCCGAGCCCGACAGCCTGAAATGCGGCGCGACGATCAGCCGTTCAAGTTGTTCCGTCGTGTCGTTGGTGAAGGCGAAGACAATCCATGCCGGTTGCGTACCGGGCTGCGCCGCGCTCACTTCGATGCGGCGCACGATGCCGTCGGAGCCGGGCGCCGTGGACACCTGCAGACGGTCGCCCTCGCCCGAATAGCGCTCGACCATGTTGGTGAGGTCGATCGCTTTCGAATCCAGCGGCACGCGAATGGGTTCGACCGCGCTGGCGCTCAACGCACAAACGCAATTCAATAAGGCGAGGAAAAAGTATGCAATGAGCCGGCGCACGAGAGCCCGTCGTTGTTAACGCGGCCGCAGCCGAGATGAAGACCTGTTGGAACCTTGGGTTTGTCGGAACCCGAGGCTGTCAGGGCCAAGGGCTTGGCCCGAGACCGTGGCATTAGTGTGATTGATATCTATTGATATCTCTTGCCAAAAAGCTGGGCCAGCCGGCCCGATGATCCCCCCGAAGCCTCCGTTTTGCCCCTCTCCAGCGTCTCTGGCAATGGGTCGCTGTCGAGAATGGCGTAAAGAAGATGATCTTGCCACGAACCATTGATGCGCAAATAGGCCTGAGCATAGCCTTCGCGGTGGAATCCACACCTTTCCAAGAGCCGGATGGAGGGGTCGTTGTGGGGCAGGCAGGCCGCCTCGATGCGATGCAGCCGCATATTGGCGAACCCCCAGGCGAGCGTCGCCCGCACGGCGCGCGACATGTAGCCCTTGCCGGCGAACGGCTCCCCCGCCCAATAGCCAAGCGTGCCGGTCTGGGACACGCCCCGGCGGATTTGCCCAAGGGTCAGGCCGCCGAGCAGGAGATCGTCCGCTGTGCGGAAGATGAAGAACGGATAGGCCTCGTCGCGTTCCATTTCCTCGGCCTGGCGGCGCAACCGGCGGCGGAAGGCGGTTTTTGTCAGATCATCGACCGGCCAGGTCGGCTCCCAAGGCGTCAGGAAGGCACGGCTCTTTTCGCGCAGCTCGACCCATTCGTCGAAATCCCGCTGGGCGGGTTGGCGGAGATAGACGCCTTCACCGCGTATTGAGCCGGCCGGTTCGTTCGTCGGGCCTATTCGAAATAGCGCCATGACCCCCTCGCCATTCTCGCGTCCGGCCGTCAGGCGCGGGCGGCTCTCGCGCGCTCCCGGACGAAACGCTCGATCGCGCCCTGCTCGTTGGGCAGGACGGTGAAATGTTCGCGCGCCGCGACGAGTTCCGCAAGATGTTGTGGCAGGGGAGCGGCCGTTCCGGTCGCTTTTTTCACAGCATCGCCGAATTTCGCCGGGTGGGCGGTGCTCAAAACCACCATGGGAACGGAGGGATCGCGCGCGAGCGCCTTGCGCGCCGCATGGACGGCGACAGCGGTATGGGGGTCGATCAACTGGCCGCATTCGGCGTATACCCGCGCCATTTCCTTCGCCGTCCCGGTCTCGCCGGTGCGATAGGCGTCGAATTCGGCCCGGATCGCGTCCAGCATCTGCTTCGGCAGGGTGAACCGCCCCGATTGCCGCAGCGAGGCCATCAGCGAGCGCACGATGGCTGGATCGCGCCCGCCGGCATCGAACATCAGCCGTTCGAAATTCGACGAGATCTGAATGTCCATCGAGGGTGATTGCGTCGGCGTGACGCTGGCCATCTCGTAGATGCCGGTGTCGAGCGTGCGTGCCAGAATGTCGTTCTCATTCGTCGCGATGACCAGCCGGTCGATCGGCAGGCCCATGCGCTTGGCGATATAGCCCGCCAGGATGTCGCCGAAATTGCCCGTCGGCACGGTGAAGGACACTGGCCGGTGCGGCGAGCCGAGCGCCACGGCGCTGGTGAAATAATACACTGTCTGCGCCACCACCCGCGCCCAGTTGATCGAATTGACGCCCGACAGTTTGAGGCCGTCGCGAAAGGCGTGATCGTTGAACAGGCCCTTCAAGATGTTCTGGCAGTCGTCGAATGTGCCTTCCAGCGCGATGGCGTGGATGTTGGGCGCATCGACGCCGGTCATCTGCCGGCGCTGCACGTCCGACACGCGGCCATGCGGATACATGATGAACACGTCGACCTGCTCGAGGCCGCGGAACGCCTCGATAGCGGCAGCGCCCGTGTCGCCCGACGTGGCGCCGACGATGGTGGCGCGCTCGCCGCGCGCCTTCAGCGCATGGTCCATCATGCGCCCGAGCAATTGCATCGCCACATCTTTGAAGGCGAGCGTCGGGCCATGGAAGAGTTCGAGCACGAAGAGATTGTCGCCGATCTGCGACAGCGGCGTCACCGCCGGATGGCGGAACTGCGCATAGGCCGCTTCGATCATGGCGCGCAGGGCGCCGGCCTCGAACTCACCGTTGGCGAACGGACCGATGACCTTCTCGGCCACCCGCGCATAGGGCTGCCCGGCGAAACCGGCGATGTCGCCGGGGCTCAATTGCGGAAACGTCTCCGGCACATAGAGGCCGCCGTCGCGGGCGAGCCCGGCCAGCAGCGCGTCCGTGAAAGAAAGCGCGGGGGCTTCACCCCGCGTGGAAATATAGCGCACGATCAACCTTCAGACTGAACTTCGAGCCCGTCTGTAGCGCATAATCGCCGCAACGCCAAAATCAGACCAAACTCAGCTAACTCAGCGCCAATTTCACCTTCGCCGGGGTCAGCGGCAGCTCGCGGTAGCGCACGCCCACCGCGTCGAACACCGCATTCGCCAGCGCCGCGCCGGTCGGCCCCTGGGAGGCTTCGCCGGCGCCGAGGAAGGGCTGGCCCGGGCGGTCGATCAGCTCGACCTCGATTTTCGGCACCTCGCTGAAAGTAAGGATCGGGTAGGAAATCCAGTCATCACTGTGCACACCCGAGGCGTCGAAGCGCACCGCCTCCTTCAGCGACCAGGACAGGGACTGGATGATGCCGCCCTCGATCTGGTTCCTGATGCCATCGGGCGAAACGACCTCGCCGCTGTCGGTGGCGGCGACCGCGCGCAGCACGCGGATCTTGCCCGTGTTGCGCTCCACCTCGACTTCCATGGCGATGGCGCAATAAGTCGCCAGGTTCTTGTACTGGGCATAGGCGATGCCGCGGCCACGGCCGGGCGTCTTGCGCCAGGTGGCCCAGCCGAAATTCTCGGCCGCCTTCTGCAGCACGGCGCGGCCGCGTTCGTTCTTCAGCACGCGCAGGCGATATTCCAGCGGGTCGACCTTGGCGCGATGGGCCAGCTCGTCCATGAAGCTCTCGATCGAGAACACATTGGCATAGGCGCCAAGCCCGCGCGTCGACGAGGTGCGGGCTGCAAAACTGGTGATGAAATGCGTCGTCACCACCTGGCTGGGAAAATCATACATGGCGATGGCGTTGCGGTCGGCCGCGTAATTCGGCGGTCCGCCGTTTACCGGCGTCGGCAGGGGGAACGGCTTCTCCAGCACCTGGCCGGCGAGAAGATTGCCGGCGTCATTGCCGGGGCGCGTGCCGTGCGATGTCGACCAGAGCTGATAGTCCCAGTCGAGCACATTGCCGTTGCCGTCGACGCCGGCCTTGATGCGCGTCAGCATGGCGGCGCCATAGGGCTCCCATTTGTGCTCGTCATTGCGCGACCATTGCACCCGCACCGGACGGCCGGGCTGGGCGCGCGCCAACAATGCAGCGTCCGCCGCCACATCGTCGGCGCCGTTATGGCCATAGCAGCCCGAGCCCTGCACATGCTGGCAGCGCACTTTCGCGCGGTCGACACCAAGCATCATGGCGATGGCGTTGCGCGTCTCGAACACGGACTGGCTATGCGTCTGGATCGTCATCATGCCGTCGTCGCCGAGCGTCGCCAGTGCGCAGGACGGGCCGATCGAGGCATGCATGTGGAACGGCCGGCGATACTCGACTTCGATGGTCGCCGCTGCCGCCGTGCGGTCCTTGCGCGGCTCGTTCTTGATGACCTTGTCCTGCAGCTTCTGCTTCTGCATCCAGTCATAGACCGTTTCCCAGGTCGGCACATCCTTCGGCGTGTCCCATTTCGCCGCGCGGCGCAGATCTTCCGCGGCGCGGATCGCCTGTTCCTCGCGCTCGGCGATGACGCCGAGGAACGATCCGTCGCGCACGACTTTCAGTACGCCGGGCAGCTTCTCGACACCCGACGTATCGACGGAAACGAGCTTCGCGTCATAGACGGGCAGGCGCACGATCCGTCCATGCACCATGCCGTCCGGCCGCAGATCCTGCACATAGATCGGCTGTCCGGTCATCTTGGCGGGGATGTCGATGCGCGGAATGCTTTTGCCGATGTAACGGCGTTTGTCCTTGGCGCGCAGCGGCGCTTTCGCCGTGGCTTCGACCTCCAGTTCCTGTCCGCTGACAAGTTCCCAGAACGTGATCTGCTTGCCTTCGCCGGAGATCGTGCCGTCGACGACATCGAGCTTTGCGGCATCGACACCCAGCCGCTGCGCTGCCAGATCGACGAGGATGCCGCGCGCGTCGGCCGACGCATGGCGCACGGCAGTGCCGCAGCCTGGCATTGACAGCGAGCCCGCGGTGACGCCTTCATTCGGCACCAGCGACGTGTCGCCCGACGTAATGACGATGCGATTGAAATCGACGCCGAGTTCCTCGGCACACACTTGCTGGACGGCGGTGAGAATGCCCTGGCCGAGTTCGACCTTGCCGACCAGCAGGCGGACCTTGCCGCCTTCCTCGATGCGCAGCCACATGGAGAGCTTGCGATTGGTCTGCAGGTCACCCGGCAGACGCGGCGCGGCCGGAGCGGTAGCCGGCGCCTGCGCGGCAGCCGAAACCGGCACGGAGAAGGCCAGTGCCAGGGAGCCGCCGCCGGCAAGAACCTCGCGGCGATTGAAGCGGGGCTTAAAGGGAGCGTTCATCTCAGGCCTCTCGCGATACGCGCATGACGGCGCTGATGATGCGCTGGTGAACGCCGCAACGACAGAGATTGCCGTCGAGCGCAACGCGGATCTCGCTTTCGGTCGGCGTCGGCGTGGTATCGAGCAGCGCCTTGGCGCGCATGATCATGCCGTTGGCGCAATAGCCGCATTGCGCCGCCTGCTCGTCGATGAAGGCGCGCTGCAGCTTGTGCGGCTTGTCCGGCGTGCCGAGGCCCTCAAGTGTCGTGATGTCCTGGCCGACGACGGCGCCGGCCTGGGTGACACAGGAACGCACGGGCTGGCCGTCGATCAGCACGGTGCAGGCGCCGCATTGCGACAGGCCGCAGCCGAATTTGGGGCCATTGAGCTTGAGGTCGTTGCGCAGCACATAGAGCAGCGGCGCATCGTCGGGCACGGCCAGATTGTGGCTCTGTCCATTGACCTTGAGAACGGGCATTGCGTTTCCCTCCGGGTCTCTCACCTAACGCGCGGCGGGCGCTTTGGCTCCGCTCAGGTTTTCAGGACTATACACGAGACGACGACCGGCACATCGCCGATTTTGCCGGTCAGCCGTCGCGTCGCCGCGGCTTCAACGACACGTCCCCGGTCGAGAATGCGCAGATCATCCTGCGTATCGCCGCCATGGACCGCGATATCGGCCGGATCGCGGTTGAAGCCGACGCCGAGTGTCTTCACATAGGCCTCCTTTGCGGTCCATATCTGCAGGAAGCGCTGCGATTGCGCGGCCTCGTCCAGCCCCGCCAGCATGGCCCGCTCGTCGGCGTGCAGCACATCGGCGACCGGTGCAACGATCTCGGCTGTCGGCTCGAAATCGACGCCCACCGGGAGTGATGACACCGCCAGCGCCGCCGCCGGCCCGCGCCCCGAGATCGAGACGAAACAGGCCGCCGGCGCGATCACCTGGGGCGCGCCACCGGCGTTATAGGCGATTTCCACCGCATCGGCGGGGCAATCCAGGCAACGGGCGACAAGGGACCGCAGCGCCGCCCGGCGGGCCAGAAAATAGGTCCGATCGCTGGCTGCGGGCCGGCGTTCGTCGAGATAATCACCATGTCTGGGCGCCGGCCGCAGCAGCGGTAAGGCCAGGGGGTCGCGCAGATCGGCGATCAGCACCCGTGCGAAGGCCTCGCCGGGGCGCACCGGCGCCAGCGCGTCGAGATCGGCTGGAAATAGCCAATCGATCGTCACGCGTGGAATCAGGCCTGCCATGTGGACATCCGCATATCTGCTTCCCGCTATTTTGCCGCTTGGGCTGGCGTTCCCGGCCGGCCGTTGTGCTATAGCCCGCGCCCAGCGTCACGAAAAGTTGGCGGCTCGGCCCGGAGCGGGATGTTTTGCGAGACGATTTGAAAACCGACAGCACGATTCCATTCAACACTACAATTCCGTTCACCTGGCCGGCGGTGCGCAAGGGTGTCCTCGCCTCGCTCGCCTATGTGCCGGGCTATCTCGTCTTCGGCGCGGCGGTCGGCACCCTTGCGGCCCAGAAAGGCCTGTCGCTCGGTGAGGCGGTGCTGATGAGCACGATTGTCTGCGCCGCGGCCGCGCAGATGGTGGCGCTGGAACTGTGGACGAGCGACTGGACCCTGGCGCACATCCTGGCGGTGGCCGGCGTCACCGCCATGGTCAATGCGCGGTTCATCCTGTCAGGCGCCTCGCTGCGCCCGTGGCTGTCGCCAATGCGCGCCGGCTTCGTCTATCCGGTCCTGGGCGTATTGACCGACGGCGCCTGGGCGGCGTCGATCCGTTATCATGCCGATGGCGGCCGCGATTTCGGCTTCTTTTTCGGCTCGACCGTGTTTCTCTGGCTGGCCTGGTCGCTGGCGAGCGTGCCGGGCTACCTGCTGGGCGCGCTGGTCCATGACCCCAAGGCCTATGCGCTCGATCTCATCGTGCCGCTGATGTTCACCGCCACGGTGACGCCGATCCTGGCCCGCACCGGCAAATATCTCGCCTTTGTGGTGGCGGGCGGCGTCGCCTTCGCCGCCAGCGTGCTGCTGCCCGGTTACTGGTTCATTGTCATCGGCGCGCTGGCAGGGGCTGCCGCCGGCGCTTTCGCTCCGGTGCGGCCATGATCGATCTGCAAAGCGGCAACGGTGCGCTCTGGGCGATCGCCGCCATGACCCTGGTCACCATCGCTACCCGTGTCGGTGGCTACTGGCTGCTCGGCCGGTTTCCGCTGACGCCGGTGCTGAAGCGCGGGCTCGAGTCGCTGCCCGCCGCCATTTTCGCCGCCTCCATCGTGCCGCTTGCCCTGCGCGCCGGTCCGGCCGGCTGGGTCGGCGTGGCCTGCGTGGCTGTGACCATGCTCATCACCCGCCGCGAAATCTGGGCGCTGGCAGCCGGCCTGGTCGCGGCGGCAGCCGTGCGCATGCTGGGTTTTTGACCATTTTCCAGGCACTTCCTCGCGAAAAACCGGGAGTATTTTTGCCTTTCCAGGCAAAAGTTAATCGTCGGGTAAGGGACGCCTTCTAGTCTCAAGCGGTATACCGGCTGGCCGCTACCCGCCGCGTATCTCCATTTGCCGCAGCGACCGGGAAGCCGCTTATGACGCTCGAATCCGCCTCACCGATCCTCATCGTCGACGATTACGGGACGATGCTGAAGATCATGCGCAATCTTCTCAAGCAGCTCGGCTATGAGAATGTCGATGACGCATCGAACGGGGCCGCCGCCTTCGAGAAGATTCAGGCCAAGCAATACAGCCTGATCATCTCGGACTGGAACATGGAGCCGATGACCGGCTACGAACTGCTCATCAAGGTGCGCCAGAGCGCCAACAATGCCGAGACGCCGTTCATCATGGTCACGGCGGAATCGAAAGCCGAGAACATCATGGCGGCCCGCAAGGCCGGCGTGAGCAATTATCTCGTCAAACCGTTCAACGCCGTCACCTTGAAAGCCAAGATCGACCAGGTGTTCGGCCAGCAGGCGGCGTGAGCGTCGCTGCATCCTGTACCACGTCATGCCCGGCCGCAGCTGTCATCCCCGACGCCGCGCAGCGGTGAGCGGGGATCCAGACCTAAAGGTCAGCAGCAAAGGATCACCAGCGTCAGGCATCTACGCAACTTCAACGTCTGGTTTCCCGCTCGCACCTACGGTGCGTCGGGAATGACATTGATTGCGGAATCACCAGACGAGCTTGGTCATCGACGCAAGGGGCTTCAAGCCATCGGCCGCAAGCAGCCGCGCCAGGGTCGTCAGATCGGGCGTCTCCGAAGATTGCGAGCCATGCAGATCCTCGCGATGAATGCCTGACGTCACGAAGATCACATCGAGGCCGCGGGCGCTGGCGCCCTTGATGTCGGTGCCGATGCCATCGCCGATGGCGAGCACGCGGTTCACATCGACCGGCGCGCCGCGTTTGGCCTGGGCCAGCGCCAGGGCGCGATCGTAGATCGGCGCGAACGGCTTGCCCGCCTGATAGACCTTGCCGCCGCCTTCCTGATAACGCTGCGCCAGCGCGCCCGCGCACCAGACTTCGTGGTCTCCGACATGCACGATGATGTCGGGGTTGGCGGAGATCATGTCCATGCCGCGCTCGCGCATCAGCGCGAAGTCGGTGTCGTAATCGGAAGGCTGGCCGTTGTCATCGAAGAGGCCGGTGCACACCACATAGCGCGCTTCGCTGAGCGGTGTCAGCGGCGGCCGCTGGCCGGTCTGCTGCTCCAGCACGTCGAACAGGGTGAGGTCGCGCGGCGGCCCGATGTGATAGACCGGCGCCATGCCGCGCTCGGCAATGAAATTCAAGGTCACGTCGCCGGAGGTGACGAGCGCGTCGAACGTCTCTTTCGGGACTTTCAGCCCCTCAAGCTGCTTCAGCACCGGCGGCGACGGCCGCGGTGCATTGGTGATGAGAATGACCGTGCCGCCGCCGGCGCGAAACGTCGCCAGCGCCTTGCAGGCCTCGGCGAAGTGCTCGCGCCCGTTGTGAACGACGCCCCAGATATCGGACAGGATGACATCATAGGAACCGGCGATCTTGGAGATGCCGGTGATGAGCGTGGGCAAGGGAGCGGTGTTTCCTGACATAGCGATGCCGCTAAACGCCGATTGCGACGCTGTCAAGAAACTCCGATCCGATGCGGGCAAGCTTCACTGAGCGGAGATTTTAGCCTCGGCGACGATCTTCGCATTCACGACCGCCTCGTCGCGCATCAGCTTTTCGAGATCGGCTGGCGTGCCGGTCTTGATCTCGAAGGTCTGCGACACCAGGCTCGCCTCGACCTTCGGATCGCGCAGGATTTTGGCGATTTCCTTGTTCAGGCGCGCGATCCGCTCGGGCGGCGAGCCGGCCGTGGTCAGCACTGCGAACCATGAGGTGACCGGCGGCATGTTGGTCACGCCGAGTTCCTTCAGGGTCGGCGTATCGGGCAGATACTTGGTGCGCGACGCATCGGTCAGGGCGATCGGCACGAGCTGCTTGTTCTCGATGAACGGCAGAACCGCATTCAGCGGCGCCATCATCATGCCGATCTGCCCGGAGACGAGATCGGTGACGGCCGGCTGGGTGCCGCGATAGGGCACATGCACCAGCGGCAGGCCGGCGGCGCGCGACAGCAGTTCGCCGGCAAGATGCGGCGGCGACGCGATGCCGGGCGAATTATAGCTGACGCCATCCTTCATGGTCTTGGCTTTCGCGACGAAGGACGCGTAGTCGCGCGCGCCGAACGAGGGATGCAATGTCAGTACGGTCGGCGTTTCGCCGAGCTCGATGATGGGTGCGAAATCCTTGAAGACGTCGAACGGCAGGTCGTTGCGCATCGCCGGCAGGGTGACGAGCGTATTCGAGGCGATGAAGACGGTGCGCGCATCTTTGGGCGCCTTCGCTACGGCATCGGCGCCGATCGCGCCGGAAGCACCAGGCCGGTTTTCGACAATGATGCTCTCTCCCATCACCGGGCCCAACTCGTTCGAGACCGCACGCGCCAGAATGTCGAGCGTGCCGCCGGCCGGAAACGGCACGATGAAGCGCATCTGTCCGGGGCCGGGCGCGCCCTGCGCCAGTGCGGCGGCGCTGCCGCACGTGATCGCGGCCATGGCCAGAAATGCCTTCAATGTTGCTGTTCTGCTGTTTCTCATCTCGCTACCCTCTTCTGGCCGTCTTCGGCAGGACACCGCCGCTCCGACTTTTGAATTGTTGCTTTGCTAATCTATAAGGACACGGCGTCAGTTGGAAAGCTAATATTTTTTGCAAATAATGCCCATTGCAGAGCCATTTTGGCTGGATCATGGGCTTGATCATCGGTCGAAATGTGCGTTAGACTTAGATTAGCAATCCAACATTTTGCACCCATGCTGGGTGCGGTGCGGCAGGTTGCTGTTTTGCCAGATGATTTGATCGGGCGTGGATTTCTGAAGATGCGGCTGAATGCAGACGAGCATGGGCTCGCCGGAGCCATCGACCATCCAGCGCCGTCCGACGCCGGTCCGCGATCGGCGCGCTCGAAGGCCGTCTCTCTTGCAGCGCCCCAGCTTGGCGCTGGGCCGCTCATCCGCCGGCTGCGCCGCATCGCCCTCGACATTTACGACGATCTTGCCCGCAACCTGCCCGTCAGCGCGGCCGGAAGCCTGCTGCTGCGCGTGCTGGCGAAAGGCCGCTGCGATAGCGACCGGTTGCGCGAGCTGGTGGCGCTCGATCCGGTCAGTTTCGCCAAGGAGATCGGCGCCCTGCGGCGGGACGATCTCGTTGCGGTTCATGTTCCCCCCGTCGATCGCCGGCGTAGGATGTACGCCCTGACGAAGGCGGGAAAAGCCATGGTGACGCGCCTTCGCCGCGTCATGGATGGCGTCGAGCAATCCTTTCTTTCAGGCCTGTCCGAGCGTGACAGGCTGCAGTTCATGCGCATCTTCACCAAGCTCGTCCTCGCCCATTCGGCCAATGGAACGATCAAGCAGAATCCGGCCGTCATCGATGTGCTCGATGGCCGCCTCGATCCCGTCATGCTGATGCGCCGCGCGCGGCAGATCTCGGTGGAACTGTTCGCCATCGAATGCGGCGCGCTGGACATCACCGCCATCGAATCCGGCGCGATCAACCTGATCTGCTCGTTTAGAGCGATCGCCGCGAAAGACCTGCCAAAGCTTTTGGGCGTCAATCGCGGGTCGGCATTCGCCGTTACAGCCAAACTGCTTGAGGCAGGCCTGTTGAGCCCGCAGGAGCACGCGCAACGCCGCCTCGTTCTCTCGCCGGCCGGACTGTCGTTTCAGAAAGACCTGTCGCGGCGCATCGAGCGGGTCAATGCCAACATGATGCGCATGCTCGCGCGCGACGAACAGGCGAGTCTGAAACGTCTCATGCAGCGCATCTACGAAACACGAAGATAACCTCGATACGTGTGATAAAAGAGAAGGAGAAAAACTATGAGTGGAACAGCCCATCTTCCGCAGATCGCCAAGATCGCCTCTCACGGCGCCGGCGTGACTTATGAGACAATCACCGCGACACCCTCCAGCCCGCATATCGGCGCCGAGATCGGCGGGCTCGACCTCACCGCGCCGTTGAGCAACAAGCAGGTGGAAGAGCTGCATGATGCTTTTGCGCGCTTCCAGGTGATTTTCTTCCGCGACCAGAAGATCAGCTTCGACGACCAGATCCGCATCGCCAGCTATTTCGGCCCGCTCGGCAAGCATGTCGGCGCCTCGACGATCAGCAAGGGCACCGACAATCCGCAGGTGCGGAAGTTTCACTACGATGAAACCTCCAAGCAGATCTCCGGCGAGAACTTTCATTCCGATCAGTCGTGCGCGCCAATTCCGCCGCTCGGCAGCATGCTCTACAACCACACCGTGCCGCCGGATGGCGGCGGCGACACCATGTTCGCCAGCATGTATGCCGCCTACGAAGCCCTGTCGCCGGCGATGAAGACCTATCTGAAAGGCCTCACGGCGACGCACGACGGCACCCGCATTTTCGGGCCGGGCACGCCGGTCAGCGTACACCCGGTCATCACGCGTCATCCGGTCACGGGCCGCGAGGTGATCTATGTCAACACCGACTTCACCTCGCACATCAACGAGCTGCCGCGCCTCGAAGGCGACCGCATCCTGCAGTTCCTCGTCGATCACTGCAACAAGCCGGAATGGACCTGCCGCTTCCGCTGGCGCGAACATTCCATCGCCTTCTGGGACAACCGCTGCACGCATCACAAGGCAATCTGGGATTACTGGCCCAACGTGCGCTCCGGCTTCCGCGTCCAGGTGGAAGGCACCGCGCCGCCCGTCGCGGCGTAAGACGAAGCTTGCAACCTCCGCGACGTCATGCCCGCACTTGTTGCGGGCACCCACGCCGTGGAGAGCAGCTACGCTTCAAGAAGGGCGAGGCGGCAAGCGCATAATGATGACGGCGTCTCCGCTGCCTTTCCTTCGTCGTATTCCAATGTCGCGGCGTGGGTGCCCGGGACAAGCCCGGGCATGACGTTGCGGAAGTCGCGAGGCCGTTTGCAAGTACGGCTTGGCGCTGCGGAGCAATCAGCTATAAGGTGTGCGCGACAAGACGCATCAGGGAGCGAAACTTGCCGGACATCAGCCGCCGCACCATGGCCATTGCAACGCTGTCACTTGCGGCTGCTAATGGGGTCTTGCCCCGGTCCGCGTGGGCGCAGGAATTTCCCGTGCGGCCCATTCATATCTTTGTCGGCCAGCCCGCCGGTTCCGGCTCTGATGTGATCTGCCGCTACTTTGCCGAGGAAGTGGGCAAGCTCTCCGGCCAACCCATGATCGTCGAGAACAAGGGCGGCGCCGGCGGCAATCTCGCCACCCAGGCCGTGGCCAGCGCACGTGGTGACGGACATACGCTGCTGTTCTCCACCAGCAATTCGCTGACCGGCAATTTTTTTCTGTTCAGGGATGTCGGCTTCAAACTCGAGGATTTCGCGCCGATCGCCAGCGTCGCCCAGGCCGGTATCGCACTGGCGGTGAAAGGCGACAGCGAGGTCCACACTGTCGCCGAACTGACTGCCTCGCTGAAGCAGAAAAACGGCAAGGCGCGCTACGGCGCGCCTACATCGACGGCGCTGACCGCCGCCGAACTCTATCTCGACCTGACCAAGACGAGCGCGATCCGCGTGCCCTATCGCTCGGGCCCGCAGGCGCTGACCGATCTCACCGGCGGCGAGATCGATTTCTTCTTCATCGACGCGGTCACAGGCCTCGGCCCGGCGCGGCGCGGACAGATCCGCCTGCTTGGCGTCACCGCGCGCAACCGCCTCGAGGCCGCCCCCAATCTTCCGACCATGCATGAGGCCGGCGTGACCAATTACGAGCTTGGCGCCTGGTTCGGCATTTTCGCCCCGGCGGGCACGCCGGTGTCCGTGCGCGAGAAGCTGATGAAATGGTTTGTCGAGGTCGCGCAGCGGCCGGCGACGAAGGAATTCCTGTTGCGCGCCGGCGTCGAGCCTCTGCCTGGCAACCCCGACGCTCTCATGAAGATCGTCGCCGCGCATACCGAGACCTACCGGCATCTCGCCGCTGCCGGAAAGATCAAACCGCAGGATTGAGTGCATCCTTATTGTCTGATTTGCATCCGTATTGTCTGAATGGAGTCTGTTATTCATGCATCAAATCGTGCGTCGTTTGATCCCGGCCGCAGTGGCGCTGGCGCCCTGCGTCTTCTCCTGCATCGGCTCGGCACAGGCCCAGAATGCTGCCGACAAGGACATCGAAGCTTTCTATCGCGGCAAGACGATCCAGATCATCGTCGGGTCTTCCGCCGGCGGTGGCTATGATACCTATGCGCGGATGATCGCGCGCTATTTGGGCAAGCACGTTGCGGGCAATCCCAATGTCATCGTCTCCAACATGCCCGGCGCCGGCGGCAATGTCGCCGCCAACAGCGTCTACAATGTCGCGCCGAAAGATGGCACCGTCATCGGCGCCTTCCAGTCAGGCGTGATTCTCGAACCGCTGCTGGGCCTGACGCCGGTCAAGCACGATCCCAGCAAGTTTCACTATCTCGGCAGCGCCAACGACGATGTCTACATCTGCATCGCGCGGTCGGATTCGAAGGTACAGACCTTCGAGGACGTGCTGAAGAACGAGCTCATCGTCGGCGCCTCCGGCTCCAGCTCGACATCGGATTATCCCGCCGTCCTGAATGCCGTGCTCGGATCGAAATTCAAGATCGTGCTCGGCTATCCCGGCAGCCGCGAGATTTCGCTCGCCATCGAAAAGGGCGAGGCGCAGGGCGCCTGCGGTCTCGCCTGGCCGTCGATCGCGGTGACGCAGCAGGGCTGGTTCGACACCGGGAAGGTCAAGGTCATCGTGCAGACCCACGCCACCGGCTATCCCGAACTCAACGCGAAAGGCATCCCGCTCGCGTCGAGCTTCGCCAAGACCGACGACCAGAGAGCAATGCTCGCGCTTCTGTTCAGCCAGTCGCGTTTCGGCCGGCCCTATGTGCTGGCGCCGGAAGTGCCCGCAGCCCGCGCCGCGGCCCTGCGCAAGGCGTTCGCCGATACAATGGCCGATCCCGAGCTTAAGGCCGAGGCAGCCAAAATGAAGCTCGACATCGATGCCGTAGCGGGCGCGGACGTGGAAGAGGTCGTGCGCAAGGTCTACGCCTCGCCGCCCGATATCATCGCCCGCACCAAGCAGGCGATCCACGCCAACGACATGAAATAAGGAGAGCAGGATGCCGAAATTCTTCAATCCGCCGACGGTGGCCAAGCCCTCGTCGAACTTCTCCCATGGCGTGACAGTTGCAGCCAACGCACGCCGCCTGATCATGTCCGGCCAGGTCGGCATGCGCCTCGACGGCACGATCTGCGAAGGCATCGAGGCGCAGGCCGAACAGGTGTTCGACAACATCCTGGCGCTGATCGAAGCTGCCGGCATGAAGAAGACCGATCTGGTGAAGATCGTCACCTATTGCATCTCGCCCGACCATCTCGCCAAAGTGCGCGAGGTCCGCGGCCGGAAGCTCGGCGATCACGCGCCGGCCAGCACATTGCTGCTCATCGCCGGGCTCGCCAATCCGAAGTTTCTTCTGGAGATTGAGGCCGAGGCCGTCAGCGAGGGGTAATCAGTCTTCCTTCTCCCGCCTCCGGCGGGAGAAGGTGACCCTTGCGCAGCAAGGGTCGGATGAGGGCGGCTGCTAATTCTTCGGCTCGACGATCGCGTTATACTGCGCGATCAGATCCTGCGGGATCGATGATGAGTGCTGCAGCAGGGCGACGATGTCTTCGCCGCTGATCGGCGACAGTTCGATGCTGAGCTTGTTGGCATCCTCGATGAAAGCCGGGTCGCGCGCCATCGCCATGAACGCCTTGCGCAGCGCCGCAGCGCGATCTTCCGGCACGCCCGGCGGCGCGACGTAAGGCAGCGAGGCTCGGAACGGCAGTTCGGCGAAGTCGATGAGGGCGCGCTTGGCCGGATCGTTGCCGGCGAGCTCGCGCGCGGTCGGAACGTCGGAGAGTTCCGCAAGCCGTGTCTCGCGACCGAACTGCACCTGCTTGTCGCGCCACATCGCCGGCTGTTCCGCCTTCACCGACGACAGGCTCATCGCCTGGCCGTCGAGTTCGCCGTTCTGCAGAGCGATCCACAGGCCCTTGCCGCCGGGATAGCCGGTGATCACATCGACCTTGAGGCCGAGTACGCTCTTGGCGATGAGCGAGATGAACATGTTGGAGCCGCCGGAGACCGCGCCAAGCCGCGTCTTGATGGCGTTGTCGCCCAACAGGTCCTTGACGCTATGGGCCTGATGACTGGCGCGCACCAGCACCACATAGGCGTCGTTGCCATAGCTCGACAGGGAACCGATCCAGGTGAATTTCAGCGGATCGAAGCGTGCGGTCGAGGCGCCGCGGATGGCGTTCTGCGCGACGCTGCGATCGAGCTGTCCAATCACCGATCCATCATGGGCTGCGACATTGAACAGGTAATTCGCGGCGGCAAGGCCACCGGCGCCCGGCATGTTCTGCGGCACGATGGTGGGATTGCCCGGAATGAAGCGGCCGAGATGGCGCGCCGTGGCGCGGCCGGCGAGATCGTTCAGTCCGCCTGGCGCGAAACTGATGACGAGCGGCACCTGCCGCCCGGCGTAGAATGTTTCCGGCGTTTGCGCCCCGGCGGCCGTGCCTGCGCAGGCCGCCGCGATGGCGATTGAAATGTGGCGAAGCCGCAATGCCATGTCTGCCTCCCTGAGACGATGGGTCTGCGCCCAATCATCAAGTCTTGCCCAAGCTTGGGATTAACTGAAGCGTGCTTTGTCATCGCCGTCCCCATGGGTCAATAGCGCGAGCCGTCTAATCTGGAGAAACCTCGCATCGTAGGGTCAAGAGCGACGTTCATTTCGCGGGCAGGCCGTGCTACACGACCGGCATAATTCCAGGGAGCAACCGAGGAGCACCCATGACCGTCGCAACCGTACCCAACGATCTCGAAGCCTTCTGGATGCCGTTCACGGCCAACCGGTCCTTCAAGAAAGCCCCGCGCATGCTCGTGCGCGCCAAGGACATGCATTACTGGTCGGCGGAAGGCCGCCAGCTTATCGACGGCGCCGCCGGCCTGTGGTGCGTCAACGCCGGCCATAGCCGCGACCCGATCGTCAAGGCGATCCAGGATCAGGCCGCCGAAATGGATTTCTCGCCGCCGTTCCAGGTCGGCAACCCGAAGGCCTTCCAGCTTGCCACGAAAGTCGCGGCCCTGGCGCCCGGAGATCTCGATCACGTCTTCTTCGCTAATTCTGGCTCGGAAGCGGTCGATACCGCGCTCAAGATCGCCATCGCCTATCACAACGTGACCGGGCAGGGCGCGCGCCAACGTCTCATCGGCCGTGTGCGCGGCTATCACGGCGTCGGCTTCGGCGGCATCGCCGTCGGCGGCATGGTACCCAACCGCAAGATGTTCGGCTCGGCCCTGCCGGCAGTCGATCATCTGCCGGCAACCTATAACCGCGCCGAACAGGGCTTTTCGCGCGGCGAGCCGGAATGGGGCGGGCATCTTGCCGATGATCTCGAGAACATTGTCGGCCTGCACGATGCCTCGACCATCGCCGCTGTCATCGTCGAGCCCATGGCCGGCTCCACCGGCGTGCTGCCGCCGCCGAAGGGCTATCTGCAGAAGCTGCGCCAGATCTGCGACAAATACGGCATCCTGCTAATCTTCGACGAGGTCATCACCGGCTTCGGTCGTTTGAGCGCGGCCTTCGCCGCCGAGCGTTACGGCGTCGTGCCCGACATGATCACCTTCGCCAAGGGCGTCACCTCCGGCACCGTGCCGATGGGCGGCGTCATCGTGCGCAAGGGCATCTACGATGCCTTCATGAAAGGCCCCGAACAGATGGTGGAGCTGTTCCACGGCTACACCTATTCGGCCCATCCGCTCGCCTGCGCCGCCGGTCTTGCGACGCTTGATGTCTACGAGAAGGAAGATCTGTTCGGCAACGCCAAGCGGCTCGAAGATAAATGGGCCGATGCGGTGCATTCGCTGAAAGGCCTGCCGAATGTCGTCGACATTCGCACCATCGGCATCGTCGGCGCCATCGATCTCGCGCCCAAGCCCGATGCGCCGGGCAAGCGCGGCATGGAGGTGATGGATGAAACCTTCCATCGCCAGGACGTGCTGATCCGCATAGCGGGTGACAGCATCGTCCTGTCGCCGCCGCTGATGCTCAACGAGAATAACATCGGCGAGATCGTCGACAAGGTCGGCAAGGCGATCAAGGCCATTGCCTGACACGGAAAGCTTGTTTCATCATTGAAGGCGCGCGGCTCGGCCGCGCGCCTTTGCTTTTGTGCGCGATTGAATGAGCCGCACCGCGATGTATGCTGGGATCAATTCGACTTGGGGGAGATCGAAATGCACTCATACATCGCAAGGACAAGCCGAAGATACATAAGCGCGTTTGCTGCGGGGGCAGTGATCGGCCTGACGGTGTTGCAAGCCGGCGTTTTGCATGCGCAGGACGCGTCCTATCCGTCGCGTCCGGTCGTCTGGGTGGTGCCCTATGCCGCCGGCGCGCCGGCCGACATCGCCTTTCGCAAGATCGCCGAGGGAATGACGGCGCCGCTCGGCGCGACCATCGTCGTCCAGAACCGCCCCGGCGCCGGGGCGACTATCGGGACCACCGAAGTCGCGAAAGCCAGGCCCGACGGCTACACGATTCTGGCTACATTGAACGATCCTCTCGTCTCGCTCGTCGCGCTGATGGATCCTCTGCCTTACAATCCGGCGAAAGATTTCGTCTTCATCACCAAGCTTACCCAGAGCAAGGCGGCGATGATCGCAGGTCCTCATATCAAGGCGCGCACGCTGCGTGAATTGATCGATGAGGCGAAGGCGATGCCGAATGGCATGGCCTACGGTTCGTTCGGCGTCGGCTCGTTTCCCCACATCATCATGGAAGCGCTCAGTCGGCGCACCGGCGCGAAATTCGTCAACGTCAATTATCGTGGCAGTCCGCAGGCGATCCAGGAATTGCTGAGCGGCCAGACCGGCGTCACCTTCGGCGCGGCAGCGGCCGTGCAATATATCAAGGAAGGGAAGATCAGACTGATCGTCCAGCTTGGCGAGGAGCGCGGCCTTTTGGGCGAGGTGCCGACCTTCACCGAATCCGGCTTCAACGACGTGCTGCTGACCACGCCTTTGTGGTCGGGGCTCGTCGCGCCGGCTGGCACGCCCAGAGCCGCCGTGGAGAAGCTCGCCGCCGCCGCCAGGGTCTCGCTCGAGCGCGAGGATGTGCAGGATTTTCTCGTTGCCATCGCATTCGAGCGGGTCGGCAATTCGCCGGAGGAATTTACCGCCCAGTGGCGCAAGGAGTACGAGACCATTCCGGCCGCCATCAGGAGCCTGGGCATCACGGCGAACTGAAGATTCAGAATCATGCGAAGCCTTCTCCCGCTCCGCGGGAGAAGTGGCCTCTGCGAAGCAGAGGTCGGATGAGGGTGATCAAATATAAATCACCATCATCCTGTACGAAGCTCTTATGTATGCGTGATGATGAGCCACGTTATGATAGAAGAGTCTTCGGTGGAGGCCTTTCTTTTATCATTTAAAGTCTTTTATTCATGCGCCCTCATCCGACCCTTGCTGCGCAAGGGCCACCTTCTCCCGTTAAAAACGCTACGGGATGCACACTTCCCTGAGGCTCCAACCTTCAGCAAAGGTCCTGAAGTACTCTAGGCCGTGACGCAAAGTGATGGGGCCGGGTGGTTTGGACTTGGGATATCCATTCCACCCGCCAAGGCGGGCGATGAGCCATGCCGCCCATGCGAGACTGT
>Ga0182744_1001003_pt1 | contig 25498 bp, 21 predicted proteins | sample eDN3rd30CKraftMG_FD_128525 | JGI IMG/M metagenome (GOLD analysis project Ga0182744, IMG submission 128525) | Enriched Miracle-Growth compost microbial communities from Emeryville, California, USA - eDNA 3rd pass 30_C Kraft MG (version 2) (version 2) ... | reverse complement strand
TATTATCTTTTCAAAAATAAATTAAAAATTAGTTATTACCTAAGTGCCATCTCAGCAATCATACTGTTTATTGTTCTTCTTTTAAGTTCCCACTTAAGTCATACAGCTCTTCTAGTTCTGTCAGCAACGAGCTTTGGCTGCGTTTTTGGTTTCTTTTTTTCCTCTTCCAATTACGCGTTAAGTGTTCTATCGACTCGGTCGGAACTGAATGTTTTTAATTCGCGAATTGGTTATGTGAAAAACATTTTAATGATTATACTTCCACTTATTAACTCTTTCTTAATTTATTATTTTAGTTTTACGGTGTCATTTGTTTTTATGCTAATGGTTTCTATTTTTTATTTTGTCGCAGTTACCAAGCTGCCTTCCATCGAAGCTGAATTTAAATCAGATTTCTTCCACGATTATAAGACTATTAAAGTGTCTAACCAGATGGTTCCATTTGGGATTATTACAGCTGGTGTTCTAGAATGCATGGTGTGCCTTCAGGTCATCATTATGGTGGTTTTATCGAAAAATGCCCTTTATGTATCCTATCTGAATGTGATCAATATTGTGGTTCTAACCATCGCCATTGTCTTCATATCCAAATGGAAACAATTAAAAATGGAAAAACAGTTTGTGATTTATACTTTAATTAGTACGGGGTTCATATTGCTCGCTGGCTTCGCGCAAATTACACCACTTTATTTTGTAACAATGGTCGGACTTGTCGTTTCCATTTACGTGTACGGTTACACAATGGACAATACCTTTTTCAGATATTTGAATGGCATGAAAGAAGAAGACCAAATTGTTATTCTTTTGAAACGTGAATTTCTAATTACAATAGGCCGCTCGATTATGTATCTCTTATTGTACCTGTTTGTTCAGTCCATTCAATCGCCTTACCTCCCTTATTTGGCAATTGGAGTGGCGCTGGTTCTGGTGTACTCACTATTTAAATTTCGAACATTTGACCATGAAACGGAAAAACTTGCAGCGTAACCTTACTCGTTCATTTTGAATAAAAATAAAAACATGGCAGCTGCCAACTTCATATAATGAAGATTTTGAAATGTAAAAGGCCCCGGGATCGGAGGAAATTTCTCCATGCGATACCGGGGCCGAAGTTTTATTTAAACCGACATATTCAGTGTGTATGTTGGAACACATGAGATGTTTGTGGGAGTATATGGTATTTGCAAAGAATGTCCTTTTTACTCGAAATTTAGATGAAGGGAGAATTAATATAGTAATCTAGCGTTTTAATAGTGAAAATAATAGTATCACAGGATTAAGATACTATTATTTATAATTCTAATGTAAATACAAATAATAACGTTTTCAAATAAATAGATAGTTCCATGTAATCTATTAGCGTATTTTATAGGAATATATAGAACTTTGTAAAACGATTCTTGTTTACCATATTCTTCCAAATATGAATAATGAAAGAGTATCACTATTCCAAAGGAGGAGTTCCATGTTCGGTCGTAAATCAATAATCACAGTTCTTACAACAAGCATGCTTTTATCGGCAGGGGTTGTGTATACGGACAGCTAGGAAGAAGTGACCATCAGCCATTCCATGACGTTGGCATTCCTTCTGCTCTATTTATTCATTCACCAGTTGAACCACAGTATCACAAGCCAACAGATACGATTGAACATATCAGTAAAGAAAAGTTGCAACAAGCTTCATCAACTGTTGGAGCAGCAGCCTATCAAATTATTCGCCCGGATACACCTGCACTTGATCGAGCTCATGTGGCTCCAGCAACTGTGAATTACGATTTCGAAAACCGCCCAGTAGATTAATAAAGAAATAGTAAAAACGCTTGAATCACAAAGATTCAAGCGTTTTTCTATTGGCAAAAACTCTTATTTTCCCACAACCCTCTGATTAACTTCCCTTTTTTGTTTTCTTTACTCCACATTAAATGGCCAAGTCCTAATAATTTTGTACCTTAGCCCTTAAGTTGTAACGCTTCAGGTTACTGGGGTTAATAAAAGTCATTATCAAATGTTTCAATCCTATTATAAATATTAAAAAAGAGCGCATACTGTTTCTTTTTCTTAAGTTTAACTCTATAATGCGCACTAGATGATTTTATTTTGGGAAAAAATATACTTCTAGCTTAAAAAAGGAGATCGATTATGAAAAAAATGATGCTTACATTAATAACTGGGTTAATGGCCGTTGTTTTAGCAGCATGCGGAGGAAATGAAGAAAGTAAAGAAGCTAAAAATGGTGACAAAGCAAAAACAGCGGAAACCGATCAGCAAAAGGAACAGATAAAGCAAATGGAAGAAATGCAAAAGAAATTAGAAGCACAGCAAATAGATGAAAAGAAAACTGTTGCCATTGTGAATGATAAAGAAATTTTAGGAAGCGACTATAATAGCGCTTTAGCATCTACGCAAGGACAAATGCAGCAAATGGGACAAGATCCGACTTCTAAAGAAGCTGCAGAGCAAGTAAAAAAACAAACAATTGACAGCTTGGTCGGACAAACTCTGCTTCTTCAAGAGGCAGATAAAAAAAGCTACAAAGCTTCAAAGGCAGATATTAATAAGCAACTGGACGAAATAAAAAAACAGTTTAAAACAGAAAAAGAATTCGAAGCCGCTCTTAATAAATCAGGCATGGATATGAAAACACTTGAAACTCAAATAGCTGACGATATTAAACTTAAACAGTACGTTGAGAAAGAAGTACCTGCTGGTGAAATAACCGATGAAGAAATTCAAAAAACGTATGATCAATATGCGGAACAAGGAAAGAGTACTGGACAAGAAGTTCCAAAGCTAGAAGAAGTAAAACAGCAAATCGAACAATCTCTCCAACAGCAAAGACAGCAAGAAAAACTCGTTCAGCAGGTTGAAGAGTTAAAGAAAAATGCTAAGATTGATATTAAAATTTAGGATGTTACACACAAAAATGAACAGCTCAAGTGGCTGTTAATAAAAGTCTTCCAATTGAAAAAGAAGATGAATCTCTACAAGATGTAGTGTTCATCTTTTTTTATTCAAAGGAAAACATTGATATTGATATCAGGGCAGAATTGTAGTCAATTTACAAAGGAACATAAAATACCGGACTGTAAGACCTTACCGTTCTTTCCTATTAGGTGCAGTATATCTTTAATAACCCCCCCTTACACCAGCACATTTGTTTTTAATTCCTTAAAACTATCTGTGCTAAGCCCTCCACATGCTTGGAGTGTATGTGGCAAACACAAGAGATGTTGGTGGGTTTTAGTAATTCGCTTGGTCACTACCATTAGTAGAACTTAGCCTTTTTAAATGATCTCTGATTTTAGCTTTAAGAGTTATTCTTTTATTCTATACCAATATCTGTATAATTCCTTAAACCCTAATTTAGAGTAAAGTTTTAATGCTGGAGCATTATTTAACATAACTTGAAGGTATGCATATTTTGCTCCATTTTCCTTACCCCATTGTAAAATATTTTGTATAAGTACTCTCCCATAACCTCTATTTCTATACTTTTCAGTAGTCACTATATCAAATAACCCTATGTATTCACTTTCTCTTACACACATACCGCAAGCAATAATGTTATTTTTATCATCAGATAACAGAAAATAACTAGTATTAGCAATTATGTTTTTTAGCATATGTTTTAACGTGTTTTGGTCTTTTTGATCTACATTATTTAGAATACAAAAATTTATAAACCAATCTTCCTGTAAATCGTTATAAATAATGGCACGATACTTTATTTCTACCTCTAGGTCTTGCAAAGATAAAATTTGAACACTTGTCAAACCGTCAAGGGAATATCCATTTTCTTCAAGAGTTCTATCTAAATGTTCAGGTGATACCTGCTGCGTCATTTTATAAACAACCTTTAAATTTCGTTTACGATACATTTGTTCAGCAATTTCTATTTTATCAGTCAAATCTTCATTTGAGGAATATATAGGGTTGATTGAATTGGCTCTTTTTGTATATCCATCGGCAAATCGTAATATCCACCCATCATATACATTCGTTTGAATTGCAGGTAAGGCATTCATTGATAGTTCTTCTATTTTTTGTATCAATTTATCTTTTGTCATACATGCATCTCCCATTATTAAAACTGCGAATAAAAATTCATACGGATAAATTAACTGATAACAAGATTAAAGATCTTCAAATCAAAAAGGTAAAACTAAAAGAAAAATTGAAAGCGGATTAACAAAACTGTATTGAATATGGACAGTGCTATCTTGATTACAAGTAATCTTCTCAACCAATGTATGAAGGATTGTCGGCGTTAACTCATTTAAGTTTAGAACGTCTTTTAGCTTATTGCCGATATTATAGCAAAGTTATGGTCTTAGCATTCCTACAAGAAATGTAAAGAGGCAACACCCCAAAGGGGTTAGTTGCCTTTCTTTAAAATGAGTTGCGAGATACATTCGACGTGTGCGGTCTGCGGAAACATATCCACTGGCTGAATATATTTAACATCGTATTTGGCACTTAGCATTTGAATGTCTTTTGCCAGCGTGGATGGGTTACATGAAATATAGATGATTTTTTCTGGTGCTGTCTGCAATATCGTTTGGATTAATTGTCCGTCCAGACCGGTTCTAGGCGGATCGACGATGATTACATCTGGCTTCCAGCCTTTTTTCACCCATTTAGGAAGAACTTCTTCAGCTTTTCCAGGTACATATTTCGTATTCGTCATCCCGTGACGCTTGGCATTTTTCTTTGCATCATCGATAGCTTCTGGGATTACGTCCATTCCACGAACTTCTGCTGCTTGGTCTGCAAGCCATAATCCAATGGTTCCAACCCCACAATAGGCATCTACAATTTTTTCTTTACCTGTCAGTGCTGCTGCACTTTTCACTTCATTATAAAGTTTAATAGTTTGAACAGGATTCAACTGGAAGAATGTTCTTGCAGATAATTCAAATTGCAAGTCACCCAACGTTTCTTGTATATACTCTTCACCTGCTAACGGTAACGTTTCTTCTCCAAAGATAAGTGATGTTTTTTGTTCATTGATATTCTGAACGATGGATTTCACATTTGGTAGTCGTTTTTGGATTTCCTGAACAATCTGTTCTTTCTTTGGTAACTGCTGTTGATTGGTGATCAGCACTACCTGAAGCTCGCCACTTTGTACCCCTACTCGAGTCACAATGGTGCGAACGATGCCTTTACGTGATTTTTCATTATAAATGGTAATTTTAAGTTCTTCGAGTATCTTTTTAACTGCATTCACTGCTTCATTCGTTTGTGAATGCTGAACAGCACAGTGTTCGATATCAATGAGTTGATGTGAATTTATTCCATATAAACCAGCTAAAACCTTTCCATCTCTTCCAGCTAGTTGAAAACTGCTCTTATTTCGATAGCCCCATGGGTTTTCCATACCAATGGTTTCTCGGATTTCGAGTTTATCCACTTGGAGTCTTGTATGACGTTCAAGCGATTGGATAACAATATCCCGCTTCTCTTTTAATTGCTGACTATATGCTAGGTGCTGCAGCTGACAGCCTCCACACTGCTCATAGACAGGGCAAGGCGGCTGAACCCGATGCGGTGACTTAATCCGAATTTTGTTAATTTTTGCTTCAGCAAATTTAGGATTAATCTTTGTTGCCTCAACCACTACTTCTTCACCTGGAAGTGCTCCTGGCACAAAAACTACCTGCTTTTTAAAATAACCGACACCTTCTCCGTTAATGCCGAGTCGTTTTATGGTTAAAGGAAAAGTCTGTTTTTCTTGTATTTTAATTGATTGATTTGTTTTCATTTTGTTCACTCCAAATTTCGGTTCCTGTTTGATATCACCGTATTATAGCATTATTAACAGAAAAAAGCCGAATTCTTCACGAATCCAGCTTTTCACAGAATTATTTCCTCCAGAAACTCGGAATAATCTTTGATAAACCTTTCTTTTCTGGCTTGAATTCATCAAGGCTCTTGAATTTATAGCCTTTCTTTTTCAAATCCTTAATCACTTTCTCAAGCGCATCGGCATTATCCTTCGAAACAGTGTGTAGTAGTAATACACTTCCTGGATGGATTTGTCTCATAATATTAAGGTAAGAATACTCCCATCCTCTTTGAGCATTAGTGTTCCAGTCGACAAAAGCTAATGACCAGAAAACATGGGTATAGCCTTCTTCCTTCGCAATCTGCATTGTTCTCTCGCTAAAAACACCTCTTGGAGGACGTAAATACTTCATTTTCTTTTGACCTGTTATCTCTTTTGTTTTATCCTTCACTTTCTGAAGTTCTTCACGAATCCGCTCATCACTGATTTCTGTCATATTAGGATGGTGCCAAGAATGATTGCCAATGATATGACCTTCATCCACCATCCTCTTCGTCAATTCAGGCTGCGATAATAGGTAATGTCCCGTTACAAAAAAAGTTGCCGGAACTTTTTCCTTTTTCAATACATCCAAGATTTGACCGGTATATCCTGCTTCATACCCATTATCAAAGGTTAGATATAGGATTTTTGAATCTGGATCTCCCTTATAAAAAGCACCATACTTTTCGAGTATCTTTTCATACTCCGCTCCAGCATCGGGCGGCTGTTCATCGACAGCTTTTTTAAATCCCCAATGGATCGGCTTATTGGGAACGTATCCATATGTAACTTGAGGTACCATTAACAGCATCAAACTAAGGATGCAAACTAACTTCTTCATCCATGTTCCCCCTATTATGTTTTTAATAGTATTTGTTTGTCATTGGGAAACATGATTAGTATTTTAAGGAAAAAGATTTGGTTGGTGGTAGACTGTGTCACTTTTGTATCCTATACGGGTAAAATCAATTGTAGATAACAAATAAGAGGCAATTCTCTGGGAAGGAATGTGGAGGAATTTTCGAATTTCTGAATTAGTAAACCACTGCTTATAAATTAAGCAATAATCGTCAATTGCACTTATATGCGCATTTTTTGAAACACAGTGACATGTGGGACAAATCCATTTATGTCTGTAATATTTCATCGGCGCCAATAAACATGCGGGGCATTGAACACCAGTAATAATATCCGATACAGGTATGTTTAACGTTTTTAAAATATCTATTCTCTTTGGTGTGTGTTTTTTAATAAAAGGTCGCTTACTTTTTTATCAAACAAACAAGTTCCTCCTCTGATTGTTTGTTGTTACTTTTTTATTTAAATAATGATTTCCCTGCTTAGAATACTGAATCATTTTGAATCTTTTTTAACTTATAACCAAATTTGCCAGTTAACTGTACAGTTCTTACAAAAAACCATTACAGTTCATACAAAACAAGCCCCAGCACACAGCACCTAGCACACGCCCTCCAACAAAAAAGAGCAAACCCCAAAATGGAGTCTGCTCACAAAACCTTAATTAAAAACCTTATCCTTAAATTGTGCTAATTTTTCTAATGAAGATTTGTCTACATCTGCATGCAGGCTGTTTCCGTGTGAATCCATTGTTACAACAGCTGTGAATCCTTCTACACGAAGGTGCCACATGGCTTCAGGGATACCAAACTGCATCAGGTCAACACCTTCAACTCCCTTGATACAATCTGCATAATACTGTGCAGCGCCGCCAATCGCATTCAGGTAAACGCCGCCATGCTCTTTAAGAGCAGCCAAGGTACGTGGACCCATTCCACCTTTTCCAATAACCGCACGGATACCAAACTTCTTCATGATGTCGCCTTGATAAGGCTCCTCACGGATACTAGTTGTTGGCCCGGCAGCTTTCACATGCCAATTACCCTCTTTATCCTTCAACATAACCGGACCACAGTGGTAAATTACTTGTCCATTTAAATCCACTGGTGAGTCGTGGTCAGAGAGGTATTTATGGATAGCGTCACGCCCTGTATACATCATCCCGTTAATTTGAACCACATCGCCGACTTTTAATTCTCGAATTTGTTCTTCGGTAATTGGCGCTTGAAGTGTGATGACCTTCTCGGAAACTGCAGCTGCAGCTTCTTTTTCTGCTTCTGTTTGAGCAAAATCAATAAATTCGCCATCTTGGTACATCCATTCCTTAATCTCGCCAGTTGAAGGTTCTACGCTAACACCCATTCTGCGATAAGCCCAGCAGTTATACGCTACAGATACATAGAAGCTGGCTGGAATACGGTTCATAACTCCAACTTTACAGCCTAGCAAAGTTGCTTCTCCCCCAAATCCCATAGTACCAATTCCAAGTTTATTCGCATTTTCCATAACATACTCTTCTAATGCGCGTAAATCCTCGTTTGGATTCACATCATCTAAAGAACGGAATAATTGTTCTTTCGCTAAGTCGTAGCCAGATGAACGGTCACCGCCGATTCCTACTCCGATAAAACCAGCGCTGCAGCCTTGTCCCTGTGCCTGATAAACGGAGTGCATAACACATTTACGAATTCCATCAAGGTCACGCCCAGCTCGTCCTAGTCCATCTAACTCACATGGAAGACTGTACTGAATATTCTTGTTCTCACAGCCGCCGCCTTTTAAGATCAAACGAACATCGATATAATCTTTTTCCCATTGATCAAATTTAATAACCGGTAAACCTGCACCCAGATTATCTCCACTGTTTTCACCTGTTAAAGAATCAACTGAGTTAGGGCGAAGTTTGCCCTCTTTGGTTGCGGTTACAATTGCATTTTTAATCGCTTCTTTTATTTCTAATTGGTTTACGCCAACAGGTGTTTTAATTTTAAAGGTTGGTAATCCAGTATCCTGGCAAATAGGTGAAACTTGATCATCCGCCATTTTTATATTATTCGTAATGGTGGCAAGGCTCATTGCTGCACTTGTCCCTGCATTTTCTTTCTCCTTTGCCGCTCTCACTGCACGGCGGACATCCTTTGGAAGCTTTGTAGAAGTTTCAACTACCAGCTTGTACATACTCTCCTGAAATTTCTCGATATTCACCTAAAGTACCCCTTTCCCCTTGTCACTTTCATAATCTATTTAAAAATTACAACTATTTGACGATTATTATTATACTCCTATAAACCTCTGAATTAAAGACAAAGGTTTTTCCAAAAAGAAAAGAGCCTGTTTAAACAGACTCTGGAGCTTCTCGATGATTGAATTCCTTACATTTGTTCTCTAATTCATCAATCATTTTAATTAAATTGTCGATATCATCAAGATCCGTATCCTCAGGATCGATAGCATCCAATACATCTAGAAACATGTTTAAACGTTGTTTTAGAAAACTTACTTGTGAATTTTTATCATGAGTCGGACTGCCCAAAGTTGATTCTCCCCCTTCCATTCCAATATCCTACACTTTCTGCAGCATTTTTTCAAAAAAGAACCCCTACCACCCTTGTAGGAGTTCTTGCTCCAAATCATCTTGGTCTTTCAGATGCAGCAAATCCAAACGAAACATGATCCTGGACTGGAATCCATGCTCCAATTCCTTGTGAGGTTACATTTTTTATAACGATTATTTTTTTATTACCCTTAAGCATTAAATAAACTTCACCGTAAGTGACTTTCCCCTTTTCATTGACGGCAGGCGCATATGCATATAAGTACCCTAATCGATTAACAGGGATATTGTAGACATGGTCGTTCTTGGTTCCTGCTCCAATAATCGTATCAAAGGCCAGTGGTAAATGTGTTTTTTCCATTGCCTTTAACAGCATCATCTTCTTAACATCTTCTGCATTTGGGATTTTTGCGGTTAATCCGCCGCGGATAATTTTTTGAGCCTCTTGTACATAATGAATCTGGTATGGTACTTTGCCGCCGCGATTATCATAGTAGTTTGTATTAATCTTTTGATACTCCCAGTTAGGAGACGTTTCTGTTGATTCATAATTTAAGGGCCACTGTCCAAGATATACGATGGCACGATATCCTAATGCAAAAGGTGTGCTATTAATGCTTGATTCATTCAACATGCGGATTAGATCTGGATTTTCAATTTTTACCTTCGAAGAGTCAATGAGCTTCTTTGTTAACTCACTTGGCTGCAGGGTTGGTAAGTCCTGTGTTGAATTGGGGTAGGTATTTTCCTTCGTTATATTACGAACCGAAGAAGGAACTTGGTAGTTTGCAGCTACATTTTTTGCATTTGCCTTTTCAGCAGAAACAGTTGGGAGAAAAGCTAATAGTAATAGCATTGTCATGACGACAGGTAAAAACTTTTTCACAAAGAAAAACTCCTTTCACTTTTGTAGCAGTTATAAGTCTGCTCATAGTGTTTTCGGAGTTGAAAACTTTTATCCATTTCCACGAAATATTTCATTATTTCTCCTGACACTCTCCACTGTCTAGCGATTAATTCCCATTCATTGCCTTGATTTTAGCGCGAAAAACTAATGCATTTTTTTCTCTTAAAAATATAATCAGAACATTTACAAAATTCAATCAAAACGTTATAATGTACTTAACCTTAAAAAAGGAGGGCAGTAATCAATCGACGAACCATTTACCATAAGGAGGTTGGGATTCCACTCATATATGAAAATTCAACACTCGTGTTTTTCAATTATAAATTAAACATGAAGGTTGGTGATAGATGGGCCCAAGATACGCGATTGGTTTTACCCCATATAGCATATTGCTTAAATGATAGCAAAATTACATGATTTACCCTTACATCGAATTTGAATAGTAAAGGAAAGACTCTGTGCCTCTGGCTCAGAGTCTTTTTACTTAACTATAGTAGGAAGAACCCTATACCCATAATGAAATAGGCAGCAAGCAGGGTCAGTCCCTCAAACCAGTTTGATTCTCCGTCATTTGATATCACAACCATAAGCAGAACAGAGGTAACCATGGCAATTAATTCTGGCATTGTAAAAACAAGCGGCATCGTTTCAGTAAAGAAAAGTGAAACTAAGACTAATACTGGTGCAACAAACATGGCTATCTGTAGGGTCGAGCCGATAGCAATCTCTACCGCAATATCCATTTTATTTTTAAAGGCCATTACTATAGCAGACGCGTGTTCAGCAGCGTTACCGACAATGGCGACAATAATAACCCCTATGAATAACTCCGTCCAGCCAAATGATTCCGCTACATATTCAAACGTATGAACAAGATTTTCAGAAATATAGGCAACAGCTAGCGTAGCTGCCAATAGAACGCCAATTGCCTTCCCTTTCCCCCATTCAGGCTCTTCCTCATGATGTGCTTGTGTACTCTCACTCTGGTAGACCCCTCGATGTGTAACTAATTTAAAGAAAAGAGCTGCAAGATAAAGCAAGATTAGAATTACCGATATTCCAATACTGAGTGTTAGTGTTTTCGACTCATTCATTTCCATCGAGAAGACTTCAGGTATTACAAAGGCGACAATTACAGCAAACATTAACAAACCGGAATTATGCCTTGCATCATGTACATTAAACGTCTGCCTTTTAAATTTTAAACCGCCGATAAAAAAGGATAAACCGGCAACTAGGAGGAGATTTCCCAAAACCGAACCTGTTAAAGATGCAAGGACAACCCCAATCAATCCTTCCTTTAAGGCAAAAATTGAAATAATCAATTCCACTGCATTTCCAAAAGTAGCATTTAGTAGACCTCCTACCCGTGGACCGGCTACAATTGCCAAACTTTCTGTTGCTCTCCCCATATAACTGGCTAGAGCGATTATTGAAATACAATAAACCACAAAAAGAATCATCGTTGGCCAATGCATCAATGTCCCAATTACGGAAAGCGGGACTCCAATAAATGTAAGTAGCATAAATATTTTTTCCACTGTTACTCCTCCTTAGGGATGGCATAGAAAATGAATATGTTATAAAGGTGTAAAAATTCCTCCAGTATGATAGTTCCCTATTATTTTGCCTATTAACATGATTAAAGAATATTTTTCTTGCAAATGATTTACTTTCCCGATACCATCGAATGGGTATCAATTTACAAACTAATGAGGTTTATATATGGATAAAAATAATTTTCGATTTTGGGTTCTAGTGACCATTGTCGCCATTTCTGGCTTTTCACAAGGAATGCTTCTGCCACTGATTGCGGTGATTTTTGAACAAGGCGGGGTTTCTTCCTCCCTTAATGGATTAAATGCCACTGCTCTCTACATTGGAATTCTTCTTGTTTCTCCATTTATGGAAGCACCGCTGCGAAAGTATGGCTATAAACCAACGATTATTCTTGGGGGCGGTCTTGTAGTTGTGGCACTTGCACTGTTTCCATTGTGGAAATCATTTTGGTTTTGGTTTTTCTTGAGGGCTCTAATCGGGATTGGGGACCATGCCTTACATTTTGCCACGCAAACCTGGATTACTTCATCTTCTCCAACCGAAAAAAGAGGCCGGAATATCTCCTTATATGGTTTATTTTTTGGGATAGGATTTGCCAGCGGACCTTTGATGACACCACTGGTAAATATTAATGAGGCATTGCCATTTATTGTTTCCTCTATCTTTTGTTTAATCGGCTGGGTATTTGTATTTTCATTAAAGAATGAGTTTCCTGAACAGGAAGTAGAAATTAATTCATTCCTAAACACAATTAAACGATTTAAGAAGACCATGAAATACGGCTGGGTCGCTTTTCTCCCACCCTTTTGCTACGGTTTTCTAGAATCCTCTTTAAACGGCAGCTTTCCCGTCTATGCATTAAGAAGTGATATCGACGTTGCAAGTGTTTCCTTCGTACTAACGGCCTTTGCCATCGGCAGTATCATCACGCAGCTGCCATTAGGTGTTCTCAGCGATTCGTACGGACGTAGAAATATTTTAATGATTGTTCTTCTTCTTGGATTTCTAACGTTTACATCAGCGAGCATTTTTGAACATTCCTTTATTGGACTTTTCATTTCCTTCCTTTTATCAGGAATGGTTGTAGGTTCTACATTTTCATTGGGGATCAGTTATATGACGGATCTAGTTCCGAAGAATTTGTTAGCAACCGGTAATTTGTTATGCGGTATATTCTTTAGTTTAGGAAGCTTGAGCGGACCCATTATTGGCGGTTTATTTATTCAATTTTTCAAAGGAATAAATTTCTTTTATATTATTAGTACCATGCTGTTAACCTTATCCATCGTTATTTATGCGTTTGGTAAAAAGAACTATTCAATGGTTGAGCAGCATAACTCTTAATTATATTTGGAGCATTTTTATATAAATAGCATATAATTTATGATAAAATTAATTTAATTTAATAATTATTTTTGGAATTCTGCTGTCATCTTTATTGATGACAGCTTTCGTGTTTTTTAGAGGTAATGATTTTGATTATTTTTCTCAATTAGAATAGAAATAAAGGAGGGAATTGAAAATGAGTACAGATGCCAAGAGATTATCAAAAGGGATGCCAAAGGTAGGTTTATTGGAAAAAGTAAGACCCCATGCCGAGCTGATCGCTGCTGGACTTAGTGGTATTTTTATTGCAGCAGGATGGATTACAGATAAAATGGGTGATCATGTAGCTTCTATTGTCTTTTATTTATTAGCCTTTGTGATTGGCGGCTTTGCAAAAGCCAAGGAAGGAATCGAGGCTACGTATGAAAACAAAGAGTTAAACGTCGAAATGCTGATGATTTTTGCAGCGATTGGTTCGGCGATTATTGGTTATTGGACGGAAGGTGCCATATTGATTTTCATTTTTGCTGTTAGTGGTGCTTTAGAGACTTATACAATGAACAAAAGTCATAAAGAAATATCCTCGCTAATGAAGCTTCAGCCAGAAGAGGCTCTCCTCATTACTAATGGGATTGAAAGACGAGTACTTGTTTCTGAGCTAAAGGTTGGTGATCATATCCTAGTTAAACCGGGAGAAAGAATCCCTTCAGATGGAATTATCAAGATGGGGCTTACCAATATTGATGAGGCCGCCATTACAGGTGAATCAATGCCAGTCTCAAAAGGGATTGATAAGGAAGTGTTTGCGGGTACCGTCAATTTAACCGGCGCCATCACACTCCAAACAACAAAAGCCAGTAATGAAACACTTTTTCATAAGATCATTGAACTTGTGCAATCCGCACAAAGTGAAAAGTCTCCATCACAGCTGTTTATTGAACGCTTTGAAGGAACCTATGTAAAAACTGTGTTAGTTGTTGTTTTATTAATGATGTTCCTGCCCTATTTCTTACTGGATTGGACTTGGAATGAGTCATTTTATCGAGCCATGATTTTATTGGTTGTCGCCTCTCCTTGTGCTCTTGTTGCTTCAATTATGCCGGCAACACTGTCTGCCATTTCAAATGGTGCAAAAAGAGGAATTTTAGTCAAAGGCGGCGTACATTTAGAAAATCTAAGTCATTTAGAAGCTATTGCCTTCGACAAAACCGGTACACTGACGAAAGGAAAACCTGAGGTTACTGAAATAATTATTAATGATAACTTTGTTGAAAGTGACTTATTATGGAAAGCAGCTTCGATAGAAAATCAATCCACTCATCCTCTTGCACAATCTATTGTTAAATATGTAAAAGCTAATCTCGATCGAGAGCTTTTTCAACCAAAAAATCTTGAAGATGTTTCGGGGTGGGGTGTAAAAGCTGAAATTAATGGAGAACAGTGGAAAATAGGCAAAGCGGATTTTGTTGGAAAAGAGGCTGCACTTACATTTGCTGACGGTAAAGCTTCTGAGCTTGCCGCCCAAGGGAACACGCTGGTATTTGTGCAAGTTAACGGGTGTTTAGCTGCAATGATTGCTTTAAAGGATGTTGTTAGACAAGAAACGAAGGCTGCCCTGGACCAATTAAAAAAACTTGGTATTTACACGGTCATGCTTACCGGAGATAGTGAGAAAACAGCTAAAGCAATCGCAAAGGAAAGTCATATCGACCAGTTCTTTGCCGAATGCCTGCCTGAAGAAAAAGTGGAGCAGCTTAAAAAGCTGAAGGAAAAATATAAAACCATTGCAATGGTTGGTGATGGAATTAATGATGCACCTGCATTAGCGATTGCGAATGTTGGTATTGCTATGGGGGAAGGATCTGATGTTGCCCTCGAGACAGCTGATGTAGTATTAATGAAAAATGACCTGCCAAGGATTGCCGAAGCCATTCGTCTTTCCCAAAGAATGAACACAATCATAAAACAAAATGTAATCTTCTCAATTACGGTCATCATGATCTTAATCTCGTCTAATTTTTTCCAACTATTGGATTTGCCTTTTGGAGTAATTGGTCATGAAGGCAGTACCATTCTTGTCATTCTAAATAGTTTAAGACTTTTAAAAAATTAATGAACCGGGCTTTTGGCCCGGTTTTATTTAATGGTATCCATTGCTGCCGTTAGCAGAACCAGATGTTTTATTTCCTTTACTTCCTTTACCCTTTTGCTTTGTACCGCCATCTTTTTTTGTTTTTTTAGTCATGGTGTGCCCCCCTATTGTTAACTGTTCCCCATCTATATTGTCTGCTGCGAAAGAAGTTTTCATAAAGAAAAATTTTAACAGTTTGCTTTATTCCTTTCACTATAGAAAGCATTTATTTCTCCGCCAATAATGATGATAAACCCAGATATGTATAACCAAATTAGTAAGACGATGATGGCTCCAATACTTCCATAGGTCAATGAAAAGTTGTTAAATTTACTTACATAGAAAGATAAGGCATAGGACGAAACAATCCAGCCGACGGTTGCAAAACCGGCTCCTGGGAATGCACTCCTGCAACGCAATTTAACATTAGGAGCAATCCAATATAAACCAGTGAAAATTAAAAATAAGATAAGGGCACTGACAGCTAATCTAAGCATTTCCCAAATTTGGAGAAACTCCAGCTTAAAGCCTAAATAGGAAAAAAGAAATACCCCAATTTCTCTGCCGAATATTGGAAGTAATACAGCTACGATAAAAACAAAAATCATCCCGATTGTCAGAAGGATGGCCATCCCCCTAGAAACGATAAAAGAACGACTCTCTTTCACATTGTATGCTTTGTTAAAGGCTCTTACTAGGGCATGAATTCCATTAGAGGCAGACCAAATGGTTCCAATAATCCCAATGGATAACAATCCCCCATTGCGAGTATTCATTACATAGTTAACATTTTTTTCAATTAAATCCATGGTTTGCGGCGGCGCAAACTCTCTAATGTTCCCTAAAATGTCAGGATATGGAATAGGTAGATACGGCAATAAAGTAAAAATAAAAATTAGAAGCGGAAACAGTGAAAGAAGAAAAAAATAAGCGAGCTGTGCAGATAAACCTGGAATATCATCTTCTTCAATTCGATGCCATAGCATTCTTAACAAAGATTTGCGAACATTCACTACCTTCTCCATTTCTCACCTCTCCTTTAAACAATTTTTGCTTCTTATTTTTCTGCAGAGTCCTCTTCCACAACAACCTCTTTTAATAGGTCTTCTTCAAGTGAGTCTTCTGAATCTAAAAAAGCATTTTTCGTCTCCTTAACCCTTTCCTTTACCTGCGGTGTCAACTCACGAAGTTCGTCCACTTTCTCTGTGATAAAAGAAATATCCTCGTTTACCTGCTCAATCGTGTTCCTAATTTTTTCAGCAGTACCTTTTATATTTTCGGTTATTTCACCAGGATGCTGTATAACATACGAAACTTGCTCGTATGCTTTTTTCACATTTGCCTTCATGTCCTGACGTGTTTTTTTATCTAATAAGCTAAGAGCCCCACCTGCTAAGGCACCATAGAGTATGCCTTTCAAAAATAAATTTTTACCCATTTTTTAACCTCTCCTTTCAAAATGTTTTTATCGGTGTTTTCACCACTATGAAAAAAATACCAATATACTCCACTTTATATTTTGCTTTAAGCATACTGCCAAATGCAAGGTTTGGCCAAATTTTTGTCCTATTATTTAATTACCCATCTATAGACGCCATAAAACATGTTTAGATTGACATCTGCCATTGAAAATGGAAAGATAAAGTTACGAATACTGAAAGGGTGACGGGATGAATTTATCAGAGAAAACAACAGAAAATGTAGAATATATGATTGAACAAATCAAAGAAAAGTTAAAAGTGTTAAATCTTGGAGCCATAAAGCCTTCCCACTTTGATGAAGAAATGTATGAAGAGTTAAAAGAAATATACGAAATGGTGATGAGGAAACCATCTTTTAGCCCAAATGAAATGCAAGCCTTAGTAGAAGAGCTTGGAAATTTACGAAAAAATAAATAAAACAGATCTCAGAGGATCTGTTTTTTTATTTAATCCTGTTCAGTTAAAATAATGGGGCCATCCTTTGTGATCGCAATGGTATGTTCATATTGAGCAGAATATTTACCATCTATCGTCCGTGCAGTCCATCCATTATCATCCATCTTCATTTGATACGTTCCGACGTTTACCATTGGCTCAATGGTAAACACCATTCCTTCTTTAATTCTAGGACCTTTTCCAGGCAGCCCGTAATGTGGTACATCTGGCTTTTCATGAATGACAGCGCCAATTCCATGGCCGATAAAATCCCGAACAACTGAGAATCCTTCACCCTCAACATACGTTTGAATTGCGTGTCCAATATCTCCAATTCTATTGCCAGGGACAGCCGCTGCAATTCCTTTATATAGTGCTTCCTTTGTAACACTTAATAAATGCTCAGTCTCCTTTGAAACCTTACCAACAGCATAGGACCATGCAGAATCGGCCAGCCCGCCGTTATAGTTAACAACCATATCAATGGTGACAATATCACCTTCATTTAATGGCTCTTTTCTAGGAAAACCATGGCAAATTTCATCATTAATACTTGCACAGGTAGCATATTTATAGCCTTTATAACCCTTTTGCTGTGGAGTTGCCTTGTGCTTACTTAGGAATTCATCTACAAACTCATCAATCTCCCATGTTGTAATACCAGGTTTTATTAATTTTTTTATTTCCTTATGACATAAGGCAAGTATTTCTCCTGCTTTTTTCATCGCTTCAATTTCCCGCTGTGATTTTAGAACAATCATGACTTCCCAACCTTTATTATTTATTTATGAATTCTTATAGAATTGGAAACACACTTTAATAGTATCGTTAAAACGCCACTTTTTCAAAAAATATTCGCTAACTGGAAACTTTTTTTGTTATAATAAAATGTTCTTAATATGGAACTTTATTATCTTTTCTGATAAAATTATATAGTAATAATAAAAATTAGGTGTGTGAGCTCAATGATAGGTGATCGTGTTAAAAAACTTCGTTTAGAAAAAAAAATGTCATTATCAGAACTTGCAGAGCAAGCAGGAGTGGCTAAGTCTTATTTAAGCTCACTTGAAAGAAACCTGCAAAGAAATCCATCGATTCAATTTCTTGAAAAGATTTCTTCTGTTTTACATGTACCTGTTGATCATCTTATAAATGAACAGATTAATAAGGAAGAATTAGATAGTGATTGGATGAACATTGTCAAAGAAGCGATGGATTCGGGTGTCTCGAAAGAACAATTTCGCGATTTTATTGAATTCAATAAATGGCGAATCGGTCAGAATAATAATGAATAAAGAAAAGCGGAAGGCGCCTGCCTATCAGCGACAAGCATAAGACGAGGGCTGAAAGGTTGGTTTTCAACCTTTTGGACGGATCCTCGAGCCGGTGGCGCCTCGAGCTGGACAAGTAAAAGAACAAAGCATACTACCGATATTTCGTAGTATGCTTTGTTCTTATGTATCCCAGCGTTTCTTTACTTACTTCTCTAACTTTTTCTGATGGAGAAAGTCTAAGATTGTTTCCTTTGATAGACCTAGTTCTTTTGCTTCAACAATAAGAGCCAACCATTCTGCGTCCATTCCATTCATCATACTATCTGTTATCCCCATACTTATTCACTCCTAAAATACATAGTTGTATTCCAGGTAACCCGGCCATCATAGCATGTATGTCACACCTTAGATCCTCGGCTTTGCGTCCTCATTTTTCAATAAGTTTGCCTTTTTCTGTTTCGAATTACCCATAAATCATTGATTATTCAGTATATTTAATAGACAAGTCTCCGGAGTCCTACTCCCTATAGCCTACACTTATTATATATAGTACTTTTATAGTAACGTGTTGAAATTTGTCAGAAATTTCTATTTTCCGAACTTTTTTTTTACACAATATATCCTAAATTTCTACAAAATCCCCCACATATACTTCTAAATTTATAATAATTCCATCTTTATAATGGAAGATTTATGGAAAACACGAGGGGGAAAAGTCGAAAATAGTAAATTTTAACCAGTATAAATTTTTGTAAAATGATACAAAAAGACTGGAAAATGATATGAAATTTGTCAATTTTGTGATAATTGACTTTTACTATAAACAACATTATAATATTCTAAATATTAATAATTTTTAGAATATTGGTGGTGAATCTTCTATATGACAGCCATTCATGTTTTAAATTACGCTATACCAATTGGTTTTATGGTTTTTTTCGGATATTTAATCGACCGTATGTGCAGCCCCGCTAAGTCTGAAGAAAAGGTAAGTGAAGAATAATTCTCCATCCTTTCGCTGCTAATAAATTTCATCGTTTTGGGAATGATACATTCGTAGGACGAAAGGAGTGTTTGATTTGGCACGTGGAGAACATTTTAATCATAAGAAGAAAGGCCATCCTGGAAATTTACCGAAGGATAACCAGGTTGTAAAGCATTCAAAGGATGCCATCGGGGATGAGGAATTCCTTGTAGTCAGGGAAGCATTTAAGAATAGAGTTGAAACAGAAGAAATAGAATGACAAAAGGCGTGAAGTTTCACGCCTTTTTTGTTTACTTCACATTATCAAATTTTTGAATGATAAGCTTCCTTAAGTCCAGATCTTTTAGTCCCTTTGCTGCCCTTTCGATATCTGTTGAAAAGATTCGATCCTTTTTTATGGAAGGCACAAGCTCTCGTCCTTTTTCATACATTTTTTTCGTCTGACTGCCCATTTTCTCTACCCCGCGAATGTCAACTGCTTGCATCGCACAAATGAATTCAATCGCCAGCACTCTTCGTGCATTTTGAATAATTTGATAGGCATGCCTTGAGGCAATGGTTCCCATACTTACATGGTCTTCTTGATTTGCAGATGAAGGTATGGAATCGACACTTGCCGGATGGGCGAGTGTTTTATTTTCTGAAACTAACGAAGCCGCTGCATATTGCATAATCATAGCACCTGACTGTAACCCAGGTTCAGGACTTAAGAAAGGCGGCAGATCATTCAACTGTGGGTTTACTAGTCGCTCAATCCGTCTTTCAGAAATATTTGCAAGCTCCGCAACAGCAATCTTCATAAAATCCATTGCAAATGCAATTGGTTGACCATGAAAATTTCCGCCAGAGATAACTTTTTCTCCATCATCGAATATTAACGGATTATCTGTAGCTGCATTCATTTCGATTTCTAATTTTTCCTTAACATAATCTAATGCCTGCCATGAGGCACCATGAACTTGTGGGATACATCTTAGCGAATAGGCATCCTGAACACGATATTCTCCTTGGACTGATGTTAATAAACTATCACTTAGATACCTGCGAATTCTTGCCGCAGTATCTATCTGCTGTTGATAGCCCCTTGCTGCGTGAACTTCCTCAGCAAAAGCATCAATGATCCCGTTCAATCCTTCCATTGTCATTGCCGCAATGAGTTCACTTTCAAATGCTAACTGCTCTGCTTCTAGATAACCAACAACTCCCATTGCCGTCATCGCCTGTGTCCCGTTAATCAGTGCTAGACCTTCTTTTGCCTCCAACGTAATTGGAAGAATTCCTTCCTTTTGAAGTGCATGAAGCGAATCTATCCGATTTCCTTTGTAGAATACTTCTCCTTCACCAATCAACACTAATGCTAAATGCGATAAAGGCGCCAAATCTCCGCTTGCACCAAGTGAACCCTGCTGAGGAATAACCGGTATGATTTCTGTATTTACCAGTTCTAAAAGTTTCTCAATCACAATGGGCCGAACTCCTGAATACCCTTTCAAAAGCGCATTCGCACGTAAAAGGACCATCGCTTTTGAAACAATTTCTGGAAAAGGTTCACCGATACCACATGCATGAGAACGAATTAAATTAAGCTGTAAATCTCGAACATTCTCTTTATCAATCAATACATCACTGAACTTTCCAAATCCTGTATTTATCCCATAAACTACTTTGTGTTCCGAAACGATCCTCTCAACCGCTTCACGGCTCTTTCTTACTAAATCCATACTTTTTTCAGAAGCAAAAACCTTTTCATTACGATATAAAATTTCCTTCATTTGTTCCATTGTTAAACTTTGACCTGTTAGCATAATCATATTTCTCACCTCTACCACTTTAATAGAATAAAGAAAGAGGCTGGATTCCATATCAGTTAGATTTGGAGTCCAGCCTCTTTTATTAACAAGATTTGTTCATTTAGTTTTGTTTTGGAGTGTCTCATAGGTTATCATTCCATTCTACTAATTTCAGCTATCCGCAACTATCTTCGGACTATCCGCAACTATTTTCAGCTATCCACAACTATCTTCGGACTATCCGCAACTATTTTCGGCTATCCGCAACTAACTTCGGCTATCCGCAACTATCTTCGGACTATCCGCAACTATCTTCGGACTATCCGCAACTAATTTCAGCTATCCGCAACTATTTTCGGCTATCCGCAATAATTTCAGTAAAATTCTATTATGTTAATAATTATTGTATGTGATAAAAAGTCTGTTTGTCAATAAAATATTCTGAATTTTAACACAATAATACTTTAGCACAATAGTAAATAAAAGTATATTTGATGAATCATTCAAAAAAAAGTCCTGCAAATGGCAGGACTAATTATGTCTTTCAAGAATTTACTTTACCCTTATTCCCTACTTTAAATTCAACTTCTTTAAAGCATCAGCTAAAGCTGTATTAATTGGCTCTTCTTCCTTGTTTTGGTTTTTCAGATACTTTTGCACTGTACGTTTGTCTGCTTTACCACCGGATTCCTTTTTTCGCCGTGCTTCAAAAGCAGATAGTTTCTCACGATATCCGCATTTACAAGCGAAAATTTGTCCTTCTCCTTCGCCGCGAAGCTCCAGCTTTTTTTTGCATTGTGGACAGCGAGCATTTGTGACTCGGGATACATTCTTCCGATGCCCACATTCACGATCCTGGCACACAAGCATTTTTCCTTTTTTTCCATTCACTTCAAGCATTGGTTTCCCGCAATCCGGACAATTCTTTGTAGAGATGTTGTCATGCTTATACTTTTTATTACTGTTTTTTATTTCAGCAACAATTTCTTTTGTATATTTTTTCATTTCACTTATGAATACTTCTTTTTTCAACTTTCCATGGGCAATTTGTTCAAGCTTTTGTTCCCACTGGGCTGTTAATGCAGGAGATCTTAGCTCTTCTGGCACTAAATCCAGCAATTGACGTCCTTTTGAAGTAAGGTGAATGTCTTTGCCCCGTTTTTCGAGTAAAAATGAATTAAAAAGCTTCTCAATAATATCAGCGCGAGTAGCTACAGTTCCTAACCCGCCAGTTGATTTTAATGTCTCAGCAAGTTGTTTATTATTGGTTTCCATATACTTTGCAGGGTTTTCCATTGCCGAAAGTAATGTTGCCTCATTAAAACGGGCAGGCGGACTGGTTTGACCTGATGTTTGAGCAATTAATTTCACGTTAAGGGTATCGCCTTTTTCGATACGGGGTAATATCTGTTCCTTTAGACCGTCTCCTGCATCCTCGTCTTCAAAGCGATTCTCGTAAACTTCTTTCCACCCTGTAGATAGGATGGTTTTTCCCCTTGCTACAAAATTCTCTTCACCGATTTTTGCACGAAGAGTTAACTGCTCATACTCAAATGCCGGGAATAATACAGCTAAGAATCGTTTCACCACTAAGTCATAAATTTTTCGTTCTTTATCTGTGAATGCTGAGAAGTTAACATATCCTTCGGTTGGAATAATCGCATGGTGATCGGAAACTTTGCTGTCATCTACAAAAGCTTTCGATACTTTTATCGGCTTGCTTAAAATCTTATTAGTTAAGGGACGATACTCTCCTACCCCACATGCCCTCAAGCGTTCCGGAAGCGTTTCTACAATATCTGAAGATAGGTAACGTGAATCAGTACGAGGGTAGGTTAAGACTTTGTGCTGCTCGTATAGTTTTTGCATAATATTTAACGTTTCCTTAGCGGAGTACCCAAAGATTTTATTTGCATCGCGCTGCAGTTCGGTTAAATCATAAAGCCCAGGAGAAAAGGATTTTTTCTGCCTTTTCTCAATTTCTATTATACTGGCGGGTTGTTTGCCCAGTTTTTTTACAACACCGTCAACTTTCTCTTTATCAAAGCTTCTGCTATTTCCTTTTGCATCCTGCCAAGTCAATTTTAAATTTTCTGTTGTTTGCGCTTCGATTCCGTAATAAGTTTGGGATTTGAAGTTTTTAATTTCATCCTCCCGTGCCGCAATCATTGCAACCGTTGGAGTTTGAACCCGGCCACAGTTTAATTGGGCATTAAAACGGGTAGTTAATGCGCGGGTTGCATTCAGACCGATATACCAATCCGCTTCAGATCTGGCAACAGCAGATGCATATAAATTTTCATAGGCCTTGCCTGGCTTCAAGTTCCGAAAGCCATCTTTAATTGCTTTATCCGTAACAGAAGATATCCATAGACGTTTTGTAGGTTTATTGACCTTTGCCTTTGCAAGTATCCATCTTGCAACTAGTTCTCCCTCACGGCCGCTATCTGTTGCAATAACAATCTCCTCAACATCAGAGCGTTGCAGCTGGCTTTTCACAGCATGAAACTGCTTACTGCTTTGCTTAATGACAACAAGCTTTAGCTCATTTGGCAGCATCGGTAAATCTTCTAATTTCCAGGTTTTATATTTATCGTCATAACTTTCCGGATCTGCAAGGGTAACTAAATGCCCCAGCGCCCAAGTAACAATATATTTATTTCCTTCTAAGAAACCGTTTCCTTTTTTATTACAATCCAATACTCGCGCTATATCTCGAGCGACAGAAGGTTTTTCAGCTATAACTACACTTTTTTTCATTTACAAACATCCTTTCGGTAAAGCATTGTATAATAATATAGCATATTATAACGGTAATTACTTAAATTCCATTGCTAAACAAGCTGTGAAAGAGTAGAACGAATAAAGGGACATGTGCATTCATTTGGACCTATTTTTTTCTTGTATTTAACTCTATTTGGATAGTATGATAGTTAGGCAATTATACATAGTGAAATGAGGTACACCATGAGGATTAGAGATTGGGATCCTAACTTAAAGGTTCGCTTATTTAGCGAAGCTATGATGAACATTACGTTTTGGATGTTTTTTCCGTTTTTGACAATCTATTTCGCCGAGGAATTTGGTAAAAATAAAGCAGGATTTTTGCTGGTATTTTCACAGATTTTCTCAGTATTGGCCAACTTAATGGGCGGTTATTGCGCCGATCGGTTTGGAAGGAAAAAAATGATGGTACTATCAGCCATTGGTCAAGGCCTTTCCTTTATAGCCTTTGCCTTAGCCAGCTCTCCTTGGCTGGAATCTCCGTGGGCAGGATTTGTTTCCTTCGCAATTGCAGGCGTTTTTGGATCATTTTATTGGCCTGCCAGTCAAGCAATGGTGGCAGATGTAGTTGATGAAAAAGATCGAAGCAATGTATTTGCCATTTTCTACACATCCATTAATATTGCAGTAGTCATTGGTCCTATTTTAGGGGCAATTTTTTATGTGAATTATCGTTTCGAAACTTTACTCTTTGCTGGTATTGTATGTATTTTACTTGGCTTAATCTTAGCAAAATGGACAAGGGAAACAGCACCTATACAAAAAGTCGATCCCTTGGAAGAGAATCGTAAGTGGTATTACTTCTTACAAAACCAATTAAAGGATTACACATTAATCATAAAAGATAAAACGTTTCTTCTTTTTATCATTGCAGGGGTATTAGCAGGTCAAACATTTATGCAATTAGACTTATTATTTCCTGTTTACATGAAAGATGTAATCGACCTTCAAACGCTGTTTTCAATTGGAGACTGGTCATTCACTGTTAAGGGTGAACAGGCCTTCGGAATTGTGCTAGCAGAAAATGGATTCCTCGTTGCATTACTGACAGTTTTGATTACCAAGTGGATGGGCAAATATAAAGAACGAAATGTATTTGTGCTTTCATCTGTCGTCTATGCTATTTCCATCGTACTTTTTAGTCAGACCCATTGGATTTGGGGATTTATCATCGCAATGGCTGTCTTTACATTCGCGGAACTTATGGGAGCCGGAATTCAGCAAAGCTTTGTTTCAAAGCTAGCTCCTGAGCATATGAGAGGGCAATATTTTGCTGCAGCAAGCTTACGATTTACAATTAGCCGTACTATCGCTCCATTATCAATTCCATTAACGGTTTTGATTGGATATGAATGGACATTTTTTGTTCTTTCCCTGCTGGCACTTGCTAGTGCAGGATTGTATTGGATCATGTTTTATTCATTTGAGAAGAAAGCTGTGTTGGATCCTAATTAGGATCCTCAGATTGTCGAGAAAGGTATCTTTCTCGGCAATTTTTATTTTCTGCCTGCCCAAAGGCCTGTTGATTTCCGCTCCAGGTGCTTCGCTTTCCGCGGGCGTGCCGGCGAGCCTCCTCAGCGCTT
>Ga0182744_1001002_pt1 | contig 25509 bp, 19 predicted proteins | sample eDN3rd30CKraftMG_FD_128525 | JGI IMG/M metagenome (GOLD analysis project Ga0182744, IMG submission 128525) | Enriched Miracle-Growth compost microbial communities from Emeryville, California, USA - eDNA 3rd pass 30_C Kraft MG (version 2) (version 2) ... | reverse complement strand
TTTACATCCTTCTGCTGGTAAGCATCCCAAATTCCTTTTACACTTCGTGGTTCCAGCATTCCATTATAGGTATAAGCTCTTGCTCCCTCCTCAGGGGTGGTAATAAAATGAGTAAAGATTTCCGTGCCGTCGATTCCGCGCCAATTAAATGTATCAAATGGGAAACGATTATATTGATTCCAACTAATTTTGGTTGTCATAAAAGTGTCAATTCCACTTTTTTTCATAATTTGCGGCAGTGCCCATGAATAACCAAATACATCTGGAAGCCATACAACCCTTGTATCAACTCCAAACTCATCTTTCATAAACCTTTTTCCGAACTGAATTTGACGAATCAATGACTCTCCATTCGGGAGATTGGTGTCTGGCTCAATCCACATTCCACCTGTGATTTCCCACTCACCAGAAGCAATTTTTTCTTTTACTTCTGCAAAGATCTCAGGGTAATCTTCCTTTAAATATTTGTATAGTTGGGGCGATGTATGGATGTATCGGTATTCAGGATATTGACGCATGAGATGCAGAACAGTTGAAAAGGTCCTTGAGGCTTTTTCTCTTGAATGAACCAAGCGCCATAACCATGCCATGTCAATATGAGAATGACCAAGTGCTGTAACCAATGGCTTTAATTCTTCTATTTCACTTAATTGCTCAACCTCTGCTTTCAGAAAATCATATGCATCTTGAATAGATTGATAGAATGTATCAGAACCCGGCTTTATGAAATCTACTTTTAAGATTGATTCATTTACTAGCTGCAGCATTTTCGTTCTTCTAAATTCATTTTCATCTAGGACCTTCACTGTATTTATAAGTGTATGAGCAAGGTAAAAATACTTTTCAGTTGGAACATCAACACATGCAAGTCTGGCTTTTTTAAATCTTCGACGATCAGGAGGATTTAACACCCCGCTCCATGCTTTTAAAGAAATTTGAATCTCATTCTTTTCAAGAAGCTCTGGCGGAAGCCATGCTTCCTCATGCCAGACATCAATTCCTTGTAAAGGGACGCCATTTACATATAACAATGATTCGGCCGTTGATCCTCCGCCATCACGCGGGCCAACCAAGAAATGAAGAACCAAGCGTTCTTTTTTCCAGGCCTCAGGGACAGTGACCGTGGTTCTAAACCAAGCTGATTTATCATACCCGCCCCAAAAATCTCCTACCTGGAAATTTGTCCAGTTCTGATCATCAAAGTCAGTTTTGTACGCATCTTTATCTTCATCACCAAATTCCCACTCTTTATAGCGAAAATCTGGGATATCTAACGTTTCTTTATAGATATAATTCTTCAATTCTGCTAAAAATTTCTCAATCTTTTCAACTGTAAAATACAACATTAACACTCCTTGATTTAAGGGTTAGTTTTCCCGGTAAACGTAAGCTTTTTACCTTCATTGATTTCGCGTATTTTGCTAAGATCAACCTTTGGCTGTCTGTCATAGGTTAATAGACCATTAATTTCCTGTTCGACATCTGTTATTTGGGTATAACAGAATCCTTGAACGAGAGGTGATTCCAGCAAACCCGAAACAACATGATAGTATCGCTCAATAAAATCTTGGTCATTTGCGGCAGATGTATAGCCCCATCCTTCCCATTCACTTTTCTGATAGGCAATACCGCCAAACTCCGAAACCATAATGGGCTCACCCTTATATTGAAAGCCTGGGACAAATAAAAGACGGTCTGCAGGTGTAAAGTGTAATGTACTATCAAGCTTGGAATACCTATCTTTTAAAACTTCCTTTTCACCTTCATAATCATGAATGGTTAAAATATCTGAAACGGTGTGTTCCCACCCATCATTTGAAATGACTAGACGCGACTGATCCAATGATTTTGTTAAATAGTACATACTTACTAAATGATTCGCTTGACGGGGATCCCTTTTTAATCGAGGAACACCCCAGCTTTCATTAATAGGAACCCACGCAATAATGGAAGGATGGTTATAATCGCGTTCTATTGCTTCCTGCCATTCACACGAAATTCGTTTCATAGCTTTATCTGTAAACGTATGGCTGTTTGCCATTTCACCCCAGACAAGAATTCCTAATTGATCTGCCCAATATAGATAACGAGGCTCCTCGACCTTTTGGTGCTTCCTCACCCCGTTAAAGCCCATTTCCTTCGTTAATTCGATATCCCGCTTTAAATCTTCATCACTTGGTGCGGTCAGCAAACTAGCAGGATAATATCCTTGATCTAGAACTAGTTTCATATAATAAGGCATATTATTTAATTCAATTCTTCCGTCATTAATAGAAATTTTTCTCATCCCAAAATAGCTGTCAACTTTATCAACAATCTTATTTTCTTCTTTTAAACAAAGTTTAACAGTATAAAGAAATGGTTGTTCTGGGCTCCAAAGCTTACCGTTACCGCTCTGGAAATCCATCAACAAAACCACTTGTTTATTCTTGCGTTGAACAAGATTTACTTTACAAGACTCTTTTGCAACAAGTAGATCTTGAGAATAGATTTCTATTTCTAGCTCTTGTTTTTCTGAAGCATTCTGAATAAGGTATTCAACCGTTACTTCACCTGTATCGATGTTTGGTGTTAGTTTTACTCTTTCAAGGAATGAGTGATTGACTGGCTCAAGCCACACACTTTGCCAAATGCCGGTTGTACGGGTATAAAAAATCCCTTCAGATTCCTTCTCCCAGTATTGTTTACCACGCGGCTGCTCCAAGTCGGTTGAAACGTCTTCTACCCTTACAACCACCTTATTTAATCCGTCGTTTAAAGCATCTTTTATATCTGTGGAAAATGATGTATGCCCTCCCTCATGAGAAGTAACGAACCTTCCATTAACCCAGACAGATGCACGATAATCAACGGCACCAAAATGCAGCTGTATCTGTTTCCCCCGCCACTTGTCCGGAATCATAAATGTTCTTTCATACCAAACAACATCGTGGAACTCATTGGTATGAATTCCGCTTAGTTGTGTTTGAAATGCATACGGAACGGTAATTTCTTGTTGATAATCATGATTCACATACCACTCTTCTCTTAAACCAATATTTTGATCATCGAATGCAAAGTTCCATTGGCCATTTAGATTTAACCACTCATTTCGTCTGAAATTAGGTCTTGGATATTCTGGTCTAGGAATCATAGCAGTCATCGAATTCCCGCCTCACTCATTAATTGTTTAAGAGTATATACATTAATAGAAAGACTTTCATAAGGATCCCGTTCAAATTCCTCCTGCTCAACCGTGAACCACTCAACACCAATTTTATCCCCCAGCTTAAGTAGCGAGGCAAAATCAAGTTGACCTCTCCCAACCTCAATCCCAATCTTTGTACCATTAACTATTTTCATATCCTTAACATGCAGTGACACTACACGATTTTTATATTTTTGAATGATTTCTAATGGATCTTGATCCGCAAAAGCAGCCCAATAACAATCTAATTCTATTTTCACTAAATCAGGGTCTGTGTGAGCAAATAGCAGATCAAATCCCGTTTCTCTTCCAAACTGTTCAAATTCAAATGCATGGTTATGATAGCCAAAAGTAAAACCTGCCTCTTTACATGTTTCTCCAATTTGATTTAGTATCTCTGCTGTTTTCTTATAATCATCGGCTGTCTGTCTCATTTCCTTTGGAAGTGCAGGACAAACCAATAAGTTATTCTCAATTGCGCTATTGTATTCAAACGTCCTTTTTAATTCATCATCTACTAACTTCTCGATCCCTACATGTGCCCCGGCAACGAAGAGTCCATTTTCTTTTAATACACTTTGTAGTTTATTAGCTGGTGTATCAAAAAAGCCCGCAAATTGGACTGCCTCGTATCCTAGCTCAGCACATTTTTGAATGGTCCCTAAAAAATCTTTTTCGGCATCTCTCCACACAGAAAATAATTGTATTCCTATTTTACTCAATGGAAATTCCCCCTATTTAATAAATAAGAGGCGACTTAAAGAAATACTGCCGCCTCTCATTTTTATTATTATCAGTTAAACCTGCACATGTTCACTTAATTTGACAGCCTCACCTTTGGCCGCTGATTCGTATAGTCCATTGATGATTTGTTGGAGATAAACACCTTGTTTGGCGGTGCTTAATGGTGCCGTTCCTTCTAAACAGGCATCAACAAATCTACTAAGTTCTAGTTCATGATAATCTCTCTTTGGTAAATATGCCGGAGTAATATCAAGTAAAGATTCATGTTTTTCTTGATAGATTTTTAGTGGAAATACATCTGCTCCACCTTTGTCCCCCATTAACGAAACATTCATTTCATCCGCTTTCTCGACGTTCGCAGCAAATGCAGACTCTAATAAAATGGAAGCTCCATTTTTGAAAGTAATCATTCCGCGTGCCATATCTTCAACCGAAAAATTCTCCCAATCCCATGATCCCATGAGGCCTAGTCCTTTTCGGTTCCCTAGTTTTTGATAGGTTACTCCAAATACGGTATCCGGCTCTGGATAACCCATTAAATATAATGCCGTATCCAGCATATGAACACCAATATCAATTAAAGGTCCTCCGCCTTGAAGTTCTTTATTTGTGAATACACCCCACCCAGGAATTCCCCGGCGGCGCATTGCGGTCACTCGTGCAGCATAAATATCGCCAAGTTCGCCAGCGTCGATAAAGCGCTTTAACACTTCCACCTGTGGTGCATGACGGTAATGGAATCCATAGGTTAGGATTTTACCGGCTTTTTGTGCTGCATTGGCCATTTCCTCTGCTTCTTTTACTGTCATCGCCGGCGGCTTTTCACATAGAACATGGCACCCTGCATTTAGTGCGGCTAGTGTGGCATGATAATGGAATTTGTTTGGTGTACAAATACTGACAGCATCCAATTTTAGAGTCTGAAACATTTCTTCATAACTCGTAAATGTATGGGGTATATTGAATTCTGCTGCTACTTCATCAGCCTTTTCCTTTACAACATCACTTACAGCAACGATCTCAATTTTTTCGCCGCATTTTAAATAGTTGGGAATATGTGCATGCTTTGCAATGCCGCCCGCTCCGATAATCCCTACTCTTAATGTGTTCACCATTTTTCTTTGCCTCCGATTTATACTTTTTGTTTATCCATTATTTCAGCTATTTCTACTCTTCGTCCTTGATTGTGTGATATCATTGCTGCCTGATTGATTAAGGTTAATCCTAGGACATCATGATCTGTAATGGTTGGTTCAGTTTCATCAATGATAGAATTTACCCATTGCTCCATCGGGAGAGGAAGTGGTTCTGGCAGCTTTTCTGGGGAACTCCATCCCTCGCCTGCCTGTTTAGAATTTAAGGTGATCTTATTATCTTCTATTAATAAAGTTCCTTCCGTACCATACAGCTCCAGCTGGAAAGGGCTGCGTCCTGAAAGAAATCCTGTTTCAATCGTTCCTAAGGCACCGCTTTCATATTCAATAATGGCGACGGAATTATCATCCACATCATAGCCAAATTGGTTTTGTAACCTTGCTGTAACAGCTTTTACCGGTCCTGCAAGACGATTGGTTAAATATATCGGGTGCGCCCCTAAGTCAATAAATGCACCACCGCCGCACTCCTCTTTATTAAAAAAATGTTTTGGAAGCCATCCGTTTGGATGTCCCTCAAACGGAACAGCACCATTATGCGCTACTCGGCAGCGAATAGATGTCAGTTTCCCTAATAGTCCTTCATTCATAACCTGCTGGGCATATAAATAATAATTTTCAGTCAGCCGGGGCAAAGAAACCATCAATTTTACGTTGTTATTCCTCACTGCCTCATAAATCTCTTTACAATCTTCTATCGTAAAAGCCAGTACTTTTTCAGTAAAAATATGTTTTTTATTTTTTGCCGAAAGCAGTATGACCTCTTTGTGAAGGTTTGTTGGTGTATCTACAATAACTGCCTCAATCTCCGGATCAGCTAACACTTTCAGTAAATCTTGTTCAAAAGGAACACCTAGCTTTCCTGCCCAATCATTGCCGCGTTCGGCATTTTCGTCCCAGACTACCTTGATTTCCAGATGTTTATTTTGAGTGGCTTGACGTGCATAATCATCAGCATGAACATGCCATTTACTTAATAAAGCAACCTTTATCACTTGGATACCCTCCTTTTTGCATATTGATCTTTATAGTATGTTAATTTCATAGAAGTCAGGGGAAAAAACAAACTGGCTGCTTTATCCCCTCACTTCCTTTCTACCTAGAGAAAGTTTCTGCTAAAGGTACTACAATTACCTCCACACCTCTTTTTTCAATTTCCTTCAGAATTTCTTTGTCTGCAAGATCACTAGTAATAAATATATCTGCTTGATTAAAAGGGCAAAATGGAGTTAAACCTGATCTTTGAAGCTTGCTGTGGTCAGCCACTACAACAATCTTTTGTCCTGCAGAAACCATTGCCCGTTTCATTTCCGCGTCATACAAATCTGAGCTTGTAAACCCATGCCTTAACGAAATTCCGGCTGTCCCAAGGAACACATAATCGGCATTGTAGTTTTGTAGTTCCGTCTCTACCTGCGGCCCAACAAGACTCATTGAATTCTTCCTTAATTTCCCGCCTAATAAGTAGATTGAGGCAGTTTCATCTTTACTGCATTCCTCTGCTACGTTCATAGCATTGGTTATAACCGTTAAGTTACTTTTATCTGGTAAGTTTTTTCCTACATACCAAGTTGTTGATCCGGCATCAAAAATGATGGTTTGACCCTCTCTTATCAATTGGGCTGCAGCCTTCCCGATTAATTCTTTTTCAAGAGAATATTGGAACTTTCTTTTATCTACAGGAGGAATTAGAAATTGAGATTCGTCCTCCTCTATTAGAACTGCACCGCCGTAGTTTTTCTCGGCAACGCCCTCTTTTTCAAGCTGATTCAAATCCCTCCGGATTGTTTCTTCTGATACATGAAGTAAATCAACAAGATCTGAGACCTTTACACTCTTATTTTTTATTAATAGCTCTTTTATTAACTTTCGGCGCTGCGACACAATCATGTACTAAACTCCTCTTGTCATTAAGTAAATGCTCAGTAGACATTTCTTATTCTTCCCACTCCAGTAAATTATTTTCTAATACAGGCTGTGACGAATCTTTTGGAATACGGAATGTCTTTATTTCTGACGGCTTAAACTTAGTCTTTATTTGTCGGTTCCATTTAGGTAAAGAAATGATGGCAGTAGTTTCATCATTTGCTGTTTCATAGGCACGCACGATAAGATCCTCATTGTCCTCTGCTTGCTTTATGACACTAACTATGACATTCTCAACATCAACTGACAAGAAGGAATCTTTTTGTGGAAGGTGACCTTTATGATAGGTTTCAATAATGCTAATAGGTTTTTGGTTCAATTCGGCTGCACGTTTTACAGTCCCTGCTGTTTCCCAATTTCCTTCATGCGGCAGCAAGGAGTATGTGAATCTTTGAATTCCCTGATCAATAAAAGAATAATTTCTTTCTTCTTCCGGTACCAGCGGGTCATGATGTGCATAAATTGGGCTGCGAAGGACCGTCATACTCATTTCTTTGTTATGGATATCAAAGCTGTACTTGCCGTCATTTAATAAGCTGAATCCGTAAATCTCGCCTGTAGATGGATGAGTTCCAGAAGTATCGATCCAGTTTTGTCCAGGCTCTTCTTCTCCATTGCCCTCTCTAACAATATGCCCATAAGGGATTTCATAGGTTGATTTTCTGAAGATAAGATCAACAGGGAACTTAATCTTTAGTGCTTTAAATTGTTCCTGCCAGTTTAATGTACAATGGACATCAATCTGGTTTAACTCTTTATACATAGTAAAGTCTTGAATCAATGTTGACTTTCCATATTCACTAATAACACGAATAACCGATTTTACTGGGCCATGTTCCACCAGTTTTACACTCGATGCTTTGAATGTGCCAGCCTCACCCTTAAACTGAAGGACATTATGCGACCATGTGTCACTAAAATCATTCATGACGACTGGCCTTGCTGCTGCCTCCCCTAGTATTTCCAGGTTCTTTTGTTTATCATATATACTTGTGACAAATCCTGTTTGTTGATCGATTACAACTCGAAAATGGTCATTTTCCAAGCTAGTATCATTTGCCTTGATAGATGTGAATTCTTTACCAGTTTCACGTTGTACGATTTTATATACTCGGTACCCCATTGAAGGAAGATTGGCAATAAAGCTGATGCGTGAACGGCCCCCGGCGGTTGCCTGTGATTGAACCACTTGCATCGGAACTTGATTTCCCTCTTCATCTACTAAAATATCCTCTGGCTTTAATCCACCTATTTCTTGTTCAACATTTACACTGCTGTTCCACGAATGAGGATTAAAGATAACAATGGGTTTCATCCCTTTTTCTTCTTCAATATCAATTCTCCATGACAAAGATTGAATGGCATAGTTGACACCCCGTTTAGCGATAGACATTGCCTCTCCGTGCATATCCCGGGCATCTTCATATGCTGCTTCAATACTTGTCCCGGCTAAAATATCATGAAATTGATTGAATAATACATTTTTCCATGCCTGTTTATATTCAGCAGCCGGATATTTTTGGCCTGTTGTCCAATCCGCAAGTGCCGAGAACTTCTCAGCCTTAATCAGAGCATTTTCTGCTTCACGGTTCCATTTTTTAATTCCCGAATGTACAGAGTAGCATCCGCTGGCGTGGTGCTGAAGGTCATCGTGGACAACCGGGAATGGAAGATTCTTAGCCATGAGGTCATCAAAAAATTTATTTACTGTACTAAACACAAGCGTTGGATAAGACGGATTTTCATTTAATTGTTTAATGCTTTCGATATTCTCCTTTGTTGGACCACCGCCATGGTTACCTACACCATAAAATGTCATCAAATCATTAAATGGTGCTTTTAATTCCCCTGCATTTCTACGTACATGTTTTTCAACATCCTTGCCCCATGTGCAATATTCAAATGGAATACGATAAGCTAAAACGCGTGAACCGTCATCTGATTCCCACCAGAACAGCCTTCCTGGAAGTCCTTTTTCCTGCGGGCTTGGACGCATGAAAATATAATAATCCATGCCGCTCTTCTTTAATATTTGTGGAAGCATCCCATGATGTCCAAAACTATCAACATTGTAGCCAACCTTCGCTGTTACTCCAAATTTATCTTGGAAATAACGCTGTCCATAAAGCCCTTGGCGAACAAACGACTCCCCGCTCGGGAGATTGCAATCCGGCTGAATCCACCAGCCTCCGACAATTTCCCATCGTCCTTCTTGAATACGCTGTTTGATTTCTTCAAACATCTCAGGCTCATTGTTTTCAATCCATTCATAATTAGCGGCGGAACTATTCGTGAATACGAATTCAGGATACTCTTTCATTCTATCAAGCGCTGACCTAAATGTTGCTTTTGTTTCCTGAAATCCCTCCTGCCATTGCCATAGCCATACGGGGTCAAGATGGGCATTTCCTATCATATGTAAGGTTTTTTCTTTTATTTTCGGCAGTTGCTTTTCCTTTATTGTACTATTCTTTATAGTCATCTTCTGCACCTCCTAAAATTGGCAAATCCTTTATCGTTACAAGTGCTTCTGCATGCTGTCCGAAACGTCGCTTACCTACAGTAAGATCCACTGCAATTCGTTCCCTGTAGCCCGTGTATTCTTCCGGAATTGTAATCGATGTTGTAAACTGTACGTCTTCATTGCCAGGCAGCTTCGTACTGAATTCCCTATTATTGATTTCCCAGCTTGCCGGGGTGATTATTTTCGCAATAATCTCGTTTTCTTCTGGGAATGGGTTCTTTATTTTAATGGTTACTGAAAAGGTTTGTCCTGACTGTACCTCTGTTTGATATGGCACTATGGACGCACCAAACCCTTCCGTACCAAAATCCAGTTCCTCTAAAGGCAGAAGGTCTTTATGTAGTTGTTCAAGAACCTTCCCTTTTTCTTCAATTTGCAAAAGAAATTCCTTCGTTACAACGATTGGATCCCAATGTCCAGAAATAATAAGGTCAGGTTTAACAGACTTATAGAGTTCTGCACTATCAACATAGTCACTTATTCTGAATCTATTATTGTACACATAATTGAATTGACCATTTTCACCTTGATATTGGTCCCCAATGGCAAGAACCTTCTTCCCATCTACGCTAAATTCAATTGCAGCCGCATATAGTGTATGCCCTGCCTGCTCATAAACAATAAATTCAAATTCTTCCCACTTAAATAGTTGGTTTAAGGGAAGCTGTTTATCCACTTTTATCGGATCATACCACAGACATGGCAAATCATATTTTTTAGGGTTCTCCAAAACTTCTGCCACGTTTTCAGGGCACCAAACCTCAGTTCCTTCTACATCCCGCAATAAATTTATTCCTGCCACATGATCATCATGATAATGGGTGGGAATGACAACATCGATTTTTTCAACGCCGTACTGTTCCTTTAACTTTGATAGAGTATATAACCAAGGTCTTCTTGATGCTCTGTCACTCCCAGAGCCGATTCCGCCAATAAAATCGTAACCAAAGTCAATAAACAGCGCTTTGCCGCTATTCGATAAAACGACGTAGGAATTAGACATGCTTGTGCAGTTTTGTAATAAATGAGGTGTAATTGCTTCATATGGATTTTCCCGCAATTTAAATAATCTAGGATTCTGTATTCTTTGTTTCATTAATATTGCATAACGCTCAATAAGGAGTTCCATTGCTGAAGATGGCTCCTCCATTATTTGCCCATGAGAGGGCAGAAGCAAATCAGGTTCACGATCTTTTAAATCTAATAGTGAAAGAACACTAAGAGCAATCCCCTCACCACCATTGTACGACCATTGTGTAGCCGCCAGCGACCAAACCTTTCCAGGGGCATAAATCAAATCACCTGTAAACGCTGACTTCTTATCATCAATATCGGTTAGTATGGTAATAGAACCAATTGTATGACCAGGGCTGGGAATTACCGTGAACTTGTTCCCATTTATAACATGTGTAGAATAATCCGTTAATGTTTTATACACTGGAACTGATTGAAGGATTGAAAAACGGTCTTGTCTCATATTGTAGTTGTTATTAATTTCCCTAGCCCGCCAGTGTTCATCGATATGGTGAAATAAATCTTGTTCACTATGCGGTACCCATATTCGGATCCCTTCCTTAACAGCAATTGGAAGCCCCTGGCACTGGTCCCTGTGATGATGGGTTATAAAAACGTCTGTAACACTCAGAACCCCGATTGTATCAAGATATTTAAGAACATTACCATCCCCAAAGTCAATTAAGACCGCCTTTTCTTCGGTCTTAATAACGTATACATTACATGTATCTTCATATAAATAAAGATTGGTTGAGATTTTCTTCATCACAATAGGAATGACCTCTTTTCATCAACAACTTTGGATTCAACATATTCAATCAATGGGTACAAGACATCGGCAGCATACCGTTTCGGATGGACCCGCACTTCACTTGCCGACTCTTTTAGCCAGCTAAGTGAAGACCTAATGTCCTCATTATTTTCCATTGCCCTTAAAACATCGATGGCCCTTCTTCCTGCCCACGCCCAGCTTTCCATCAGCTCTATCCATGGAACCAAATTATTACGCAAAGCATAATTGGACATTCTAAATTTAAGCTGGTATCCCGCTTCGTCTAGTTCGTTCAGGTAATCATAAAGATTTTGAACATCATGGCTAACAGATGCCTTTTCGCCTGATTGAAGGGCACATAGGGCCTTTGAAGTTAAATTCTCCAATGGTGCTGCCTCCGAATAATCAAGACATGAATCCAAGCAATTTTCAGCAAAGAGACGTAAAGCCTTGTAGTTTTCCTTTCCACCAATCGTTTTCAGTGCAAAGTCCCAAGAGGCCCAAGGGTCATATTCCTCCGGATTGTTGAAGAAGTCCGCAAAGGTTAGTAAAGCAATTTTTGACGCTTCTGCCTGACTCATCGTATTGACAATAAACCCTTTACATACTTTTGTTAGGGAGTCTTCGCGGCCGTTGATAGGACCGATATGCATTTCACTAGTCATTGCTAAATCATTAACAGGGTAATTGTCCCAAATGATCGGTCTTCTTTGAACCGCGGCTGCAAAGTCAGCTGCATCTTGCTCTGAAATTATCTTTGAACAAATCTCTGGCCCTGTATAAAAAATGTCAATTTCTTTGTTTAATCCTTTTCCCAGTTCATGTATATAGTCACTAAATGGCGCTATACCATGATAATCAGTTGGACAAAGAGAAAGCCTGCACGTTTTATCAAGTGATTTTAACCAGTAATTCAAACGATTCGCAACATGAACATGTGCTTGTGCATAACTGGTGAACATTTGCATTTCTTCCTGATGTTGAAATTCCGCAGCTATATCATCTAACATGATCATAAAATTCCTGACACCGATCTTATAAAAAGCTTTAAATTTTTCCGTAATGAGCCGAAAATCCTCTTCACTTGCATAATTAATTGAAACACCAGATCCAATACTGTAGGCAAAATCCACTCCAACATTCTTTGAATGAGCAACTGTTTCAGCAAACTGTTCCATAATGAAATCAGGATAAGGCTCCCGCCAGCGGGCGCGATGCTGACGGTCATTTTTTGGTCCATATATGTAAAGATTAAATCCATGATCACCAATAAAGGAGATTAAATCCTTCCGCTCAGGAGCACTATAAAATAATCCATAAAATCCTTCTATCACCCCTCTAATAGGGAATGGGGACTGGCTCATCAAAAAACCTCCTATAAAGATAACCTGCTCTCGCATGCCTATAACAGTTTCTATATTTCTATAAAAGAACTTCTTTTTTATACCTGAAAGCTTTCTGCCTTTTGGGCACTTCCAAGAAAGTATTGTATTTTTTCAATTACTGCAGCCTCAACTGCATTTTGAGCAATTTCTAGCTGCTCCTCTGAAAGTGCTTTGCACTCCTCATTTGTCATTCTTTCTTTTCTTCCAAGAGAGTTTAAAAGTGCAAGTTCTAAATCGGTTGCGATATTCACTTTACTTATACCGCCTTTCGGAAGCATTGTCGCCTCTTTAATCATTTCAGATGGTACACCAGAACCTCCGTGAAGAACTAAATGAACAGGCGTTAAGTTTCTGATTTCCTTCAAGCGTTCAACGTCGACCTTTGGCTGTTTTACAAGATAGACTCCATGTGCCGTTCCGACCGAAACAGCCAGTGCATCACAGCCTGTCTCGTTCACAAATCGCAAGGCTTCTTTCGGATCAGTGTAAAGCTCTTCATCATTGTCAGTTTCTACAAAATCAGTTGTTCCGATTTTCCCAAGCTCCGCTTCAACAGAAACACCTTTTGCATGGGCAAATTCAACCACTTCTTTACTTATAGAAATATTTTCATCAAGCTCTTTTTCAGAAGCATCAATCATGACAGAAGTAAATCCAGCCTCAATACAATCTTCAATAACAGAAAATTCCTTTGTATGGTCAAGATGAAGGACAACTGGCACCGTGATTTTCTCTTCTTCCATTGCCTTGTAAAATGTTTCTCCAAATTCAAAAGGAGTAACGCCATAACGAATTAATTCTTTTTCAGATATTTGGACAATTAAAGGAGATTTTGTCTTTTCTCCTGCTCGTAAAACCGGACGAATCATCGGAGTATATCTTGGTGAAAAGGAACCGACTGCATAGCCCTTTTTTTCAGCTTCTACCAAAACCTCTTTTAACGGCAGTACATTTACTAGATTAATATTCTTTTCCATAACCTTGTCCCCCTATGATTATTTTTTATTTAAACATTCTTGTGAAAACGATGATAAAAGTTTCGCAATTGCAGTTGAAGACCCATATACCCTTCTTCATACAAGCGTTTATATTTATGATGGTACTGCTGATTTGGTACTATTTTATTAGGATTAGTAAATTGAATTGCCTTTACAGCCTCTTCTTCGTCTTTATATACACCTGAGCAAATCCCTGCTGTAATTGCGGCTCCAAGCAGGGTCGCTTCATTTATTTCCGGGATGGCCAAATGGCAGTTTGTAATATCGGACTTAATTTGCATCCAATAATGGTTTTTTGTCCCGCCTCCAACAGAAATCATTTGATTAATGGATTGACCTGTTATTTTTTCAGCACTTCTGCGAATCGATTCTAATTCATACGCAGTTCCCTCCATCATCGCTTTCAAGAGATCTTCACGTTTATGAGATGTCTTGAGACCGATGAAAGCAGCTCTTGCTAAATGATCTGGCTGTGGTGAACCACTCCCAGATAGGTATGGATAATATAAAATACCTGACGGCCCCTCAATTGATTGAGCTGATAGACTCATAATTTCATCATAGGACATTTTTTGATCCGAAAACTGATTTCTAAACCATTCAATTGAACCACCGGAGGCAGAAATTCCTCCCATCCAAAAGAATTTATCCCTCACAACATGACATCCAAATGTAAGACCTGATGCAAAATCCATTTCTGTCAGCTGCTTTTTCTCTATCGCCCCTACAAGTGTTTCAGCTGTACCAATCGAATCAAATACACTTCCAGGGGTGATAGCGCCAACGGCTAGAGCAGCTGTGAGATGGTCATGACCTGCAACTGTAACAGGTATCCCTTGGGGTATTCCAAGCTCATCTAACTCTGTAAACTGAGTGATTCCCATTTTTGTACCGCTGGGTAGTGCTTCCGGAAATAATTGGTCCGGAAGATTAAAATGCCTAATCCAGTCCCGGTCCCAAGCTTGTTGATCAATTTGAAACGCATAAGTTCTTGCTGCTAAAGAATAGTCTGTTGCAAATTGACCGGTAAGCTTATAAGCAATAAAGTCTGAAGCCGATAGCCAGACAGCATCGTCCAAAATGTCATTTTGCTGCTTTCGTAAGTGGATTATTTTGGAAAGTCCATATTTATAGCTGTTATGAAGACCCGTTTTCTGAAAGCGATGTAAAGGGCTATCCTCATTGGCAATTTCCTCTGCTTCACCTTCGGCACACCGGCTGAACCAAGGAATGAAATGGGTCCTTGGTTTTCCAGTCTTCCTGTCCAACAAGAGACCAGTTTCCGCCATACTTGTAATGCCGATAGCATATACTTTCTCATCACAAGAGAGCATAACTTCCTTTATACATCTTGTAATATTTCCCCATATTTCATCAGGCAAATAATAAGGTTCTCCTTGCTTGTTATAATGGGTAATGGTTGGGGAGACAGCTATCTGAATCTGTGATCCATTATCTCTAAATACCCCTGCCTTACAATGAGTGGTCCCAATATCAATCCCAAGTAATGCCATTCATTAAACAATTCCTTCCTTTAAAAGTCCCTCTAGGTTCAAATTATCCTTTAGATCCAGCTGTTAAATTCATTCCTTCTATAAAGTAGCGCTGGAAGAAGAAGAAGAGTGTGATGACAGGAAGCAGTACCATAAGCGAACCTGCCATTAAAAAGTTCCATTGTGTATCATTTTGACCTTTAAATATTTGCAATCCCAATTGCAGCGTATAGAGGGATTCATCATTTATGTATAATAATGGACCTAGAAAATCATTCCATGCTCCGTTAAAGGAAAAGATGGCAACAGTGGCGATCGCCGGTTTTGCCAGTGGAATGAATATTTTCCACCATATATAAAGATGATTAGCTCCATCAATTTTAGCTGCTTCGATTAATTCATTCGGTATCGTCAAAAAGAACTGTCTAAGCAAGAAAATATTAAAGGCACTTCCAAAGAAAGCAGGCAGAATTAACGGTAAATAGGTGTTTAACCATCCAAGCTTCGCATAAATTACATATTGCGGTACTAAGGTAACAAATCCTGGAATCATCATTGTTGCAAGGACACATGCGAACAAAACATTTCGTCCTTTAAAATGAATTTTTGCAAATCCGTAAGCAATAAATGAGTTTGCCACAACATTTCCGATTACAACAAAAACAGTGATAAACAGTGTGTTTAAGGTATATTGCAAAAATGGACCTTTTTGCAGTGTTATTAAATAGTTCTCCCAATGCCATTCTTTCGGTATAAAGGTTGGCGGATAGGTCATAATCTCTTTCATATCCTTCAAAGAGGTGGCAATCATCCACCAAATTGGGGATAAAATTAACAGACTTCCTAAAATGAGAACGATTAGGACAATGGCCTGGCCAGTTTTTTTCTTGAAGTTTGCACTTTTAAAATAATTTTCCTTTGTTTGGACTACTGCACTCATTTCCGATCCTCCCCTTCATAATGAACCCAGCGTGGGGCAATCTTTAGGTTGAAAACTGTTAATACAAGGATAATGATAAATAATACCCATGACATGGCCATCGCGTACCCCATATCGAAAACCTCAAACGCTTTGTTCCACATGTGCAAATTGAAGAATACCAGTGAATTGGCCGGTCCTCCATCGCCACTTTCACTCATTACATAGGCCTCTTGGAAAATCTGGAAGGCGCCAATTGTACTTGTCACAAGATCAAAAAAGATAACTGGGGTAATCATCGGTAATGTAATATGAAAAAACTTTCTAAATGAAGTAGCTCCATCAATCTCAGCTGCTTCATATAAGGACTGTGATACACCTTGAAGACTTGCTAAGTACAAAAGCATCCCGCCGCCGACACTCCACATTTTCATGAAAATCAGAGCGTTCTTTGTCCAGGAAGGATCTGTCAGCCAAGCGGGGCCATCGATTCCTACAAATCCCAGCAGTGTGTTTACCAATCCGGAGGAAGGGCTTAAAAGCTGCATCCAAAGTAAATAGACGCCCACACCGGATAAAACTGCCGGTAAATAAAATATGGTTCTAAATACTCGCATTCCCTTTATCCCTTGATTTAAAAGAACAGCAAGTACAACAGCACCTGCTGTTGTTAATGGTACAGAGATTACAACATAGTAGAGTGTGTTTTTAAGTGAAAGCCAAATGATTGGGTCATTTGTAAACATTTTTTTGAAGTTATCAAGACCGATAAAATCCATTTTCGAAGTGATGTTGAAATTAGTAAAGCTTCCATAGAGGGAAAATAATAGTGGTCCAGCCATAAAAAACAGAAATCCAATGATCCACGGTGCTATAAAAAGATAACCCTGCAAACCTTCTTTTCTCTGTAATGAAGAACTTGCTTTTTGTTTTTTATATTTCTTTGTTATCTCTGGTTTATTTATTACAATACGTTCCATCTCGTCATCCCTTCTTTCAAGGTTAAACAATCAGGGAGCGAATTAAAGTCACTCCCTGAACAATTTACTGTTACTTTTTGTTTGATTTAACCAATTCTTCTACTGCTTTTTGTGCTGCATCCAATCCTTCTTTAGGAGACTTTTTCCCTAATAGAACCGATTCAATTTCAGGCTGAATTAAATTGATATAGTCAGGTGCTTCGATAGGTGTTGGAGTAAGTAAGGTTTGCTTCATATTTTCAGTTGCTTCAGAATATACCATCTTTCCTTCCTCTGAAAACTCTGCACTGCCAGCAGCTTTTTCTGCTGCTTCTTTGTTCGCAACAATATCAAAGTTCTTTACTGCCCAATACTCCTGAGCTTGAACATCTGTTAAATATTTTAGGAATTCCCAAGCTTCGTCAGGATGTTTTGCTCCTTTAGGAATTTCAGCGACAAAGCCTCCGCCCCAACTTGAATTACCGTTTCCTTCTTCCATTGCCGGCAGCGGTGCAACACCGAAGTTCATACCGTCACCGTAATCTCTTATTTTCGTGAAGAAGTTTGCATTATCAGTAGTAATAGCTAATTTACCAGCAACAAATGGGTCTGCTGTTTGCTCACCAAACTCAGCCTTAAAGCTGTTGATCGTTTTATCGCCGTAATAGTCATAATAGTTCTTCATCCATGTTAAGGCTTCTACGTTACTTTCATCATTGATAATGGCTTTCTTTGCATCAAAATCCCAGTATCCTTTTCCATCAGCATTGATCATCCAGACATCTGCTCCGATTCCCTGATTTGGCAGATAACCGATTCTTTCGTATTTATCTCCTTTTTTCACATCAAGCTTTTTACCCATTTCTTCTAACTCAGCCCATGTTTTTGGAGGCGTATTAGGATCGAGACCAGCTTCTTCAAACATATCTTTATTCCAGAACATTAAACGTGTATCTGTGTTAAAAGGAAGCGCGTATGGATCCCCTTCATACAAACTTGCATTATATAATTCTGGGTAGAAGCGGTCCTTCACTTCTGGATCCTGTTCAATATACTTTGCAAGATTCGTATTTTGATTATTTTGCGCACGGTGTCCAACTGCGTTAATGTCGTTAATGATTAAGTCCGCAGGATTTCCAGCTGCGATTGAAGCTAAGTTCTTAGTCCAAACATCTCCCCATGGAAGATATGTATGTTTGACTTCAATTTTATCTTGCGATTTATTGAAATCATCGATAATCTTTTCAATGATTGGCCTGCGTGTTTCAGAACCCCAAAAAGTCCAGAAATCAATAACAACTTTTTCACCGTCTTTCGTTCCGCTCGACTTCGACCCGCCTGATTCCTTGCTGGAACAGCCAGCCAGAATCAAAGAAAAGCTTATTGCCAGAATTAACAGCGACACCAATGTTTTTCTTACTGTCTTCATTCATTTTCCCCCTAAATAGATTTATTCTTTTTTTGGTCACAACCCCACGAACTACTAATCTATATTTTTTAGAGGCTTATGGATTTATAACGTTTCTTGCTGTTTATTGACGTTTGTTGTGGTATGTTGTGGACTTATTACTATTATTATATGAATCCGCTTTCAGGTCAACTAATTTTTGAAAATTCTATTATTATTTTTTAATCTTTCCCATAATTAAGACACAATTTGTAGTTAAAACGCTTAATTAACCGCTGCTTCCGGCAGCGAATTAATAATAAAGTGCGCAGAAATTGTGCTGATTAAAGCTATTAAACTAGCAAACAGCAATAACCCAACACCTGTCGCAAACATAAACAGCAATAAAACCAACAAGAAACCACAGGATGCCAAAAACGTGATGATTGGGTTACGGATTCCCAGCATAAACGAAAAGAATAGGGTTTTATACCATGGGTGCTGAAAACGCAAAAAGACGGGAAAACTATAGGCCACTGCAACTAAAAATAATAAACTCAACAACAATAATGCATAGCGAATAGTCACAAAGATTTCTGAAACCGCATTTCTTAGAATCAGCAGGTCTAAAACTAGGAAACAGCCAACCAACATTATGGAGAGTCCAAGCGGGTAGCTTTTTAGAAATAATCTCTTAAATTCACGGAAATAGACTTTAAAATCTGGCTCATCCTGATCTTCCCTGACCCATTTATCCATTACACTAAACATGGCAGCCGTTGCTGGAATTATGGTAATAATCGGTAATGAGAACAATATCCAAAGTGCATTTAAGTATAATAGCCTCCATAGCCACTCCATTAAAAAAGTAAGCGCTCTGCCCATATCACTTTCTCCTTTACATGTAATCATAGAGAATGCCGGCGGACACCTCTCGCACTCTCTTAGGTGACATTCCTACTAACTATTTACTATTCTATCTTCATCAAGGACCTTTAGTGCGTTGAGGGCAACAGAAAGAGATTGAATGCTGTCTTTATAGGTTGACAAGACAAAATCCGGATTGTTCTCTTCTATGGCCTTCGCAAATGCTTCCAATTCAAGCTGGTAGAGTCCATGGTCCTCCGCTTCAAAGAACACTTCTACACCCTCCACCTTACCGCTAACACTTCCTTTTACAAGGTCAAGGGTTACATGCAGCTGGTCGGAAATCATTTCTATTTGTGTAAATACGTCCGGATAGGACCATGTATGGGTATGATTTTGTAATACTCCATTTTGGTATTTCATCGAAAGGGTAAAGCTATCCTCAACCGTAAAGTCCCCTTCTTTTTGAACAACAAGATTACCTTGGAAACCAGTTACTTCGTCTACTTCCCCAATCAGATAGCGAGAGAGATCAAAAATATGAATTGTCTGATCAAAAACTGGACCGCCTGAAATTTCTTTATTAAAAAACCAGCGCGGCCAATTTGGACGGAGTGCTAAACCATCTAGCATGGCACTGCGGACCCACGCAACCCTTTTGCCTTTAATAAGTTCTTTTATAAAGGAGACCGCAGGACTGTACCGGTACATAAAGCCAACACTGTTAATCACTCCAGTTCGATCTAATATCTCATCAACCTTTTGGGCCAGCTCGAGATTTTTTGCAGGCGGTTTTTCAATAAAACAATGGATTCCCCTTTCCGCCGCTTCACGCACAAGAAACTCACGCACTTCTGGCGGTGTACAGATAATGACTCCTTCAGGCTTACTTTCTTCAAGCATTTTCACATAATCAGTAAAACCCTTTACACCAAATTTAGTTGTGGCTTTTAAGAGGGTTTCTTCATTTAATTCACAAACACCAACCACTTCAATTCCAGCTATCTTTTGCATCGTACTTAAATGTCCCTGGCCTTGCCAGCCTGTACCTACTACCGCAATCCGTACCATTATTTCATTCTCCTCTTTGTTTATTGGATAAAAGGAATTAAAGCATTACTGACTGGGAATCAGACTTTTTATCATCTATTAAGCTCTTAACCCATTGAAGTGCATGGGCACAGTCTTCAGTCGGATCATACTCCCCCGCTTCCTGCTCGATGGACACTGTCCTGTCATAGCCAATTTCTTTTAGTGCATAAACACACTCTGCAATCCCGGCAATCCCCGTTCCCAGAGCGACAGGATCATGTTTGCCTGCTTCACTGACATCTTTTAAATGTACATTAAGTAAGGAATCCTTTAAGTGCAGAATCGCTTCAGCTGCAGAAAAACCCTGTGTTCCGTACCAACCTGTATCAACCACAGCACCAAGTAAATCACCATAATCACCGATGATGGCTTTGATTTCATCCGGATGCTTTTCTGGATGATTCTCAACTCCCACCTTGATTCCAAATTCTTTACATAAACTATATATAACTGGAGCAGACTCTTTGGAAATACCGCTTGTAATCAAGTCAATTCCCAGCATTTGCGCTGTCTCAAAACATAGCCTAGTCCATCTAGGATAATGGATGGGGTCGCCAAGCGAACAAGAATAAGAATAGACATTTAAACCATGGCTCTGCCATATTTTCTTTAATTCTTCTGCAAAATAAGGTGTCATAAATTTAGGAAAGGCATGTCCCATCCATAGTTCCATATTTTGAAAGCCCGCACCTTGTATATCCCGGCAAATGTTACTGAATTCAGCTAAGCTAAAAGTTTCAATTACTTTACGTTCAGCTTCTCCCCATGCTTCTACACTTGACTGATAGTTCGTTGCACGAGCAAAATAATTTGCAGTTTGAAAACCAATAATCATTTGAGAACACCTCTATTAAAATTTATCCGGAAAATGTTCCAGCAGTTACAATCCGGTGGTATGAATTTCTTCCTAAAGCACCTTCAGGCATTTTCCATGGTGCATCATGGTAAAGCCTCTCGACTTCTAACTCTTCTAATCTGTCAATCTCACCATTAAGCCACTTGTCAATTCGAAACTCTGCTGTTTCTAACCTTGAGAGTATTCCTCCATAGCGAATATCAATAATTTCCCAGCCAAATGGTTTCATTGTTGAAAACCATAAGGAACGATGAAGTTTACGTAGAACATCTACCATATCACGTAATTTTGGCAGCTCACTTTTCAGGTCTGTTAATCGCTGATTATCATTTTGGTCGAAGGCGTCCTTTAATTTGATGCCAATGTCTGCTTTCATACTCAATACATGAGCCAGCTGGGTATAAAAACTAAAAATAGCTGACCAGCTTGTGTTCCTGTCTTTTGCACTTTCCAAGGCCAAAGCCAAATTTGCGTAATGTTCACGTAACGGCAAGGAACGAATATTCTCATCGTATAAACCGAGTAAAACATCCTGCCATAACAAAAATTTAGATGGATTTGATTCATGCAGGTTATCTTTAGAAACTCCCGGTGTTTCATCAAATTCATTTAAGGAAACAAAATCATCCCAATTACCACCGGTGCAAAAATGGAATCGTTTGGCTAACTTCTCTTGACTCACTTCACTTGCATATCCGTGTTCAGCAAATAACTGCAGTCCAGCCAACCCGGTAAATGGATGTGTTTCTGCTCCGTTATCGCCCCACATGGTTGCAAATACTTCAGTGATTCCTTCCTTTTTACAAGCTTTTAGGGCGGCGTTTGTAGTTACGATTGTTTTTCCATAGTTCGGAGCAATGCCATTCCATGTCCACACGCCCCCTGCGAAGATTGGCTCTGAGCCAAATTCTTTATGTTTTCTCAAGAATGTTCGGTAAAACTCTTCATCACTATGATAGTAATCCCAATACACAAATTGGACATTGCCCGGCATAGATTTAATAACATCCTCAGGAATGTCCGCATTCAAATCGTAGTAATTCCCTGTTTTGGAGCCCAATCGAAAATACATATCGCTCCAAATCATCGGTTTTAAGTCTAACGTTTCAGCGAGCGATACTACCCTGTGAAGATGCTTATTCATAATATCAAAACGTTTTTGATATCCATGCTCCTCCAAATACATTCCTAAGCCAAGCTGGTGTGCTTCGTCCATTCCAATATGGATACGCTTACTCTTAAATGGACGTGAGGCTGCTTTTAGCAACTCTTCAATAAATTCATAGGTTTCATCACGATCTGCTAATAAAATATCAGCAGTATCTCTTATTTTTGCTGCATAATTCCATTTCAAAGCCTCTGTTAAATGGGCGAGTGTTTGAATACACGGAATCATTTCAATGCCTAAATGATGAGCATATTCATCACAAGATTGTAATTCCTTTTCGGTGTATCGGCCCCGCATATAACCGAAGTAGGGATATTTCTCAACTGTGAAAGTATCCTCTGTGTACATCATGATTATATTCAAACCCATTAAAGCCATTTTTCGTAATAGAGAATGAATCCCATCTACGGTCATTATGGCATTACGAGAGCAATCCACCATCACACCATTTGTTTTAAATTGCGGCTCTTCCGTTATTTCAAATTGATTACGCTCCTCAAACTCCTGCAGCCACAATCCTAATGCACGAAAAAAGTGTATTCTTTCTTGATAGCGAATTACTCCAGAATCATTCTGGCAGGCAGCCATTAATGGACCTGTCATTTGTTCCACAATGATAGGAATTCCATCTTCCGATTGCTTGATATCTAACTCTCTGCATATAATCTCTAGTCCTTGTTCAAGCCCCTGCAAATCACCACTAAAGTGAATATTCATCGTAACACCTACAATTCAAACCAATGGTTTTGATTCAGTTTCTTGTACCAGAAATAGCTATCTTTTTTCGTACGCTTCAATGTATGATAGTCAACATGAACAAGACCAAACCTCATACTGTAGCCATAGGACCATTCATAATTATCCATCAATGACCAAACACAGTAGCCTTTTAAATTCACACCTGACGACAGCGCACGACTAATCTGAGTTAAATGCTGCTTCAAGTATTTAATTCGTTTATCATCCATAACACGACCGTCTACTGGGTCTTGATTATACGTTGCACCATTTTCTGTGATATAGATGGGCACATCGCCATATTTATTTTTTATATCCACCAGCACCTTGTAAAAAGCATCAGCATAGATCGTAAACCCGATATCTGTTTTATCAAATAAACCATCCAGATGTTCACAATCAAATGTTCCATTTCCTTCTTTATATCGCGAAACAGTACCTGTATAAAAATTGATTCCTAGAATATCAATAGGCTGCGAAATGATTTCCATATCGCCTTCCTGTATATTTACTTTCGCCCCTTTTTTCTCAAACCAATCTACTAGAATTTGCGGATAGCTGCCTTTAAAAACTGGGTCTAAGAACCACTCCATAAACCATGCTGAAATTCGCTTACAAGCCTCAACATCTTCTGGTTGATTGCTAAAAGGTTCATACCATGTCACATTTGGCGCAAAACCAATTTCTCCTGGTATCCCAAGTTCTTTAAATCGCTTTACAGCTCGTCCATGTGCGAGCAATAGGTGATGGGCAACATCAAGGGAAGTTTGGAGATCTTTTTCCCCTGGAGCCTGTTCGCCAACGAAATATCCTAAAAAGGAAACACACCACGGTTCATTAATCGTTAACCAGGATTTTATTTTTCCTGAAAACTCGCGGAATAATAAATCGGAATACTCAACAAATGCTTCAATGGTTTGTCGATTCTTCCAACCGCCCTCATCTTGGAGAGATTGCGGTAAATCCCAATGATAGATTGTACAAAGTGGTTCAATTCCATTTTCAATTAGCTTATCGACAAACTGATGATAGTGGTCCAGGCCTTTTTGATTGACTTCACCTCTACCGTTAGGAAAAATCCTAGGCCATGCTATGGAGAATCGATAAGTATTCACACCTAACTCTTTTAATAATGCAATATCTTCATCCATACGATGATAGCTGTCACAAGCAGTATCACCGTTGTCTCCATTTAGGACCCTGCCAGGAATTCTGCTATAGGTATCCCATATAGACATACCTCTGCCATCTTCGTTATAGGCACCTTCAATTTGATAAGATGCTGTCGATACTCCAAAACGAAAGTCTTTTGGGAAGGTAATGGTTGCCATGTTTTCTACCCCTTTCTTTCATAACCTTTAAATTCTTCTTGAGATAACTTCATTTTCAATAGCCTGATCTGTAATATGGATATATGGTTGAGGCTGGAGATTATTGATATTCTTCTCTAGCCAGTTACTCCACCTTTTTTGGTCTTTTTTCAGGCTGAGCCCGCTTAATACTTTTAATTCTGTATATGCTTGCTTACTAAGTAAGGAACGTACATCATCAAGATAGGACACCAATACTTCATACCCTTCAGAACTGCCGCATCGTGCTAATGCCCTGCCGACAGCTAATTCAAGAAGTGCTCTTCTTTCTAAGAAAAAGTCTGCTTGGTAGCCTTCATAACAATACTGATTGCTTATTGCTGGAATTGACAGCAGCTGTTTTAGGAATGGAACTGCGCCAAAGTCACCTAGTTTTTCAGCACCAACACAGAGCGCATGTATGTAGTAGAAAATCCCCCACATTTTATCCTTTAAGTCTTCTTCGGTTGGATTTAGCAGATCAGCCACTCGCTGCCACACCTTAATAGCTCGTTTATCTCTTGTTAATCCTAATGAGTAGAGTAAATAACAGACATCAGGCATTGCCCCATGATCAGGCGGCATCGTTACATATAATATATCCGCTGTCCGTTTAGGCAGCTGATCCCCTTGAAGCATGTCCATTATCTCTGAAATTAAGGCTGGCACCCCAGCTTGTGACCCATACATGGCTAATGCTTGAGCGATTCTCACCTTACGTGTTCCCTCTGCCTCCATGTATGCTTTTTCAAGAAAGGGAATAATGCGTTTTCCCACTGTAGAAATTTCTACAAATGGTATACGTTGTTGATAGATTTCATTCATCCGCATATTCGAGTATTCATAGAGAGGCACATCCACCTCAATAGATTCAATAAGTGAAACTAATTCCTCATCAGAATAGCCCAGGGGCTTAATCGTTCTTGTCAAAATTTCTTCAGGAATCAATCCCTCATTCACAATTCTTTTCTGTAAAT
>Ga0182744_1000999_pt1 | contig 25575 bp, 16 predicted proteins | sample eDN3rd30CKraftMG_FD_128525 | JGI IMG/M metagenome (GOLD analysis project Ga0182744, IMG submission 128525) | Enriched Miracle-Growth compost microbial communities from Emeryville, California, USA - eDNA 3rd pass 30_C Kraft MG (version 2) (version 2) ... | reverse complement strand
TATTTAGCCACTCGCCGTTTCCCAAGTTTGTTTGGGTGCGCCCCTCGTATTATGTACTCTTGTTTTTTTACACATTGTTCTGACTATTTCACGTTCACTTAATAGTTATTTTCTAAATCAAACTTGTATCCTAAACGCCTACGCAAAAAGCAAAATAAGGCGGCTTTTTGGATACACTCATTTTTAACCATTTTAACAACATAGAACGATGAAATGCCCAAATTGTCATGAAACATTATTGATGTCGCAAAGAAATCAGGTGGAAATAGATTATTGCCCCAATTGCCGAGGTGTATGGTTGGATCGGGGAGAATTAGACAAAATTCTTCAAGCCGAACAGGTATATGAGCGACCAGATAGCCACGGATATGACCACCCTGGTTGGGACCGGAAAGATGCCTATCAACAACAATCAGGGTATCAGAAATATCCAAGGAAGAAGAAATCTTTTCTAGGCGATTTTTTTGATTTTGATTAATCATTGTACAGATGGAATTTGTAATCCCCAATTTAGCTGATCCAGGTGTCTGGATCAGCTTGCTTACCTTGTGCTTTCTAGAGATTGTACTTGGGATAGATAATATCATTTTTATATCGATTGTTGCAGGAAAATTACCCGAAAGATTGCAACAGAGAGCCCGTAATTTGGGCTTAACATTAGCCATGGTCTTTAGGGTCTTATTATTACTCGGTATTAACTGGATTATCGGATTGAAAGAGCCCGTTTTGACACTTGATTTGATGGGTGCAGAAGCGCTTGCGCTGAGCTATAAAGACTTGATTTTAATAGCGGGTGGACTGTTTCTGATTGTAAAAAGTACGTTAGAAATTCATCATAAGTTGCAAGAGAAAGCCGATCCCGCTATGGATAAGAAGCCTATTATTGGTTTTGGAGCCGTACTGATACAAATTGTCCTGGTGGATGCGGTGTTTTCGTTTGATTCGATTCTCACGGCTGTAGGCTTAGTCGATTACGTATGGATTATGATTGTTGCTGTAATCGTATCCATTGCGGTGATGATGGCATTTGCCGGACCAGTGCTGCGAATCATCAACAAGCAACCTACATTGCAGATGTTAGCACTTACCTTTTTAGTGGTGATAGGTGTGGTATTGATTGCGGGCGGTTTGCATCAGGAGGTAAGTAAAAGTATCATTTATTCTTGCTTAGGCTTTTCACTTATTGTTGAGCTATTAAATATCCGTTTGCGTAATAAAAAGAATAACCGATTAAACGATACGATGCTCTCATGAGGCTTATTTATATATATAATGAAAGAGATGCCTGAAACTAAGTAGATAAAAATCACGGAAAATGAGTATAGGATTCACTGTCGGGCTGATTTAATTTTGGTCATCATACGCTTTGAAAACAAATACTGATGGAACGAAAAATAACTTACTTAAAGAACGGGGTACAATGTAGCCTCCTGATGCTACTGTTATTGGTAGCCGGGTGTAAAAAAGATAAGGGAGAACCACCCATTGTAGCGCCACTGGACGATCATTCATTACCTTCGGCAGCTATATTGAAAGTGGAAGTAATAGAGAAGGCAGCCGATCATCTGCGATTTAGAATGGATTTGGCGGTATTTAGGGATTCCAAAAATATCGAAGATAATCTAAAGGCTTCAAACTTTCAAATCGATTCGCTTTCATTATACGGATATACGGCAAATTTTCGGAATGATTTAGCACAATTGGTTAATGGAAGTAATGCGGTTGACTACAGTGCTCTCATGTTGATGGACCAAAGCGGAAGTATTTCTGGTACCGACCCAAATGATTATCGATTGGATGCGGCTAAAATTTTCTGTTCCAGCCTGGGAGCAAGCAACAACGTTGCGCTTTGGTCTTTTGCCGGTTATTCTTATGAACAGCTGGCCGCCTTTACTACAGATACCGCCAAAGTAATAGCCAAAATTGAAGAGCTAAGAGGAGAGGAAGGAGGGGGAACACCTTTGTATGAGTCGCAATTTGATGCCATCGATTTTGCTAAGGCCAATGGAACAAAAGCGAACCGAGCGGTATTAACCTTTACAGATGGCGAAGATACGAATGGTGGAAAGACAAGCGATCAGGTTGTGCAACAAGCAAAAGATAAACAAGTGTTTTTATATAACATTGGATTGGGAGATGTAAGCTCTGATATGCTTTTAGACCAGGCAGTGGCTACCGGCGGGGCTTTTATGTATGCCAAGGACGCCCGGCAGCTGATCAGTATTTTTGGAAATCTGGGTAAATTATTAACCAATACCGCTATTTACTATCAAACGGAATGGACAATAAGTGGAAAAGATAACAAAACGCTGTTTAATGGAAGTGGAAACATTGAGCACGAGCTCAAAATTACCTTTCCTTTTGGCGGAGAAATTGCTGTTCCGTTTAGTTTTGATTATGAATAGCTGATAAAATAACCATTTTGTTAGTAAAGGGCTGTCCGAATAGGTGTATTCGGCAGCCTTTGTTTTTATGAAGTTCACTTCCCACTTTTAAAACTTATGACTTAAAACTTATATCACTTAAAACTATGAGCAAACGTTTTGGCATACGAGTTGATTTCAGCAGCAGAGAGTTGCTGGCCTGAATGAATGATTATTTGATAATGGAAAGTGACTGATTTTCCAGCTGGGAGCGAAAAATTAAGCGTTTCTTTACCGCCACTCATGGCATGTTGTCCTAAGGGGTTAGCAGCAAACAAACCATAACCACGTGCGTGCCAATAGGTTGGATAACCTATATTATTTGGATGATCCAAGATAATGATTGAAATCGGTTCATCTGCTATTTTGCCTGAGAGGCTTACCCATTTCGCCCTTGTTCCCCAAACGGCGTCACCCGTTATTCCTTCACTACTGAGGTAATTGCCTGTCACTTCTTTATTGTTAGACTGGGCTACTTCCGTTATATTCCCACTGGCATCGGTAAATTTTACCGATTCATTCGTTGGAAGCTCCAATGCTCGTGCCACACGCATGCCAATGAGCCCTTCTTTATTATCTTTAAAAGAAACAGTTTCCTTGAGTGCCGTTAAGGTCGTGGTCAGTTCAATAATACGCGTATTTTGATCGCCTCGAAAAACATACTTCGTGTCTTCTTTCAATAACTTACTACCATCGGGTTTTTGCCAGTATTTAGTCACATCTAACGTCGCGTGATCGTCTGTTGCTTCCATGTTGTTCACTTGTGCATGCCGGATAGTGCCGTAATGATTCTTTTTTTCGGCAGGAATTGCGTGGGAATTATTCCAAAAATCGAGTCCATTAACGTCGCCATAATTAAACCATAATCCAACATGGTGCGGATGGTCTACACGCTCTCCGGGCCTGGGTACCAAAGGCCAACCACGTGTAACCAAGGTGCCTTTAGCTGTTCTTAGTGGATAAAGCACAGGCTTCATGAGCGATGTAGGATAATAATAAGATGTAAAAGGTTTACCATCTATTTGGATGTCGATGCGGTTTTCTGCTTTATTTTCGATGAGCGCAAAGTGTTTGTTGTCGTCTGGGCGAAATCCACTCAGGCATAGGATGCCTATGGCCGTTATGCCAAAGAATATATTTTTTTTCATATTGGTGCCGTTTATCCAGTTATAACTTCCTGTTTCTTATCATCAAAAGTAACGCGCTTTCCAGTTTCAAGTGCCGTGCGCGCCATGATATTAGCAAGAGAGTGGTTGTAGCCAGCCTGTACGGAAGCATGGGGTGTTTCCCGACTGCGTACGCATTCCATCCAATTCAACATGTGTAAAGATGTCATGGGGTCGCCTCCCGTATTCGCTGATGTTTCTATTTTGGCAGCATTTGATAGGGTAAAAGGTTCCAAGAGATTCGCTTTCATGCCCATTTCGGCAGCCATTTTAGCCGTTAATCCGCCTTCTGGTGTAACTTGGTTGGTGTCCAGGTTTAAAGATCCTGCATTGGAATAGTATAATTCTTTAATACCTCCGGCTGAATTGGTAAAGCGCGAGGAGTAAAGTACCTGAAAACCTTTGGTTTTATCGTTGGCTGGTCCATAATCCATTACTGCGGTTACGGTGTCGGCGTTCGTACGACCATCATTCCATAGGTAAATGCCCCCATTGGCCGATACGCTACGTGGATGTGATAAACCCGTAAACCAATGAACGGTATCGATTTGATGCGACATCCATTGCCCAAAGATACCGGATGAATAAGGCCAGAAAAGCCGATATTCCAAGTATTTTCTAGGATCCCAGGCTACTTTAGGCCGATTCATCAAGAAGCGGTTCCAATCCGTATCCTGTTCACGTATTTCCTTGATCAGCTGTGGTAAACGCCAGCGGCCAGGTTGATTGACATTCCAAGTCATTTCCACCATCTTGATATCGCCAAATTTCCCAGAGCGGATATATTCGTTTGCTGCGATATAATTGGGAGCACTGCGCCTTTGCGAGCCTACTTGCAATATTTTGCCGGTTTCCTTTACCGCTTTTAATACCTCTTTAGCATCTTCGATGGTTTCGGCCAGCGGTTTTTCAACATAAACATCTTTGCCTTTGCGTACAGCTTCTGCTGCCATGAGTGCATGTTGAAAATCAGCTGTGCTGATAATAACAGCATCTATGTTGGGTTGCGCATACAACTCGTCATTATTACGGTAAGCGGCGATAGATAAACCCGCTTTCGCCTTAACAAATGCGGTGGCTTCATCGCGCCGCCGATTCCAAATGTCTGACACTCCTACAAATTCAAAATTCAATTTTTTGGCGTGATTCATGAAGCTGGGGAACAAGGTATCTCGAAATCGATGAGAAAAACCGATAATACCTACACGAACCCGGTCATTCGCACCTAAAATCCGTGCATAGCTTTTGGCACTGAAGCCCATGGCTGATAGGCCTACCAAACCAGCGCCTACGGAAGCATTTTTAATAAACGTACGGCGGGATGTTTCTTTTTGATGTGTCATAACGATAAATGGTTTATAAACAATGAATGCGTTTCCTTACAAGTATAAGCACAAAGCCCGCTTATAAAGAATGAAACACCGGAAAAATCTACGCAAACGATATCGGTGCAGAGAATAATGCTGATCACTTTTTTTATTGATTATCGTTATCGGATATCACAGAAAAAAATAACTCTTTCGTTGTATATATCATAACACATGGATCATTCTTTTTATATTCCGGTATTGGGACTGGCTTTTTCTGTTGATACACCTCTTCATGTGGCTCCGTACGGCATTTCTTCTGTTGTGTCGATCGTAGACGATGAGCTGTTGGAAAATATGCGTGCATTTTATATGCAACAGGAAGGGCAATTGTATCAAGCAATTACCAAAAAAGACGTTGATTATCGAGCCAAACGGATTACGGCTTATTTAAATCTGTTGAAGAATAAGATTGATGAGCGATTTAAATCCATTCAATCACAAGCCTTTTACAATGATACAGATTTGGATAAATATTTTGCGTTACTGCCCGATCATGCTGAACGAAAGCGAATCTATCATGCATTACAAATGGAAGGCGATCAACAGAAAAGATTGGCGCAGCAAAAGGATTTACTTGAAAATATGCAAACAGGAAGTATCGATGTCAATATCATGTCGAAAGTGGACAAATTCAATCGGATCATGCAAGGTAGCCTTGTTGCCGATGAATCTTCTGATGCATTGGCCGCATTACGCGGATATGCACAGAGCTCATTGTCGTCTTCGCTGGTCTTATCGGCGGGCATGAATCCACGGCTGTATAGTTACCTTACTCAGTTTGCCGATTTTTATCCAGATGATACCGGACGGATACGGAAAAAAGTAATTTTGAAAGTAAGTGATTACCGATCGGCATTGATTCAGGCGAGGTTTCTGGTTAAAAAGGGTATCTGGGTCTCTGAATTTCGAATCGAGTCTGGATTAAATTGTGGCGGCCATGCATTTGCGACAGATGGCTTTTTGTTGGGACCCATTTTGGAAGAATTTAAGCAGCGTCGCGGTGAATTATATGAGACATTGTATAGCAGCTACCAACAGACCTTATCAGCGCAGGGAAAATGCTGCCCCGAAGTGATGGTCATGCGTCTTACCGCACAAGGTGGAGTAGGAACTTCAGATGAACACCGTTTCTTACTGAATTATTATCAGCTGGATGCTATTGGTTGGGGAAGCCCATTCTTGTTGGTTCCTGAAACGACGAATGTAGACGAAGAAACGCTTGATCGACTTGTTCAGGCAACTGCTGATGATTTTTATGTGAGTGATGCTTCGCCGTTAAATGTACCGTTTAATAATTTCAGAAAAAGCAGTGCAGAACAGCAAAGGCTGGCGCGTATTGCCAAAGGAAAGCCGGGAAGTCCTTGTACGAAAAAATATTTGGTTTCCAATACGGAATTTACGGATACACCGATTTGTACAGCTTCACATAAATATCAGCGATTCAAGTTGGATCAATTGACTCACCTCGATTTACCTGCTCATGTATATCAAAATGAAGTAGAAAAAGTATTAGCAAAGACCTGTTTATGTGAAGGATTATCACGTGCTGTACTGATCAAAAAAGGTATTTCAAAACCCGGTAAAGGACCTGCTGTTGCCATTTGTCCAGGTCCGAATTTAGCTTGGTTTTCAGGACCCTATAATATGGCAGAAATGGTAGCGCATATTTATGGCAAAAAGTCGCTGATTGATAAGGAAAAGCGACCTCATATGTTTATAAATGAATTATCGCTCTATATCGCACATTGGAAAAAAATCACAGCCAGTTGTACCGATGGAATCACAGTAAAAAAACAACAATATATCGAGAAATTTAAGTTGCAATTGCGTGAAGGGTTTTTGTATTACCAGAAAATGGCTACGTGTATTCCGGAATTGGGTACTCGTTTTTATGCACAGTTACAGCAATATGAACCGCTCATTTTTTGCTCTAAATAAAAAGTACTGTAAAGGTTAACGAATTATTCAAGATTACGAAAACGATATCGTTGCGTAAAAGATAGCTTAGACAGCTAAAATGGAAGAAATGTGAGACTAAATAGAGAAAAAAAATTACAAAAAGTCGAATTAACAATCTGTTAACAATTGTGTAACTTATTGATATATAGTGTTTTTTGTATAGTCTTTTAAAAAATATTGATGAAGCTGTTTGTAATTCACAAAATTATTATAGTTGTTTGTATTGTGATTGTTACATCAAGCACACTAAATTAAGATAGGAGACCTAATTTAAAAAATCTTAAAAGAACTATATGCGAAAAATGTACTCATTATTATAATAAGCTAAATCGTTTTATTAGCAAGTTGTATTTGCTAGTAACCAATTTAATAACCCTATCACTAGAATTATTTATGTATAATAAATATTGCTAGAATGTTATGTCTTTCAATAGCAAGATGGGTTGATATGGCCAAAAAATTTGTGATGCACAATCTAAATAAACAATTATGCCAAAAAAAATACATGTGAAATGGTTTTATCGACGAATGACCATTTTTTATTGTAGCCTTCTTCTGAGTTTGAGCAGTAGCTATGCGTTATCGTTTCAGGATTCTATTGCCACGGATAGCACCAAAAAAGCGATCGATTCACTGGGAATGGAAAAATCTAATCTTCCTTTTACCGATCTTTCAAAGAAGACAGTAGGAGCAACGGTGAAAGAATTGAGTCTATTTCCGGCTGTTTCTTTACAGCAATCATTAAAAGGTCAAGCACCTGGTTTATATGTTCAAGAGTCTTCCGGAGAACCAGGTACGGTGCAGCAAATGTATATCCATGGTTTACCTATGCCGTTATTGTCTGCCAAAGATGTATATCAAGCACAACCATTGGTTGTACTGGACGGCATTCCACTTATAGGCGAACATCCCTTTGCCTATGATATTCAGCAATATGATTTTAATCGTATTGGCCCTGCTACCAATCTCCTTACCAATATTGACATGAATAATATTGCTTCGGTACAAGTATTAAAAGATATGGCTGGTATGGCTTTATATGGTCCGCTGGCAGCCAATGGCGTTATTGTCTTAACTACCAAGCAGGTTTCGAGCAAATTGGCCATTGGTGCACATGCCTACTTTGGCATAGCGCAACGACCTACGGTAACGACTATCAATGGCGAATATGAAAATGATTTTCGTCGGCAGTTTTATGATCTGTATACAGCAACAGGTAAATACTCAGCGGATGATGTGTATCCGCTATATTTAAGCGATTCACTCAATTTCGATTATTACGGTCCCTCCAATTGGACGGATACGTATTACCAGAATGGACTTCAACATGGTATTACCGCCGATATTTCGGGTGGCGGCGACCGCGCTAATTTTCGGTTTTCAATGGGGAATTTGAGACAAGAGGGCATCGCAGATGGAACCGGATTAGACCGATATAGTGCTATGTTTCATGTGAATATGAAGCCATTGAAATGGTTACTGTTCTCAGCCATGATCAATGGAAACCGTTTAGATCGGCAACGCAATCATAATATGCGCGACCGATTGGCGGAAGTGGGCTACTTGCCGGATTTGCAAGCTCCATTGGCGCCAAACAATGCTATATATAGTAAATATATGCTTCAATATGAAAATGGTTTTGATAATAATTATACGAATATCATAGAAGGGCATGCGAAGTTGGTGGCCGACTTCGATAAGTTTAAATATACCACCCAATTGGTGGTGGATTACAATGAAGGCTATCGGGACATTTTTTATCCTCGCCCGCTATTAGATGGCAATAGCTACGCCTCCAATTATTACGGCTTTAGCCAACGCATGATTTATGAGAATTTTGCCAGCTATGACTGGAACATCAATGACCAGCATCATCTATACCTGCAAGCAGGGAACGTTTTGCAATGGGATAGTTATAAATACAATTATGCTTATGCTTATAAGGGGGTAAATGATTTTATTAAGCTCAATTTATTAGAATCTGATCCAGATAATAGCAATTACCTAAACCCAACGGCGTTTCCTAAACAACTGGTATATAAATTCTTAGATCGAACCAAACAGAACTTGGTCTCTTTTTATGGCAAGGCATCCTATAAATACGATGCATATACCATATCCCTTTTGTTAAGAACGGATGGGTCTTCCAATGCCCAACCTACAGAACGATGGTTGTTTACACCGGCACTTTCGCTGGGATGGGACATCAAGGCGGCAGCACTTCAGGAAAACGATACTTGGTCTACGCTGAACTTGCGCTTAAATGCAGGCCGATTGGGGCGGTTAAATGCCTATGATAATTATTCACAAGGGCCATCTTATACGGCCGATGTAACCTTTACCGGAAATGTAACAACACCTGGTTATAACGGTATCGCTACTTTAAACCGTCCTTATAATTTTGGCTGGGTGGGCTACGGTATCCCGTGGGCCTATACAGATCAGCTCGATTTGGGTGTAGACTTTGGATTGCTCGGCGATCGGATTTCCGGTAGTATAGATGGTTATATCAGAGAAGATAAAAATCAATTGATAGGTATACCGGCCTATGCTGAATATGGATATAATCGCTCCTACGAACCAGGAATGTCTGTTCGGAATACGGGCGTGGATGTTTTGCTTTCAGCTAACATTTTACCCAAAACCCCGATCAGAAAATTAGGATGGACTGCTTCACTGAATTTCAATTTCAACCAAAATAAATTAACAGCTCTCCCCAGAGGCTTGGATGAGTTGGTGATAGACAATCGTTTACTCCGTGTAGGTAGTCCGGTTGATCAGTATTGGTTATTAACAAACGATGGTATTTACACTGCCGATGAAGAAGTACCTCAGGTAGATGGGGTCACCCGAACCTATAACGGCATTACATTGCATGGTGGCGATCCGATATGGCGTGACTTGAATGGCGATAACCAGATTAACGATGACGATAAATCGCTTCAGGGAAATATTTTTCCAAAGGTTTCGGGTGGTTTTAATAACCAGTTTACTTATAATAATTGGTCATTGGGCTTGAATTTTTACTTTAACCTAGGTAGGAAAATTGTAAACGAAGAAATGGCAAACCGCTTTGACTTTATAAACCGTGAAGGAACCATTGGTATGTCATCCGTCAAGGAAATTACTTTTTGGGAAAAACGAGGCGATTACGACAAATATCCCTTATACAATCCATGGAGTACGGTTATTCCGTATCGCAGTGAGCAGGATCTGTTTTTGGAGAATGGTTCTTTCTTAAAACTACGTAGTGTAACGCTGGGCTATGATTTAAGCGATTGGCTAGCGCAAATGTCGTCCAAGGTAAAACGGATTTACGTGTATGGTACGATAAACAATGTTTTTACGGTTTCTCCTTATAGCGGACGCGATCCGGAACTGGTTAATTATACAGGCTATGATACGGGATATGGATTGGCCATCCCGCGTACCTACACCCTCGGATTTAAAATGGATTTATAAACCACAAGTTTGTTGATATGATCTTTAGAAAGAATATAAGTAGAAACGTACTGGTTTGGATGTTGCTGGGCACATTACTCTCAACCGGATGTAAGAAGATGTTGGATATCGATTCAACACGTCTGGTGAATGAAGAAAATATGTGGATGAGTATGGAAGATTCCAGAGCAGCACTCATTGGCGTTTATGGTCTCACACGGGCAGCATTGGCAGACAACAATGCTTACTGGCTCTATGGTGACGTGCGTGCCGGTGAATTTAAGGCACCCACAAGACAAGATCTCAAAGCCATCATTGCAAATGATTTGACAGCCTCGTATACGAGTATGGAAGCTTTATCAAATTGGCGTAGATGGTATGCCGTAGTAAATGCTGCCAATATATTTTTGGAGCGGATACATGAAGTAAAGGAAAAAGATGAGCGGTATACCAATAATAACATGACGGTTGATATCGCACAGATCCGTTTTTTGCGTGCCTTTGCTTATTTTTATATGGTGCGTATTTGGGGCGATGTGCCCTTGATCACTTCTTCACATGATGGAGCTTTTGAAAATAAACCACGAGATAATCAAGATAAGATACTGACTTGGGCAGAGCAGGAAATGTTGGCTGCTGCGACTGATTTGCCCTATCGTTATAGCTCCGGAGATGAACAACAAATCGGCGATTATTATAATGAAAGTTCTACTCGATGGATGGGTGCCTTGGCACGCAAAACGACCGCTTATGCCATGCTAGGACATTTGGCTGCCTGGCAAGGTAATTACCCAGAAGCTGCTACATATACCAAATTTGTATTGGACAATTATTCGAAAGGTGGATTGGGGTATACTGAAACGGATGATTTGTGCAATGCCAACGGATTCTTTTTCAATAAACGGGAAAATCAATTATTTGGTTTCAATTTTGATTGGGGACATATCGATGCATCCTTTACTGGTCATTTAGAGGAGCTTACACTGGCTGCTCCTTTGGTAAATAAAAGTATTCCGGATATTTATTTGACGAAGGATTCTATTTTATCGGTATTCAACGAACTGGGCGATGAACGCTTTAGTTTGGATACGCTCGGTAATCCGAGAAGCGAAAATTATTTCATAAATTTTAATGGCAAATACCCCATTTTCTCCAAAATAAAATGTATCATGGGCGGTTCCACTTCCGATCCCAATTTCCGTACTTTTTCCAGCGCCATTGTGCTCACCCGTTTAGAAGATGTTACGCTACTTCGTGCAGAAGCACTGGCTGTTCTGGGTGAGAGAAATGGCGCAATAGAAAATATGAATGTTATCCGCGAGTTACGGGGTTTGGAACCGTTTGATGAAGCTACTGGGGGTAACCTGATTGACGCCATTTTCAAAGAACGAAAAAGAGAATTAATGGGGGAGGGGCAACGTTGGTATGATTTGGTGCGTTATAATCGCATCCGCAACAATAATCCGGCTTTTACCAAACTCATTAACGAAGGGGGGATTTATTGGCCAATCAACCAATCATTGCTTTCGCAAAATGATCAATTAGAACAGAACTCTTATTGGAAATAGTATTAAGCGCAATACAAATGAAAATATTGAAAAAATCTTATGTTATGCTGTTCACTGTAGGCTTTCTAAGTCTATTTGCGGCCTGTAAAAATGACGATGGATACTATGAACCCGTCATTCAAGATAAGGCATTCGACGGCGATGTGTATGAATACCTACAGAGCAAACCGGGCGTATACGATTCATTGCTGAAAGTAGTAGACCGTTTGCAACTGGAGAACACCTTACGCGATAGCAATATTACGTTATTTGCCCTTTCTAATTCAAGCTTTCAGTTAGCACTGACCAATTTGAACAATTTGCGCAAATTAAACGATCGCCCAAGCGAGTATTTGGCAAACATTGATGGAGAGCAGCTTGATACCATGCTGACGCAGTACATTATGCGGGGTAAATATATCTCCGATTCACTATCAGCCCAGGATGGCTTGAACATGTACGGAGTGAAATATGGCTACCCCATGCACGCTAGCCTAGTTAAAACGTCCTCATCTGGTTATGTGGATGGCGGTCCGACTGTGATTGAATATAGCGATACCAAACGGAGCCAGTTCGTACGAAACTGGGTTTCGACCAACACAGGGTCTATTAATTTGCAGACAAAAAATGGCATTGTACATGTGGTGAGTCCGGATCATGTTTTTGGATTTGGTGATTTTGTGAGCCGTTTAACTTATGTACCGCCACCACCCAACTTATTCAAAACCATTGGTGGTATCGGTACGGTTTCGAGAGAAAATTCTGGTGGCCCCAATGCAGTGGAAGCGTCTAAATATGCATTTGACGGTAACCCGGAAACCAAATTCTTAATAGGCAGTATGGGAACGGTCTGGTTGCAGTTTGAGTTAAACGAAGCAGCGGCGGCCAATGCCTATACCATTACGTCGGCGAATGACTTTGATGAACGCGATCCAATAGATTGGACCTTGAGCGGTTCGAACGATGGGGAGAACTGGACCTTGTTAGATTCAAAAGCAGGAGAGATATTCGAACAGCGTTTTCAAGTAAGGGTATTCCGAATATCGAATAAAGTAGCCTATAAATATTACCGTCTGAATATTATTCGGGCCAAGAGCGGTGGCACCATGCAAATGGCTGACTGGAGTGTCAATAAAGAAGAAGCTGAAACTGTTGCAAAATAAAAGATACCATCACATATGGATAATCTAACTTTAAAAATAAAACAAAATAGACCTAAAGCCAAGTATGCTTTATTAGGCATAGCCATGGCGATGTTCGGTCTGGGAGGCTGCCAGAAAATTTATGATCTACCCGATGAGCAGGAGTTTTTGAGTCCGAACATCAATTATGGTAGTCAGGTTTTTGAGCCCATTATCGGTCGTACAAGCGAAATGGGACAGCCTAATACGGATAATTCAACCAAACCGCTAACCTTTGAGATTGTGAATGCACGTTATGGTGATGGTCGGCCGGTAACGGATATTTTTCAGGTGCGCCCTACTTACGTATGGACCGGCGAATACATCGGGGATGAAACGAGTTTAGAAGAAATCGAGGCCAAACGTAAAATAGAAGAAAGACCTATGTTCGAAGTGTTGGAATCAGGTAAGTTTGTGCTTTGGGGTTCTTCTACCAATGAATTAATTGAGCCTAGGCCAGCTGATAGCAGTAATCTGGTGCAAGACCGACGGTATTTCGACTTAAAGATTAGCAATGTGGGGGGAGAGACCATTATCAAGGATTTCCAGTTCATTCCGTGGCGAGAGCTGCCATATGAACCTAATAATGATATTAACCCTTATACAGGCGGTGTTGCCCGCGACCCGAAAGATCCACGTAATCCCAATAAAAGAGATTATATCCGGCCCTCCAACATCAATAATATCATTGGTGCGGATAGCGACCTTCCCTTAAAGACTGACGATGAGCAAAAAGATATTGTAGTATATATACGCCCCTTCAAAGGAGGGAATGGTCATAACTTACGCTTCGTTTTCATGGGACCTGATTCTTCGTTGATTAGTCCTGCTAAGTTTAATGATACCAAATGGGAAGATCAAATACATGGTTTCAATCGCGTGAATACGGATGAGTATGTTCAATACGATGTGGCTTACCCAATCCCCTTAACTAATGTTACTACCAAATATGCATCGGGCGGGAGTGCCCATGTGGATATAGCCTACTCACGGTTAGGGTTTAACAGTGTGCGCATCACCGCCCACCTAGGGCTTAATTTTAAGATTTTTAGAGAGGGCGATTGGGAAATTGTTTTCCATTTCAGGAGAGAGCTACCCAAGTTTGAAGACGAATTTTAGCATAGGAATATATGAAAAGTTTTACATCTTATATACGTATACAGACTGGTAGACAAGAAAACGTGTTGTTCACCAGAACAAGGTTGTTATTGATTGTTATCGTCTTGTTAAGCGGGCTGTATACCAGAACATATGCACAACAGCAGGTTTCTGGTGTTGTTTACGATGAAAAGAAAATTACCATTCCCGGTGTTACGGTCATCAGTGGCAAACCTCCCAAAGCTTTGGCTTCTACTAACGGTCGGGGTGAGTTCCGGGTAAGTGTGCCAGAAGGTGCAACCTTGATCTTCAAGTTTATGGGTTATGTAGAAAAGCGCGTGACCTTGAAACCTGGGCAAACCAAAATAAGTGTCACCATGCAAGAAGATCAGAGTGCACTCGAAGAAGTAGTGGTTCGGGGTTATGTAACCCGCTCCAAAGAATTGAGTACAGGCTCTTCCTTTACAATTGGCGGACCTGAAGTGCAGGATGTGCCGGTGGCTAATGTGGAACAACTTTTACAAGGAAAAGTACCTGGTATGAATATTCAGATCAATACCGGTGCCCCGGGTTTCCGGGGTTCTACCCAAATCCGTGGGTTATCTACCATTTCGGTGAGCGGCAGTGGAAGCGAATCTTTTTTGCAGCCTACCTCCCCACTGTATGTCATCGACGGTGTGCCTTTGGATGCTGATGGAGCAGCAGAATATGGTTTCCAGCAACAAGGGCCTGGTGTGAGCCCTCTTTCCATGATCCCTCAAGAAGATATTGCTAGCATTGAGATTTTAAAAGATGCACAGGCCACTTCTTTATACGGTTCTATGGCAGCGTATGGAGCGATTATTATTACCACTAAGCGAGGAAATTCGGAAATTCCGCGTGTGAGGTATACGAATAATACATTCATAAAAACCCCTCCGGCTTTACGGGCTACTTTAGGAGGGAATTTGGAAAGACAGCTCAAGATTAAGCAGATTTTAGAAAATGCCGTTGGACAAGGCAGTTTAGACCAATTGACGCAAACCCCATTCCTGTCAGACAGCCTAAATGCATATTATAATAACTCAACCGATTGGCAATCATTGTATTATCGAACCACCTTGAACCAAAGTCATAATATAGCTATCGACGGTGGAAATCAGCAATTCAATTATAAAGCTAACTTAGGTTATTTTACAGAAAAGGGCGTTATTGAGAATACAGGGTTTGATCGTTACACGGCTAATTTACGTATGGAATACGCGCCCAATGACAAGTTTAAGTTTACAGGGCAGGTAACCGCTCAGCTGGGTAAGCAAAACAAAGGGGATGGGAATGGCTTGTTGCAAAAAGGGGTTTCGTCGGGTGGAAAATCCTCTACCTTGCTGCCGCCTCCTTCTTTCTATCAGGCCGATGCGACTTATGTAGCTTCGCTTCGAACCAAGAATGATAACGATAAGCGTACCATCCGACCGGTTGTGGAAGTGAGCTATAGCTTTTTACCAGGACTACGGGCCACTACCTTTTTCAGTTACGAGTTCAACTCGTCTAATGAAGATACCTTTACACCAGCGGCAGCCAACAACCAATTTGCACGGGTGTATACCTTTAATGGGCGTGAATCAAATCTCTATAGCCGGACTAATATTACCTATGCTAAATCATTCGGTGATGATCATAATCTGTTTATCAATGCTTTTAATGAAATCCGCAAAGCCGATCGCCAGAACTCTATTACCCAGCAAGAGCGTACACCGAATGACCAATTTCAAGGTCCTTTAGGCTTTGACGGTTACAGTTCGCGAGGAGGTGGTGTGTTAACCAATTTTGTGGATGAGCGCGCCGTTTCATTTGCACTGGCTACGTCCTACGATTATCAGAAAAAATATGTGGTGGATCTCTCTTACCGCATGGATGGTTCTTCCGGTAATGGTTTTGATAATTTATACTCAAAAAATCCGGCTATTGGTTTGCGATGGAATTTTAACAAAGAAGCTTTTCTTGAAAACGCGAGTTGGCTCGATCAGGGTGCTTTGCGGTTGAGTTGGGGGGTCAATGTCATCCCGAATGGTACCTTGGAACGGATATATGGTAAATATGATATTACCGGCAATTATAACGGACAGCAGGGGATCGGTTTAAATTTTGATCAGATTCCTAACCCCAACCTGAAACCTACTACCACTAGCCAATATAACTTAGGTTTAGATTTCACGTTGTTGAATAATAAAATTGATGTCATTTATGATACCTATTATAAAAAGGTGGATAACCTGCTTTTTGATGAAGGGTTGTCGAACACATCTGCCTTTGGTAAACTGATTAGTAACGACGCCGGTATTGTCAATTATGGACATGAATTGTCTTTCACCATCCGACCTTTAAATCCAAGCAGTCAGTTTAACTTGATGTTTACCGTGAATGGAGCTTATAACCGGGATATTTTATTAAAACTACCAGGGCATTATGGCGGGCAATACATCCGTTTTGAAAGCGGAAATAATTATTCGCAACACAATGTATTCCGTGTGGGCACACCCACGCTTTCTAACTATTTGTTCATTAACGAAGGCGTATATGCAACGGACGATGATGTGCCCATCAATCCGGCAACGGGTTTACGTTATAGTGTAAACGGAGTGCCTTTCCGTGCTGGTGACCCCATTATCAAAGATCAAAACGGCGATTATATCCTAGATCAGAATGATTATGCGCGTACGGGCAATGCCTCCCCATTGTTTACAGGTGGTTTGGCAATTAACTTAATGTATAAGCAACGTTGGGGATTGAATATCAATGCTTCTTATACTGCTAAGCGTACCGTATTAAATAATGCGCTAGCCGATCGTCTGAATTTAATGCGTGATCCCTTTGGGCTGAATACGGTGGTTCCACTGGATGATATTAATATGTGGATGAAACCAGGCGATATAGCTAAATTTCCTTATGCATATGATTATACTCGTATCGGCGCTATCGATCCTTTCCGTTACGATCAGACCTTGTGGGCAGAAGATGGCTCCTATTTAAAAATTAATAATGTGGTGCTTTCTTATACATTTGATAAGAAGCTGGTGCGTAGTTGGGGCTTCAACAACCTGCGGGTGTACATATCCATGGATAACCTTTACACCTTTACCGGCTATTCTGGTCCGAATCCAGAAAACGTAACCAGCATGGGACGCGATATATCCGAAGGTTACCCCGTTCCACGTACTTATAACATTGGATGTAATGTTGAATTTTAAACTGACAGGCATGGAAACGATGAAGATCATAAAAAAGCTAAGTAAATCGGTAGCCGTTTTGGTATTGCTGACGAGTATGTCTGCATGTAAAGATTATCTAAATGTACAGCCATTAGACCGGCTTACTGGAAACAATTTTTATCAGAATAAAGAGGATGTGGAAGCGAATATTGCAAATATGTATAGTCGCTTCTTTGAAAAAATCAATGAATCTTGGGTTATTGGCGCTATTGGTGAAGCACGTACGGGGGAAATTGTGGCATCGCCTGGAGCGAATGGTTATGCCTCACGTAGGGTAGTAGAGGTACTTGGTCGGAACGAATTGCTCACTGCGATGAATACCTCCACCTATGAAGATCGGTACCATTTTCAGCGCGTAACCGATTGGACTACCTATTACCGCGTGATACAGACCGCTAATATTTTGATTGATAAGTTAAACGAGGGTATTCCCGGACTGGGTGATACAGATACCAAACGTTACTTAGCAGAAGCCACTTTTATCCGTTGTTTTACTTACTTCTGGATGGTACGTCTATATGGCGATGTGGTTTATTATACAGATCCTTACCAGGCTGATCCACTACCGCGCGAAGACATGGTATCTGTACTGAATAAATGTATAGCTGATCTAGAAACGCAAAAAAACAATATTGCATGGACTTTTACTGATGTAGCACAACGAGGGGCCCGGGCAAGTCGCGGGAGCATCATTGCCCTGCTGATGCACATGAACATGTGGAATGCAGGGTTTGATCAAAGCCACAGTGAGGGATATTATAAGAAAGTAGCAGCCTTAGGGCAGGAGTTGGTCAACAGCGGTGCTTATCGTCTGCTGCCTATGGACGATGACAATTGGGCACTCGTAACAAAAGGCCGTTCGGAAGAAAGTTTGTTCGAATTCTATCGAAGTATCAATTACGGAGATGATGTCTCTTTACTTGCCCCTTTCGGCGATCACTTTTTACGGTGGCCCTATAAATTTCCTCGTTTCGATGCGCAGGTGAGTATCTGTTATTTTACGGCTGAATATATGGAAAAACTATTTCCTGCCAGCGATGCAGATAAAAGGAAGGACATCTGGTTTGAAGATATGCTGGCAGACGATGGACAGTTTATTGCCCGGAAATTTGGATTGAATGTCTATGCATCCGGAAATGAAGTGAAGAATCCGGATAACACGTTTTTAATCTTCCGCTATGCAGACGCCATTTTACTATGGGCAGAAGCATTGGCCAATCTGGGCGAAGATGGTGCTGCAAGTGACGCGGTCAATATTGTTCGGAAAAGAGCAGGTGCTGCGGATTTTACCGGTTTAACAGGCACAGAATTGAAAGATGCTATTTTTATGGAGCGTTGTCGTGAGCTGTTTGGCGAAGGACATCGTTACTTTGATTTGGTGCGTACACGTCGCATCTTAAATGCATCATTCGTAACTCACCCGCTAAACCAAGATCAGTTTACGCGTCGGGCCTGGACCTGGCCTATCAGTAATAGTGCATTAACCAACAACCCATATATGGTATTGAATCAATATTGGTTACCTGGAGGCGGTGGAAATTAAAGGTTCTGTTTAAAGCAAAATGAAAAGACAATGAAGCAAAGAAACATAACAATTTTTAGACAGGCAGGTGTCAGTCTGTTGCTGGCTATATTTTTCTTAGGAGCTTGCAAGCGGGACGAATATTATACGGATGGTGGATTGGCCAATCCACATTTTGATGGTACCATGTTGCAGTATTTAGACTCCAAACCTACGCAGTTTGATACCATTGCGCAGATTATTCGCTTGGCCGGTCTGGAAGAGACTTTTAACACGGAAGAGTTTACTTTTTTCTGCCCGAGCGATCGCGACATCAAGGACTTGATCAGCGACTACCGCCATGGAGGGGTAAATGGGATGTTATACAGTTTAAATCGCGATACGATTCAAACGCTAAGTGATGTAGACCCGCTTATCTGGCGCAAATATATGTTACGTTATATGTTTCGGGGGAAAAATCTGTTAGCTGACTATCCGCAGATTGATCGTAACTTGTTAAATGTGTATCCAGGACAAAACTATTATGCTTATGATAATTCCATCTCAAGAATCGGGGTAGTGTATAATGATGCGGTGAGCAGTGATGGTAAATCGGTATTGAAATACATGGGATATAGGCAGTTGATCATCGATTATATTTATAATCTGACTTATCCAGATAACGTGAACCAGAATTGGGTGGCCTCCTCTGATATTCAGCCTACTAATGGGGTAGTTCATGTGTTGGATTATACCCGTTCAGAATTTGGATTTAATACCTCAGAAATCATTTCAGATATTGTACAAAGTAAACGTTAATAACTAATGAGCATGTACAAAATAAAAGAAAATAGTATGCGATTAAGTGTCTACAAATTTGGGTTATACATCTCCGTTTTGTGTTTCTTTGTACTATCATGTACCAAAACGGCAGAACAATTTGGTGAACCTTATCCGGAAGGAAAGGCACCCTTGGGCATCACCATAGACCGTGCACAGATACCCAGTCCTGCGACGGGATCTCCAGGAACAACTGTTACGATAGCGGCAAAAGGCTTACTGCCTTATAAAGACCAGCTCGTCTTTCGTTTCAATGGCGAGGAAGGGCAGATCAGCGAGGTGACAGAAGATGGTATCTCTGTTGTAGTACCTGATTTTGCCAGTACGGGGATTACCTCCCTTTCTGTGGGTGATATTATCACGTTCGGACCGGAGTTTACCGTGAATGGTAAGATTAAGGTCGATCCTACGTTCACGGCTACTCAAGGCACAAATAATGCGGTAGGCCAACTCTATTTTACAGAAGATGATAAGATGATTGTTATTGGTGGTTTTACCAACTATAACAATAAGGGTGTGGTTCGTCCTATCAATCGAATTGCACGCGCTTTCTTGGACGGTACTTACGATGCTGGCCTCCGTTCTGGATTAGGAGCAAATGGATACTTGAGTGCTATCGTGCAGATCAATAATAAATTCTATCTCGGAGGTACCTTCTCGGGATATGCACAACAGGGAAGTAATATCAGTAACCTAACCATGCTCAATACGAACGGAAGCATTGATACCATGGGCATACATACCTGGCGTAGACCAGATCAGGCCGATACCATTCAATACTTCCCGCGTTTCAATGCCGGTTTCCATGGTGGAAGTGTATACCGCATCTATAATCAAGATAACAAGCTCTTGGTTACGGGATCCTTTCGTTATTTTGTTACCCGACAATATGATAAACCCAATAAATTGGAAACTCGCGATACCATCATCATTGATAGTACGGAAGTACGGCAGATTGCTCGCTTAAACTTAGATGGAACACTGGATAAAACTTATCGATTCAATGAAAATACCAATAAAAGTTTAACAGGGGGTAACGGAAGTACGGATACTTATTATCATAATGAAGGAACCTTAAAGGGAAAAATGTTGGTGTTTGGTAATTTCAATCAGTTCGATGGCCAAGCAGCAGGGTATATATTGCGGTTGAATGCAGACGGTAGCATTGACCCTAACTTTAATGCCGGTGGTGAAGGTTTCGATTATCAGGTAGCTTGGGCATCGTATAATACACAAACACATAAATATGTGATTTGCGGTAATTTTCGTACCTATAACGGACAATCGAAGCAATACATGGCTATGCTCAATGAAGATGGTTCGCTGGATGATACTTTTGAACCGCGCATAATCGAAAATGGCTTACCCCGCTTCATAAAACAGCTTAATAACGGGCTCATTGTTGTAGGAGGTTATTTTACGAAGTACGATGGAAAAGTTCGGAACCGCTTTATGATATTGAATCCAGATGGCAGCCTAGCGGCAGGATACAATGCCGTTGGGTCTGTTATTGGGGATATTTACGATGTATATGAAACACGTTCGGAGGATAACAAGCCTGCTTTATGGATTATAGGAGATTTCTCTCAATTTGATGGTCAGGATGTGTACAACATTACGCGCGTATTGATAGAAGAATAAAAATAACAACGGCTTTCGCCACTAAAATAATATATTCTGATGAGAACAGAGAAAATAGTTGCTGCAGTAAAAAGGGGATTACCTCGTTTGGGGATCGTAGGATTGCTCATAGGCTTATCCGTAGTTTCGTGTCAGCAAGAGTTCGATAAAACGATTCCCGATACGGGTTACGACGATTCTGTCAATGTAACTTATGGTCAACCTAAAGTACTTTACATCGTCGTTGATGGAGTCCGTGGACAATCCGTACAAGCATTGGAACCTCCCCACATAACCAGTTTGTTAAACCATGCTATTTATTCCTGGGTTTCGTTGGGCGATGCCGATGCAACGAAGCCAGGTACCAATTGGGCCAGCTTATTTACCGGGGTAAGTAAGGCGAAACATGGTGTAGTAGATAATGATTTCAGCAATACTCATTTCGATACGTATCCACTTATTTACAAACGCATTAAAGCACTGGAACCAGCTATGAACATTCAGGTATTCACGACGTCATCCGTATTTAAAGACCATCTCACAGATGATGCGGATAACAGTGAATTGTTGACGAATGATGATGCCGTGAAATCGGCCGTAATCACTGCATTGGGAGATGAAGATGCCGGGTTTATTACGGCCCATTTCAGCAATCCCAATACCGTGGGGGCAAGTGTGGGTTATGATGAAACAAAAACTGCCTATAAAGACGCTGTCTTAGCATTTGATAATGCCGTTGGCGAGATGTTAACCGCCATAGAGGCACGAACAACTTACGGAGAGGAAAATTGGTTGGTGGTGGTCACATCTAGCATTGGCGGCGAACATACGATTACAAATAATGACAATACGGTTTTCAGTAATCCGGTTGCCAACACCTTTACCATTTTCAGTGCTTCTAGATACGATAGGAGATACATTAGTAAGCCCTTTGTTGGAAATAGACTCCGTGGCGATTTTGTTCGGTTTCAAGGGCAACGTCGCGCTATTTTAGAACCAGATGCTGAAGGTGTAGATAATAATTCGCTATACGATCTAGATAGTACCGCTTTTACCATTGAGCTTAAAATCAAGAAAAATAAACGGATTAAAAATATTTATCCATGTGTATTGGGGAAACGCCCCGAATGGTCGTCTGGTTGGCCTACAAATGGATGGGTGATTTTCTTAGAAAATGATTTTTGGCAGTTTAATGCACGGGGTACAGGCGATGGCAACCAGGTAAGGGGGGGCGCTTTGTCCGATGCGAGTTGGAGCAGTGTGGCCGTGGTGGGCGTAGTACGCGATGGCGAACGGTATATCCGAACATTTACCAACGGTGCCTTTAATAACGAAACAAATATTCAAGGTTGGGGAAATTTAAACACAGATGCGCCCTTGTCAATTGGTTATATTCAGGGGCAAGGACATGGCGAAGGAGATGTTTATGTGGCCGATGTACGAATATGGAAGGCCGCTCTACCAGATGATGTCATTGCCCAATATGCGTGTGAAACTAGTATTGACGAGAACCACCCTTACTATGCTTATTTAGCAGGTTATTGGCCTTTAGCAGGTGATACCGATGGTACCATTCGCGATCAGGGTCCGTTTGGCAGTCACTTAACTATGACCTCTGATGATTTTAACTACAGCGAGATTAACGATTACCTCTGTGCCCCTACAACAGAAGATTTAGGACAACAAGTACCGCGTACTTTTGACGTGCCTGCACAGATTTTTACTTGGTTGAAAATAGCCCGCCAAGAGAGCTGGCAGTTGGATGGCCGGACCTGGTTAGATCAGTAAGGCGTTCAGAAAAAATAATGGATCTTTTTTAATAAGAGCAGATATGAATAAACCTAGTCAATTTATAAAACGATTTTTTTGGGTAACCCTGTGTGGCATTGGGATGATGGCTTGCAAAGAAGAAGGATTGGAAAGCTTTACGTTGAAAGAAAACCAAGCTACCGCAGTGTCTGCAGGAGATATTGCCGGAGAGATGACAAAGAATAGTGACGAGGTCACCATTCCAGTTAAAGTTACCCTGACTAAACCTGCTGCGAAGGCCTTTCAGGTAGGTTTGCAGCTTAATGTGGATACCATAGCCCACTTAATAGAAGAGGGCAGTTTAACAGATGTGTATGCTATCAATACAAAAAATATCCTTGTGCCCAATGCAGTCAATATAGGCTATGGTGCTAGCGAAGGGAATTTTGAAATAAAAGTATCGGTATCTGAATTAGAAAAATATTTTGGTCATGATGTCGCATTGGCTTATGACCTAACTGATCCGGGAAAAGAAAACACCATTGATAAAGAAACCATGGTGATTGTTTTCAATACAGAAGATATTTTAAAGCAAGAAGAAATACATTATGTGTCAATTAGCAATGGTGGAGGAGGCATAATCGAAGCGAGCAGAAGAAAGAATTACAGTGTAACCTCTGCAGGTGTCAGCATACCTTTGGGTATCAGTTTGGCAGGTACCCCGGGTAATTTCTTTGAGGTGACCACGGCAATAGATGCTGATACGGTGGCTACTTTAGTGCAAGACGGTACATTGCCCAATAATACTATTGCCCTACCTGCTGATCAATTTGAGTTGAAAGACACCTACCAGGTGGGCAGTAATCTGAGCCGTACGGATATGGATTTGATTATTCCATGGTCGAGTATCCAGGAAAATGCAGATCATACGCTGGCTGTCGTTGTTAAATTAACCGAAACTACGCGGCATATATTGGATCCTGAGAAAGATCATGTGGTGGTGGTTATTTATCCGGATTTAGTGATGGAAAAGGATGTGACTGATCTGGGCACTTTAACAGTGGATCATGATAATGGAAATGCAAATGAGAATTCGCCAAAATTAGTTGATGGTAATTACTCCAGTAAGTTCCTTCAACCTGATTTTAGGGGTACTACCTGGTTCCAGTTGGCCTTTGAAGAACCGCAATTTGTCGGGGCCTACACCATTACTTCTGGAAATGATGCTGCTGATCGAGACTTGAAAGATTGGAACTTGCAGGGCTCGGATGATGGCGAAAATTGGGTAACGTTGGATACGCGATCGGGAGAAACATTCGCAACACGGAATTTGACGGTACGTTATGATTTTGATGTGGATCATGCCTATAAGTATTTCCGCCTGAACGCGACCGATAATAACGGCAGTGGAATCATTCAGGTTTCGGAATGGCGGCTGATTCAGGTGCCGTAGCAAGTTGTATAAATATCATTGGTGTGGTAAGATAAAAATGAAATCGATTTAAATGGCAGTTATGAAAATAAAATGGAATAAATTATTCATGCTTGGTGCTTTGGCAGCGGTACTTTATGTGGGGTGTAAGGAAGATAAAAAAGAAGTGCCTGAGCCAGAAGAGCCGAAACCAACGGCAGCTTTTACGTATCAGCAGGTAGCGGATGATGATCCCTTTACCTTCGCGTTTACCAACGAAGCGACTAACTTCAATGTGGTTCGATGGGAATTTGGTGATGATAGTAGTTCGGTCGAAACTTCTCCCGAACATACATTTCTGAAAACCGGAACATTTACCGTGATGATGCGTGCTGAAAATAGCCAAAAATATTGGGCGCAAAAAGAAACCATTATTAAAATAAACCCGGATTCTTTAATGGAGATGGATACGCATCCGAATGGAGGGTCGCTGGATCTGGGAATCTTAACAGACGTAACGTTGAACGAGGTAAAATGGTACAGTGGAGAAACCGCCGCTGGCGAACCTATTTCTACGGAACGCCAAATCAGTATACCGGTAGAGGCAGGAAAATTTGATAATTATACCTTACAAGGAAGAACGCCGAAAGGTTCTATCTTACAAATTACACGGTTGTTAACGAATCTGGGTATTGTGCGTGATGCAACGGATAACGGTGTGCTCACGGTTTCACGTGATAACGATGGTGGTCCAGACGCCGGAGAAGGGTCGAAGAAATTGGTGGATGGAAGTCGGGATACAAAGTTCCTCCAGTTTAACTATGCAGGCGATCTGTGGTTTCAGTTAGAGTTCTATGATCCGGTTGTTTTAGGCGGTTATACCTTTACTTCAGGTAATGATGCCCCTGAAAGAGATCCGTTGGATTGGCGACTAGAAGGCTCCAACGATATGCAGAATTGGGATGTGCTGGATGAGCGAACCGGAGAGAAATTCGATACCCGTAAAGTAACACGCACTTTT
>Ga0182744_1000998_pt1 | contig 25580 bp, 24 predicted proteins | sample eDN3rd30CKraftMG_FD_128525 | JGI IMG/M metagenome (GOLD analysis project Ga0182744, IMG submission 128525) | Enriched Miracle-Growth compost microbial communities from Emeryville, California, USA - eDNA 3rd pass 30_C Kraft MG (version 2) (version 2) ... | reverse complement strand
GGATGCGCCGGGGCGGGTGAGAAAGCTCGTCGCCGTGACGCCGGTGCCGGCGGCGGCGGTGCCGTTCGACGAGGCGGGGCTGCAGCTTTTCGAAGGCGCGGCGAAAAGCATCGAGAACCGCAAGGCGATCCTGAACTATTCCACCGGCAACCGGCTGTCGTCGCGATTCATCGACCATCTCGCCGACTATTCGATGCAGACGGCCTCGCCGGAGGCGTTCGCGGGCTATTTCCGCGCGTGGTCGAAGGAGGAGTTCGTCGCCGACATCCTGGGAAACAAGACGCCGATCAAGGTCATTGTCGGCGAGCACGATCCCTCGCTGACGCCCGACATCATGAAGGCCACCTACATGGAATGGTACCCCAACGCCGAGCTCGAGGTGATGCCGAACGCCGGTCATTATCCGATGGACGAGACGCCGATCGCGCTCGCGACGTCGATGGAGAATTTCCTCAAGAAGTAGGCGGGTGAATTCGCGCGATTGCCGGCGCGGCAAAAATCCCATCGCCGGCACGGGTTCCTGTCCGCGCCAATCCGTTTGGCGTGTACGTAAAAAGCGTCGGCGCGGCATTGATCGGAGCGATCCGAAGGCGCTGCCGTCAGGGCACGTCGTCGCTGCGGATCGGCCCGCCTTCGTTCTCCAGCACGGCTAAACGCCTCGTAACAGACCGGCTGAACTTGAGGCGCACGCCTGCGCCCATGGTTTCATCCTCGGAGATGAAGACGGCGCCGAGTTCCTCCAGCGATCTCAGCAGGCGGATCGCATCCTCTTCCGGCACGGCGGCGCCGTCCTCGAAATCGCGGACGGCCTGCTCCGGAATGCCGGTTCTTTCGGCCAGTTGCGCTCGCGTGATCTCAACGAGGGCCCGAGCGGCCGCACACTGCTGTCCGGTGATCATGGTGCTCTCCGCGATACGGGCCGAAGCATATCCCCGGCCGGTTGCGTCGGAAAGGCAGCCGAGGCATGCCGCGATGCTGGCGGAAGGGCGCGACGGCTCCCATCGGCTTCTCGCGCGCGATCATGCCCCCGGAAGCGAGATGGCCGGGACGAGCCCGGCCATGACGAATGCGTGTGTGAAACGGCTGCGATCTACCGGATCGGCGGGGCGTATTGCACGCCGCCGTCGTTCCACAACTGGTTGAGCCCGCGCGGGATGCCGAGCTTCGACCCGGTGCCGACGTTGCGCTCGTACACTTCGCCGTAATTGCCGACGTGGCGGATGATGCGCACCGCCCAGTCGTTCGTCAGGCCGAGCTCCTCGCCGTAGGTGCCTTCCGTGCCGACGAAACGCTTCACTTCGGGCTTCTGCGATTTCAGCGCCTCGTCGATGTTCTTGGAGTTGATGCCGAGCTCTTCGGCATTGAGCATCGCATAGACTGTCCATTTGACGATCATCAGCCAGTCGTCGTCCTTCTGGCGGACGGCGGGCGCGAGCGGCTCTTTCGAGATGACATCGGCGAGGATCACCTGGTCGTCCGGCTTCGACAGCTTCACGCGCTCGGCATAGAGCCGCGACACGTCAGCGGTCCAGGTATCGCACTTGCCGCTGTCGTAGGCGGCGCGCATCTCGTTCGCGTCCGTGAACTTCATCTCCTGGTATTTCATGTTGTTGGCGCGGAAGTAGTCGCCGAGATTGAGCGCGGTCGTGGTGTTGGCCTGCACGCAGACCTTGCTGCCGTCGAGATCGAGCGCGCTCTTGAGGTCGCGCGATTTCGGGACCATGAAGCCCTGGCCGTCATAATAGGACACGGCGGCGAAATGCAGCGCGTAGTCCGCCTCGCGCGACATGCTCCAGGTGGAGTTGCGGAACAATACGTCGACCTTGCGCTTCTGAAGCTCGACGAACCGTTCGTTGGCGTCGAGCGGGATGTACTTCACCTTGTCCGGGTTGTCGAAGATCGCCGCCGCGATGGCGCGGCAGAAATCGACGTCGAAGCCCGACCACTTGCCCGCCGCATCCACCGTCGAGAAGCCGGGGAGGTCGGTGTTGACGCCGCACAGCACGGCGTCGCGGCGGATCGTCCGCTTGAGCGTGCGGGTATCGTAGCGTTCGTAGGTGACGGCGCCCGCCGCGACGGCGATGGCGGCGAGCAGGCCGATGACGAGGCCCGAGCGGAAAGTCCGCGGAATGAACTTGAGCATGGGTGCTGGCTCGCTGAAGGGTTTCGGTCGCAATTACAGGGTGGGCTGCTGGCGCACGACGACGCGCGTGCCGACGGGTACCCGCTCGTACAGATCGATGATGTCGGGATTGACGAGCCGGAAGCAGCCGGAGGAAACGGCCTGTCCGATGGTGTCCGGCTGGTTCGTGCCGTGCAGGCGATAGACCGTGTTGCCGAGATAGAGCGCGCGCGCGCCGAGCGGATTGCCGGGTCCGCCGGCCATGAAGCGCGGCAGGTAGGGCTGACGCTCGATCATCTCCGGCGGCGGCGTCCAGTCCGGCCATTCCGCCTTGCGGGAGATTTTCAGAAGGCCCGACCACTGGAAGCCGTCGCGGCCGACACCGATCCCGTAGCGGATCGCGCGGCTGTTGCCCTGCACGAGATAGAGAAAACGTGCCGGCGTATCGACGACAATCGTGCCCGGCGGCTCGTTGGTCCGGTAGAACACGACCTGGGGCCTGAACTTCGCCGGCAGGTTTTCCTCCTCGGGCGAGGGGACGTAGCCGGGCTGGTCGTCGATGTGCATCTCGCCGGGCCGGTAAACGCCTTCCGACGGGCGGGGCTGCGCCCCCAGCGATCCGGTGAAAGCGACGGCTGCTCCGAGCGTGAACAGGCCGAGCAGAAGGGAGTTCATGCGCATTGTAGTGAAAAGCCCCGGGATCGTGCAGCGCCGCGGGAATCGTCTTAACATACTTGATGACGTCCGGCAGCACGTCGGGCGGCGAGAGGTTGAATCGCGGGGAAATTCGCCCTTTCGGCTTAACTTCATGAATCCACAATAGAAAACATCGATGGGCGGCGGCGCGCTACTGCAAAATGTCGCGGCATTTAGATACATTGTCGGTTTGACGCCGTGCCTCGCGGGAACTACCGTCGGCCAACTTCAACGGGGCAAATCCTTCAAGGAATCGAGTTCGTACAAAGGGAGAAAACACCAATGCGTAAACTGTTTGCCGGACTTGGCGGCGTCGCGACCGCGATGCTGCTCGGGCTTTCGGCGGCCCAGGCAGCCGATCCGATCAAGATCGGCCTCATCATGAGCTATTCGGGCCAGTTCGGCGATCTCGGCACCATGATGGATGCCGGCGTCAAGCTGTACATGAAGGAGCACGGCGACACGGTCGCCGGCCGCAAGATCGAGATCATCCGCAAGGATTCCGGCGCCGCCGGCACCGCTCCCGACGTGGCCAAGCGCCTGGCGCAGGAACTGATCGTCCGCGACAAGGTCGACATCATCGCCGGCTTCTCGCTCACTCCCGACGCGCTCGCCGCCGCCGATGTCTTCACCGAGTCGAAGAAAGTCGCGGTCATCATGAATGCCGCGACCGCGATCATCACGGCCAAGTCGCCGTATTTCGCGCGCGTTTCCATCCCGCTGCCGCAGGCGTTCGACGCGCTCGGCACCTGGGCCGCCAAGCACGGCTCGAAGTCGGTCTTCACGATGGTCACGAACTACGGCCCGGGCATCGATTCCGAGGTCGCGTTCCAGGCAGCCTTCAAGAAGGCCGGCGGCACCGTCGTCGGCGGCGTGCGCTTCCCGGTCGCCAACCCGGACTTCTCGGCGTTCGCCCAGCAGCTCAAGGATTCGAAGGCCGATTCCGCCTTCATCTTCGTTCCCGGCGGCGAGCAGCCGGCGGCACTCGGCAAGGCGCTCGCGGAGCACGGCGTTTCCGCGAACTCGATCAAGCTCTATTCGTCGGGCGAGCTCGTGAACGACGAGCCGCTCAAGAGCATGGGCGAGGGCGCGCTCGGCATCATCTCCGGCTGGCATTATTCCTGGGTGCACAAGTCGCCGGAGAACGAGAAGTTCGTGAAGGGCATCCGCGAGATGCTCAACGGCCGCAACCCCGACCAGTTCACGGTCTCGGGCTATGACGGCATGGCGTTGATCTACAAGGCGCTCGAGAAGACCAAGGGCAAGGCCGACGGCGATACGCTGATCGCCGCCATGAAGGGCCTGTCGTGGGAGAGCCCGCGCGGTCCGATGATGATCGATCCGGAAACCCGCGACGTCGTCCAGACGATCTATCTGCGCCGCGTCGAGAAGGTCGACGGCCACATCCAGAACGTCGAGTTCGACAAGCTGGAGAAGGTCAAGGATCCGGTCAAGGAAGGCCTCAAGGCCGCCGGCAAGCTCAATCCCGACGGCACGGCGAAGTAAGGTCGTTCCGGTCCGACGTTACCGGGCGGGAGCGCTCCCGCCCGGTAATGTCCTTCCCCATTCGAGAGCCCGTTGTGATCCCTCGTATTGTCAGCCTCCTGTTCGACGGCTTCGCCTACGGGATGCTGTTGTTCGTGCTGTCGGTCGGACTGTCCGTCACGCTCGGGATGATGAATTTCGTCAATCTCGCGCACGGCGCCTTCGCCATGGTCGGCGGCTATGTCGCGATTACGCTGATGAACAAGGCTGGCTGGCCGTTCTTCGCCACCTTGCCCATTGCCTTCCTCGCCGCCGCCGCATTCAGCGTCGTGCTCGAGCGGCTGCTCTACCGGCGGCTTTATCGCGCGACCGATCTCGACCAATCGCTGCTCACCATCGGCATCGTGTTCATGTCGATCGCGGTCGCCGCCTATGTGTTCGGCACCAACCAGCAGCCCGTGCAGCTGCCCGAATATCTGCGGGGCCGCATCGTGCTCGGAGATTTTAATTTCGGCGTCTATCGCCTTTTCCTTATCGCCGCCGCGCTCGTCATCACCGTGCTGATGGTGATCGGCCTCGATTACACCCGCTTCGGAGCGCAGGTGCGCGCCTGCGTCGACAACCAGCGCATGGCACGCGGTCTCGGCCTCAATGTCGATAACGTGTTCATGCTCACCTTCGCCCTGGGCTCGGGTCTTGCCGGGCTCGGCGGCGCGCTCGCCATCGAGCCGATGGGGCTCGATCCGAACTTCGCGTTCAAGTATCTCGTCTACATGCTGATCGTCGTCGCCGTCGGCGGACTGGCGTCGATCCGGGGCGCGTTCCTCACCGCCGGCCTGCTCGGCGTGATCGACATCTTCAGCAAGTATTACGTGCCGGAAGTCGGCAGTTTCATTCTCTATCTGGTCATGGTCGGCCTGCTGATCTGGCGACCGGCCGGCCTGTTCGCGAGGCGCTGACGTGAGCGTTCAAACCCACGACGCTGCGCTTCCCGCGTCGCTCAATCCGCAGGACGTGTTGCGCAGGCAGGTGCGCTGGCGCGTGCTTGAAATCATCTTCTGGCTCGCGACGCTGCTGCCCTTCGTGCTGACGCCGGACTATCTCGTGCTGTGCAGCCAGGTCGCGATTGCCGCGCTGTTCGCGCTGTCGCTCGATCTCCTGGTCGGCTATAGCGGGCTGATCTCGCTTGGTCATGCGGTGTTCTTCGGCTTCGGTGCCTACACCGCGGGGCTCATCGCCAAACACGGCTGGGGCGAGCCGATCACCGGCCTCGCGGCCGCCGCCTTCGCCGCCGCCGTGCTGGGCTATCTGACCAGCTTCATCATGGTGCGGATTTCGCACTTCGCGCTCATCATGGTGACGCTTGGCCTGTGCCTGCTGGTGTTCGAGCTGGCCAACCAGTTGCATGACATCACCGGCGGCGATGATGGCCTGCAGGGCGTGCGGATGTGGCCGATCTTCGGCCAGTACAAATTCGATCTCTACGGCCGCGTCGCCTATATCTACACGCTCGTCGTCCTGTTCCTGGCGTTCCTGGCGGTGCGGCGCATCGTCAATTCGCCGTTCGGCCTGTCGCTGCGCGGCATGCGCGAGAACCAGCGCCGCATGCCGGCCATCGGGGTGCCGATGCGCTCGCGGCTGCAGGTCATCTATGTCATCTCCGCCACGTTTGCCGGCCTCGCCGGCGGCTTGCTTGCGCAGACGACGCAGTTCGTCGCGCTCGACGCCCTGAGTTTCCAGCGCTCCGCGGAAGTCCTGGTCATGCTGGTGCTGGGGGGAGCGGGCCGGCTTTACGGCGGATTGATCGGCGCCATCATCTTCATCGTCGCGCGCGACCAGTTGGCCGACATGAACCCGCAGTACTGGTATTTCTGGCTCGGCCTGCTGCTCGTGATCGTCATCATCTTCCTGCCGAACGGCATCCTCGGAGGCCTTGCGCATCTTCTTTCGCGCCTGCGGAGCCGCCGCGCATGACCGGGATCGCGCTCTCCACCTCCGACCTCAACAAGAAGTTCGGGTCGCTCGTCGTCGCCAGCGACATCTCGATCTCGCTGCCGCAGGGCGCCCGCTATGCGCTGATCGGCCCGAACGGCGCGGGCAAGACCACGCTCATCAATCTCATCACCGGCATGCTTTCGCCCGACAGCGGGCGGATCATGCTGGGCACCGAGGACATCACCGCAGTTCCGCCTTATGCGCGGGTCAAGCGCGGGCTCGTTCGTACGTTCCAGATCAACACGCTGTTTCCAAACCTGACGCCGCTCGAGGCCGTGACCCTCGCCGTTTGCGAGCGGCGCGGCGAGGCCGGGGTCTGGTGGAGAAGCCTGCCGAGCTACAAGGAGGCCGCCGACGAGGCGTACGCCATCCTCAATACGCTGCGGCTCGGCGATCTCTGCGAGCGGCCGACGCGTCAGCTCGCTTACGGCCAGCAGCGGCTGCTCGAGATCGCGCTCGCCCTCGCGGCCAAGCCGAGCGTGCTGCTGCTCGACGAGCCGGCCGCCGGCGTGCCGAAGGAGGAGAGCGGCGAGCTGTTCGCGGCCGTCGGCAATATCTCGTCGGACATCAGCATCCTGTTCATCGAGCATGACATGGACGTCGTATTCCGTTTCGCCTCCCGCATCATCGTCATGGTTTCGGGGCGCATCCTGGTCGAGGGAACGCCGTCCGAGATCTCGGCGAACGAAAAGGTCCGCGAGGTCTATCTGGGTTCCGGTCATGGCTGAGCCGATCCTGCAATTGCGCGACGTGCGCGCCGGCTATGGCGATGCCGTCGTGCTCGACAACGTATCGTTCGAGCTGCCGGAGAATGGCAGCCTGGCCGTGCTCGGCCGCAACGGCGTCGGCAAGTCCACGCTGTTCCTCACCATCATGGGCTATACCAACTTCCGGCGCGGCAATATCGTCTGGAAGGGCCGGGACATCACGCGGATGGCGCCGCATGCGCGGGCCCGCCTCGGGATCGGCTGGGTCGCGCAGGAGCGCGAGATTTTCCCGTCGCTGACGGTGGAGGAGAACCTCACGGTGGCGTCGCGCCCCGGCCGCTGGACGCTCGACGCGATTTACGGGATGCTGCCGCGCCTCAGGGAACGCAAGAGCAACCTGGGCAATCAGTTGTCGGGCGGCGAGCAGCAGATGCTGGCGATCGCCCGCGCCCTGATGACCAATCCGAAGATGCTCATTCTCGACGAGCCGATGGAAGGCCTGGCGCCCATCATCGTCGAGGAGATCGCCGCCCTGATCCGCCGCATGATCTCGGACGGATCGACCGCCGTGCTGCTCGCCGAGCAGCACGCGCAGCTCGCGCTCTCGATGACCGAGAAGGTCATCGTGCTGGAGCGCGGCGCGATCGTCCACAGCGGGACTTCGGTCGAGATGCTGGGCAACGCCGAGCTGCTCGACAAGTTCATCGGGCTCAAGGTGCAGGTCGGCGGCCCTGCGGCGCACACATAGACCCTATTCCGGCGCTCCTGCTGCGGCCGAAGGCACCCGTGATAGGCTGCGTGCCCGGATCGCGGGCGGCATATTCGCGGGGGGATCATGAAACGCAGCACCGACCGTATTCTCACCACCCATGTGGGCAGCCTTCCGCGCCCGGCCGCGCTGCTGGAGCGGGCGGCGGCGCGGCGGCGCGGCGAACCGGCCGATCCGGCGGCGGATGCGGAGCTGCTGCGCCGTAGCGTCGCCGACGTCGTGCGGAAGCAGGCGGAGATCGGGATCGACATCGTCGATGACGGCGAGTTCTCCAAGCCGAGCTTCGTCACCTATGTCCGCGACCGGCTGGGCGGATTGGAGGAGATCGGCGGCGAGCGCACGAACCCGTGGGGCCAGTCGCGCGACGCGCGCGATTTTCCGGCCTTCTACCGCAAGCTGGTCGGCGGCTCGGTCGTCTCGCGGGAGCCGCGCGTCGGCTGCCGCACCGCCATCAGCTATGCAGGTCAGCCGTTTCTGCAGACGGACATCGACAACCTGCGCAGCGCGCTGAAAGGCGTCGAGACCGTCGAGGCATTTATGCCGTCGATCTCGCTCGCCAATGTCGAGAACTGGAACGTCAACGAATACTACAAGAACGAGGATGACTACCTGACCGCGCTCGCCGACGCGATGCACGAGGAATACAAGGGCATCGTCGATGCCGGCTTCCTGGTGCAGGTCGACGATCCGCGCCTCATCACCTACTACATGGTCGAGCCGGACAAGACCGTCGCGGAGTGCCGCAGATGGGCGGAGAAGCGGGTCGAGGCGCTCAATTATGCGCTGCGCGATATTCCGCGCGAGAAGGTGCGCTATCACACCTGCTATTCGATCAACATGGGGCCGCGCGTCCATGACATGGAGGCGAAGGACCTCATCGACATCATCCTGAAGGTGAAGGCGTGCGCATTCTCCTTCGAGGCGTCGAACCCGCGCCACGAGCATGAGTGGCGGCTGTGGAGCGAGGCGAAGAAGCCGGGCGACATCGTGCTCATCCCCGGCGTCGTCACCCATGCCTCGCTGATCGTCGAGCACCCCGAGCTCGTCGCGGAACGTCTCGTGCGCTATGCCGACATCGTTGGCATGGAAAACGTCATCGCCTCGACCGACTGCGGGTTCGCGAGCTTCGCGGCTGCTGACGAGATCGACGCCGGCATCGCCTGGGCCAAGCTCGAGGCGCTGGTGAAGGGCGCCGAACTGGCGACCCGGCGGCTCAAGGCGCGCCGCCGTCCCTCGGTGGCGAAGCGGCGAGTGCCGGCGCGCAAGGCGCCGGCAAAAAGCGCGTCGCGCGGCAAGGCCCGCAAAGGCGCTCCGGCGAGAGGCGCCAAAAAGGCAGCGCGGCGGGCGTCAGCGCGCAAGGCGAAGAAGGCGAGACGGTAGCTGCCGCTCAAGGCGTTTTCGAGCGCCGCGGGTACCGGTTCGCGTGAAAAACGCGACAAAATAAAAAGCCGGAGCTCCGGCTTTGATTCTAAAGTTGGGAGGCTTTGGCTCGTCACGGCCGGCCTTGCCCGGCCATCCCGCTCAGGGAGGCACGATGCCCTCCTGGCGGGATCGCGAGGGCATCGGCGAGCGAAGTGGCGCCGTTCTTCGACGGCTTTCCCCGACGATGACGGTTTGCCCGTTGGTGACGGATTTGCCTGTTAGCGTCGTTTTCCCTTCGTCGCCTTGGATGCCTTCGCCTTGCGTGCGGGCGATTTCCTTTTCGCCGCAGTTTTCTTCGCGGCGCGCGGCTTTGCCGCGGCGGCCTGCTTGCGCGCCGCCGGCTTTTTAGCGGCGGGCTTGCGCCGCGCCTTGAGCTGCCGGGTCGCCAGTTCGGTGCCCTTCACCAGGGCCTCGAGCTTGAGCCAGGCGATCTGCGGATCGATGTCCTGGTTGCCCGCGAACGAGGCAAAGCCGCAGTCGTTGCCGGCGATGACGTTCTCTACCCCGGCGAAATCGACGTACTTCAGAAGGCGCTCGGCGACGAGCTCCGGGGTCTCCACCAGCAGCGTCGAATGCGTCACCAGGCCCGGGATGAGGATGGTGCCGTCCGGCCTCTTGGCATCCCGCCACACCGTCCATTCGTGCTCGTGGCGCGGGTTCGACGCCTCGAAGGAGAACGCGCCGGCATGGATCTTCATCAGGATGTCGATGACGTCCTTCGCCGGCATGTCGTTGACGCGCGGACCGGAGTCGATCGAGTAGCAGGTGTGATAGCGGATGCGGTCCCGGGGCAGGCCGCGCAGCGCGTGGTTGAGCACCTCGACCTGCATGTTGCACCACTTGCGGCATTCGGCCAGCGTCAGGTCCGGCCGCATCATCCAGTAGGTGACGAGGCGCGGGTCGTCGACCTGCAGCAGGAAGCCGGCATCGATGATGGCCTTGTACTCGACGCGCATCGCGTCGGCGATGGCGATCCGGTATTCCTCTTCCGTCGCGTAGTAGCGATTGACGTTCCAGCCTTCGATGTTCGCGGGCGCGATGGCGGGCACGAATGCCTCGGCCGTGCTGCCGCTCAAGGCGGCCTTGAGGTTGTCGAGGTCGGTCTGGAGATGGGCGAGGCCCTTATAGTGGATCGCGCCGGTGCAGCCGTAGTTGAGCTGGCCCACAGCGCCGACGACCTGCTTGCTGTAATACTCGGGGAATTGCCGGGAGTCGCGCGACGCGCCCCAGTGCGCCGAACGCGTGCCGCCGATCGGCTCGAGCCCGCCGAGGCGGTTGCGGATGTAGGTGACGAAGCTCGGCTTGGAGAACTCGCCGTCGTCCACGACATCGAGGCCGATGTCGAGCTGCTTCTTCACGACGTCGTTGACCGCGTTCTTCAGCAGCGCCGCGTCGGCGGCGGGGTCGCGGACGCCGGGGTTGAGCCCGACCATCGTGCGGATATCGGCCGGGCGGGGAAGGCTGCCGGAATGGGTGGACAGGATGCGGTCGCTCGAACGCTTCATGGGGTGTCCTCAGCAAGGATGAAGGAAAGCTGGCGGAATCACCGTCGTTGGCGATTGCGATGGGGAAATTCTAACGCGGCAGCGTTGCCGCCGAAGTAATCGGGGCGGGACCGCCTGATGCGGTCCCGCCCGTCTTCATTGCAGCGTGGTGCGTAAGGTCAGCCCGCGGAGGTCGCGATCGACGACTCGTAGGTGCCCTTGCCCATGCCGGTATCGGCGAAGATGCCGTGATCGGCGACCCACTTGATGGTGTCCTCGAACGTCTCGCGGCTGTAGCTCTCGAACACGATGCGCTCGCCGGGGCCCCAGCGGCGGGTATCCATAACCGCGTGATACTTCGTCGGGAACTCGTTCTTGTAGTAGTGGGTGTAGAGCTCGGGACGCAGGTCGATGTCCTTCTGGGCGCGCTTGAGGGCGCGGAAGAACTTCTTGACGTCTTCCGGGTCCGGATCGCCGGTCAGCATCGTGGTGATCATGAAGGTGCAGTCGATCACCTTCCGGAAGCCGAGCTGCTCCGCCATGTAGTACGGGCCGGAGAACAGCGTCGCCGCCGGCACCTTGCCTTCGAGCAGCAGGTCCATGCGGTTGAACAGCATGCCTTCGACGAAGGACAGGTTGATCTTGTCCTGCGGCATGTATTGCTCGAGCGCCTGGATCGTCGCGTAATGACTGCCGGACTGGTAGCCGACCGAGATCGGGACACCGGCGAGGTCGGCCGGGGTCTTTATCTTGGAGTCTGCGGGCACGAAGATGCCGGCCGGCGAGACCGAATAGACGTCGCTGTAGAGCTTGCCATGGCCCTTGGTCGCGGCGACGCCGACGGTCCAGTGGCAGGCGCAGCTGATGTCCGACTTGCGGCCGGCCTCGAAGGTCTGCATGGCGCCGCTCTTGTCGCCGGTGTCGTGCGCCTTGCCTTCGGACGACTTGATCTGCTCGTTGAATATGTAGTCCAGACCTTCGTCCTTGAAGTAACCCTTCTCCTCGGCCACCCACTCATGCAGGCGGAAGTGCGGCTGGATGACGAATTTGGAATTCTTCATGGGAGTCCTCCTTTTCTGCGGCGCTTGGCCGTTGGTCGTTTCAGGCGTCGACGAAAGAGATGGCGGCCATGCCGGTCGTCATCGGTGCGTAGTAGGTGCGGTGGACACGCTTGACCTTGTCGGTCAGCGCGCCGCGCATGGTGAGCCACATGATCAGCTCGACGGCTTCCGCGCCGGCCTGGGCCATGAGCTCGGTATGGCTGATCTTGGCGAGCTGCTCGGGATCGCTCTCGATCATGTCGAGCCACATCGTATCGAAGTCGCTGTTGAGGTGGCCGAACCGCTCGCCGTGAAGCTGGTGCGACATGCCGCCGGTGCCGATGATGGCGACGCGCGTGTCCTTCGGATAAGCCTCGACGGCCCTGCGTATCGCGCGCCCGAGCGCGAGGCAGCGCCGACCCGTCGGGATCGGATGCTGGATCACGTTGACGACGAGCGGCACGGTCTTCACCGACCAGGTCGGGTCGTGCGAGAAGAACAGCGGGTAGGGCACGAGGAAGCCGTGATCGAGCTTCATCTCCTGCACGACCGTCATGTCGAAGTCGTTGTAGACCAGTTCCTGTGCGAGGAACCACGACAGGTCCGAATCGCCCGGCACATCCGGCAGCGGGCGCAGGCCGAAGCCCTCGTCCGACTGTTCGTATTCGTCCTGCGTGCCGATCGCGAAGGTCGGGACACGGTCGAGACCGAAGTCGCAGCCGTGGTCGTTATAGACGACCAGCGCCACGTCCGGCTTCACTTCCTCGGCAAGCCACTTCTTGATCGGCGCGACGCCGTCGAACAGCGGCTTCCAGTCCGGCTCGTTCTGCCGCTTCTTGTCATAGGCCGGGCCGATGCTCGGCACATGCGATACGCCGATCCCGGCAACGATCTTTCCCATCGTCTTCTCCCTGTCGATGCCGCGATCAGCGGGCGCCCTTGGCATTGCGCGTGTTGAGAAATTCCTCGTAGGTCTCATGGCGCATCTGCGCGCCCATGTGATAGAGCCCGTCGCCCACGGTGGCTCCGAGCTTGAGCATGTAATAGATGTTGCCGCCGTGCTTGGTGGTCAGCGCCAGCCAGTCGCGCCGGCGGATCGCATCCTTGGTGGCCTCGTCGAGCTTGTACTTGGCGAGATAGGCTTCCTCGTCGGCGCGATAGGCTTCGCGGTTCTTGGCGTCGCCGAGCGAGAAGGCGAGCTTGTTGAGCTGGTAGCCGATCTGGGAAACCTTGCCGTCGAAGACGTAGGTGCCCGGAATCCCCCAGTCGGAAACCCGCTTTACGGTATCGTCCTTGTCGTTCGGTGCATTCATGACGTTTCTCCCAGTTCTTTGCGGACGGAAGTTCAGCAGCAGTTGCGGCTGTCGCGCTCGGCGACGCGCCGCGAGCGGATCATCTTGACGTGGTCGTCCATCAGCTTGCGCGCGCCGGCGGCGTCGCGTGCCTCGATCAGTCCGGCGAGCTGCCGGTGGATGTCGAGGACGTGCTTGGCGACCCTCGGCGTCAGCGTCTTGTTGCGCGACGGCCAGGAGACGTGGTGCAGCGAAAGGAACTGCACGACCAGCACGCGGTTCTGCGAAGCCTCGGTGACGGCGAGGTGGAATTCGTGGGACGAGCGCGTGTAAGCCTCGTTGTCGTCGATGGTCGCCTCCTGGTCGCTCAGGATGCGCTTGAGGCGGGCGATGTCGGCTGGCGTCGCGTGCTCGGCGGCCAGTTCGGCGCCCAGCGTTTCGATGGCGCGCTGCGCGTCCATCACCTCGGCGGCGGTGACGCCGGCAAGATCGAGCTGCACAGCAAGCGCCTCGGCGAACAGGCGTGGGTTGCCCGGCGCGATGCGGGCGCCGCCACCCTTGCCCATGCGGATTTCGACGATGCCGAGCGCGCTGAGCGTGCGCAGCGCATCGCGGGCGACGATCCGGCTGACGCCGTAGCGCGCGGCGATGTCCTTCTCGGTGCCGACGAAATCTCCGGGCGCGAGCCGCTTCTCGTAGAGGTCCTCGCGGACCTGGGCCACGATCTGGGACGACAGCGACGTTGCGCGTCCGACGATCGGGATGCGCCTGCCGGCCAGGAGATCGGTGTCGATGCTCATGCGCGCACCACTAGCGTCAAAGCGCGGGGGCGTAAAGATGATATCTTATGATTCCGGAAGATTTCCTCAGGGCTGCGACGAAATGGCCCTGCGCAGCGGGACACCAGCAAAATCTGCCCATTTTGTTGTGCGTCGCAGCATTTATAATTCCGCTTCGCTCTGCATAAGTTATTATCTCTTGGAATCCCGCGAATGCGCCGCGAATAGCCGCGATGCAGCGGCGCTATTCAATCCGGCGGCGGGCGCGGCTACACACATGCACGCTAATGGGAATGTCGCGGCGCGGTGCCGCGCAAGGGGGGAGTGATGCTCAAGATTTACGGCCAGGCGCGTTCGCGCGCATTCCGCGTGCTGTGGCTTTGCAAGGAATCGAACATTCCGTTCGAGCATGTGCCGGTGACGATCAATGTCCCCAACGCGCAGGCGAAGGAAGACTGGTACGTCAAGCTCAATCCCAATGCCCGCGTGCCGACCATCGACGACGACGGCTTCATCATGTGGGAGTCGGCGGCAATCAATCTCTATCTCGCCCGCAAGTACAAGAGCCCGCTGTGGCCGGCGACGGAGCAGGGCGAGGGGCGGGCGCTGCAGTGGGCGTTCTTCATCGCCAACGATTTCGAGAAGCCGATGGTCACGCTGTTCCAGCAGACGGTGCTGCTGCCGCCCGAGCGGCGCGACACGGCGGTCGTGAAGGCGGCCGAGACCGACATGACGGCCAAGCTGCAGGTGCTGGAGAACTATCTCGGCGAGCACAAGTATTTCGGTGTGGACCGCTGGGACCTCGCCGACTTCATGGTCGCGAGCGTCACCTTCACGCTCACGGCCCTGAAATACGAGCTCGCGAAATTCCCCAGGTTCGACGCATGGCTGAAGGCATCCATGGCGCGTCCGGCCTGCCAGGAGGCGGTGAAGCTGCGCGGCTAGAGCGTTCGCGGGCGTTACGCGGAAATGGGCGCGCCGAGGACGGCGGAAGCTGTGCCTCGACGCGATCTCCGCGGGGCTTGGCGATTGCAAATGACGGGCGGGCTAGTTAAGCAGAACCCATGTCCAGCGCATCGCCTCTCGTTTCCGCAGACTGGCTCGCCGGCCATCTCGGCGGCGAAATCCTGGTTCTCGACATCCGGTCCGCGGTCGATGGCGGGGGCGCGGCGGCTTATGAAGCCGCCCATGTCCCCGGCGCCATCCATACCGATTACGTCACGGACAACTGGCGCGCGGCGAAGGGCATGGCTACGGGCATGCTGCCGGAGCCGGATTATCTTGCCGCTCTGTTCGGGCGGCTCGGTCTGACGCCGGCGCTTCATGCGGTGATCGTCTCGGCGGGAACCTCGCCCGGCGACTTCTGTGCCGCGGCGCGCATCTACTGGACGCTGAAGGTATGCGGCCACGACAAGGTGTCGATCCTCGACGGCGGCATGGCGGCGTGGCGGGCCGGCGGACATGCGCTCGAGAGCGGCCGCAATGCACCGAAGGCGGCGGCGAAATACCCGGTTAGGCTGCGCGAGGAACTGCGCGCCGATCTCGCCCGGGTCGAGGCGGCGATCGCAAGCGACAGCGAAACGATGCTCGACAGCCGCTCCGCAAGCTATTTCGCCGGGCATGAGAAGAGCCCGCAGGCCAAGCGGGGCGGGCGCCTGCCGCGCGCGCTGCTCATCGACCATACGCAGGTGTTCGACCCGGCCACCCGGCGGCTCAGGCCGCGGGCGGAATTGGAGAAGCTGTTCGGCGATCTTCCGTCGCTGCCGGTGGTGAACTATTGCAACACCGGCCATCAGGCGGCGGCGAACTGGTTCGTGCTTTCCGAGGTGCTCGGCCGGCCCGCGCGGCTCTATGACGGCTCGATGTCCGAGTGGACCGAGGACGACGGCCGGCCTGTCGAGGTGGGCTGATTTTCCCGTCGTCATCACCGGACCGACCCGCAGCGCCGAGTTCCGGTGATCCGGATTATGCGGGCAGTATGCCCTCCTGAACGAGACGGCCGGGACAAACCCCGGCCATAACGGCTCCGTTTATTGCAAGAACTGCGCTTACGCCGCCTCGACCTTCACGTCCATCGCGCCGATCTTCTCGATCTCGCAATGCATGACGTCGCCGGGCAGCACGCGCGAGACGCCTTCGCAGGTGCCGGTCATGATGATGTCGCCCGGATAAAGCGCGTACCATTGCGAGGCGAACGAGATCTGCTTCTCGATGTTCAGGAGCAGGAACTGCGTGTTCGACGCCTGGCGCACCTCGCCGTTGACCGCGAGGCTGAACTTGAGATGGCCGGGATCGGGAATCTCGTCCGCCGTCACCATCCATGGGCCGGCGACGGAATAGGTGTCGATCGACTTGCGGAAGCTGCGGTCCTCGCTGCCGCGCACGACCATGTCGAGCGCGATGCAGTAGCCGGCGACGTATTGCAGCGCGCCTTCCTCGGGCACGTTGTTGGCGTACTTGCCGATGACGACGCCGAGCTCCATCTCGTGATCGCTGCGGCGATCCGGGAAGCGCAGCTTGACCCCTTCCGACGGTCCGACGAGCGATGAGCTCGATTTCAGGAAGAAGCCCTGCTCGATCACCGTTCCCTGCTGATGGCGCAGTGGAAACACGTCGGTCTGCGCGGCGGCTTCCTCGACGTGCTTGATGTAGTTGACCGGCACGCCGATGATCTTCGTCGGCGCGGCGACCGGGCTGAGGAACTTCACGTCCTGGATGGGTGTCCTGCCGGCGGCAGGGGCGAGCTTGCGGATTTCTTCCTGCACGCGGGCAAGGTTCGCGATCAGCAGGTCGCCGCGCGCCGGCGGATAGGTCGGCGCCGGCAGCACCTTGAGCGCCGCGCTGACATCGAGCACCGTATCGCCCTCGACGACGCCGAGCCGATTGTCATCCAACCAACAGATTTTCATCGCTCACCTTTTGGGGAAACATGCTTGGAAATGCGGCCCATCGCGAGGGCGCTTGACACGCCGGGACCGCCTGTTTCTATGGGCAGGGACTTAGCGCATCGCACCGTCATTTCCAAACATGAAATCGCCGTCCGATTCTTTCGTCTGGCCCGGTCACGTCATTCGGCGGCTGCAGCAGATGGCCGTGCTGGCGTTTCACCGCAACACGGCGGAGTTCCGTCTGACGCCGACGCAGTTCGTGACGCTACTCGCCATCGAGCATACCCCGGGTGTCGATCAGGTGCGGCTGTCGCAGACGACCCGGATCGACCGCTCGATGACGGCGCGCATCGTCGATACGCTGGCGCGCCGCGGGCTCATCCGCAAGCAGGCGGGCAAGACCGACCGGCGCGCGAACGCGCTGTTCATCGCGCGGAGGGGCGAGCGACTGCTCGCCGATGTGTTGCCCCGCGTGAAGAAGTCCCAGCAGGAAATCCTCAATCCGCTGACCGCCGCCGAGCGCGCCGAGTTCATCCGGATGGCGCGGGCGATCCTCGCCGCCAACGAGGAGGCCGAGCCGCCGCCCGCCGGCGGAAAGCCGGCGCGCGCCGCCGCGCGGCGGGTCAGGAAATCCTGACCTCGATGCTGTCGCCCGTCACGCGGACGGGAAAGGTCTTGATGTCTTCGGAGATCGGCGCGCCCTGGCCTTCGCCGGTCTTCACCTTGAAGCAGCCGCCGTGCAGCGGACATTCCACGATGTCGCCGTCGAGGAACCCGTCCGTCAGCAGCGCGAAAGCGTGGGTGCAGACGTTGTCGGTGGCGTAGAACTCGCCGTCGATATTATAGATCGCGAGCTGCAGGTCGCCGACCTCGACGCCCTTCATGGTACCTGCCTCGAGTTCGCCGGTGTTCGCCACCGGCACCCATTGTTCCTCGTCTGCCATCGTTCGTTTCCGTCGTGCGTTTTTTCGAGGCCTCTGACCTGTTGCGTACAAAGTCGCGCCGGCAGAATCAATGCCTGCCGCGCAAGGCCGGAACGGGCCGGGCCGAATACCGCCGGCGGATCAGGGAGCCTTGAACGCCGGCATCACTTCCGAGGCGAACAGCCGGAGCGATTTCATCGCCTCGCCGAAGTCGAGCGTGCCGAAATTGACCTGGATCGAGGCATGCTCGAAATAACCGAACTTGTCGGGCGCGCTGGCGATGCTCGCCTTGATTTCTTCGGGGGTTCCGATCCAGGCGCCGCCGCTCTCGATCTGGCCCTCCAACGTCGAGGATTTCATCTTCTCCATCGACTTGTCGTAGTCGCGGTAGTCCTTGGAGACGGTTTTGCGCGTGGTCCAGTCGCTCACCGATTCCGCGACCGCCTTGAAGTAGTCCTCGAACGGTCCGCGGGCGAGGTCGCGCGCGGTCCTGCCGTCCCGATGGCAGAACATGTGGAACGCGATCATGATCTCGCCCTCGCCGGGGTGTCCGCTTTCCTTCCAGACCTTTCGGTAGCGTTCGACCAGCGGCTTGATCGGCCCGATCGGGATCGTCATCAGCGAGTAGCCCTGCCGCGCCGCGAACTCGAATGATTCCTCGGTCTGCGTCGCCGCGATCCAGAATTTCGGACGCGGCGTCTGCGTCGGCCGGGGCAGGGAGGTCACGTTCTCGAAGGAGTGGAACCGGCCCTTGTGGGTCGCCTTCTCCTGGGTCAGCAGCAGATGAACCTGCTCGATGCCCTCGCGGAAGCGGGCCTGCGACTCGTCCGGCGACACGTTGAACCGGCGGAACTCGTGCGGCAGGAAGGCGCGCGCGAACCCGATGTCGACCCGCCCTCCCGAGAGGGCGTCGAGCATCGCGATCTCGCCGGCGAGCTTGAGCGGGTGGTTGAACACCGGCAGCACGGCCCCGGTGACGAGCCGCATGTTCTTCGTGCGCTGCGACAGCGCCGACAGGAACACGATCGGGTTCGGGCTGTAGCCGCCGTAGCGCTCGAAATAGTGCTCCACGGTACGGGCATGGGTGAAGCCGAGCTTCTCGGCTTCCTCGGCGACCGTCAGCGACTCGGTGAAATAGTCGAGCGCGCTCTTCTGGTGCTGGTTGATGCTCGGAAAAAACTGGACGCCGAATTTCAGGTTGCCCGCCATGCCGCTTCCCCGCGATCCCGTCTTCCCGGGCGCGGCTTTTTCGCCGTCGCCACAGGCATTTCTGTGATTTTAATCAGCATAGGGATCGATCCGGTGCGTGTCAAACGGGTCAAGAAAAACGCCTCCGCGGGCAGGCCGCGGAGGCGTGGGTTTCGGTGGCCGCGCCGGGTTGCCCGGCGCGCGGCAGGTATCGGCGCGTGGGATCAGCGCGTGCCCTGCGTCGTCGAGACGTTGAGCAGGGCCGGCGTGCCGTTGCGCACCTTGTCGAGCGTGCGCTTGAGCGCGCCCTTGAGGTCGTGCGCCGCCTCGACCTTCTCGCCGTAGCCGCCGCACGCCTCGATCACCTTCTCGAACTGCGGCGAGGGGCTCAGTTCGGTGATCGGCATCACGTTGGCCTTGGAGGCCGCGCCGTCCGGATAGACTGCGAGCGTCGAGGCGCGCACGGCGAGCCATTGATGATTGTTGGCGACGACGGTGAGGGTCGGCAGCTTCTCCGCCCGCGCGACATAGTGGAACGGCACCGGATTGCCGAACATGTAGGAGCCGTCGCCGACGCAGGCGATCACCTCGCGATTGGGCGCGGCGAGCTTCACGCCGAGCGAGGTGCCGATGCCGGCGCCGAGGCCGCCCGCGAGGCCGCTGCCGATGAAGCTCAGCGGCTCCGTGAACTCGACGCGGTTGGGCGAGGTGCCAAGCTCGTTGCACAGCACGGCGTCCTTCGCCTTCGCCTCGCTGAGGCAGTGCGCGAGCCACGCGGGGTGGATCGGCGACTGGTCCTTGACCTGGTTGATGAGCTTCTCGCGCTGGTGCTTCATCTCCTCGCGCGCGTTGGCGACCTTCTTGCGGCGCGCCTCGATCGAGGCCGACTTGCTCTTGATCGCGCCGGCGAGCGCCTCGCGCAGCATCACCATGCCGGCCGCGGGATCGCCACCGATCAGCAGGTCGGCTTCATATTCGCGGAATGGATGGCGGCTCACAAGCGGATCCACCGCGAGGTGGATGACCTTGGCGCTGGCCTTCGGCTTGGCCAGCCGCGGCATCCACGGGACGCCGGCATTGATGACGATGACGAGGTCGGCGTCGGCAAGATGCTTGCCGGTCTCGAAGCCGGCATGCATCGGATGCTCGGTCGAGATGTTGAGGTCGGTCGCGAAGGGCTGCACGACCGGGATCGCGAAGTCGAGCGCGAGGTCCGACAGCGCCTTGAAGGCTTCGACCGAGCGGCCCGCGGCGGCGGTGACGATCAGCGGATATTCCGCCTTGGCGATCATCTCCGCGGCTTCCTCGATCACCTTGCGCGACGGGGCGGGCGTGGCGACGCCGAGCGGGCGCACGTTGTCGCGGCGCATCGACACGGCTTCCTCCGCCAGCACCTCGCGCGGCAGGCACATGTAGACCGGGCCGCGCGGCTCGGTCATGGCGATGTCGAGGGCACGGTCCACCAGCGCGCCGGCCGGCTGGCCGCCGCGCAGCTCGTAATCCCACTTCACGAACTCGCGTACCATGCCGCCCTGGTCGAAGGATTCCTGGCCCCAGTGGATGGCGCCGTTGCGGGAGGCTTCATGACCGGTCTCGGTCAGCGGCGTGTGGCCCGCGCACAGCAGCACGGGCACGTTGTCGCGCGCCATGTTCATCAGGCCGCAGATCGTGTTGGCGGTGCCGACGGTGACGTGGACCATCACGCCCGCCGGCTTGCCCGCCATGCGGTAGTAGCCGTTCGCCATCGCCATCGCGACGTTCTCGTGGGGCACGGTGACGAAGCGGGGGAACTTGCGCCGGCTGCCGTTGCGGGAAATCGCCTCGATGATCGGCGCAAAGTCGGTGCCTGCGTTGGCGAACACGTATTCGATGCCGCGCTCGCCAAGCCGTCCGAGGAATGCTTCGGCAGTCATTTCTTTTGGGGCTTCACTCACTGTCGTTGTCCGTCGTTTGTTGGCGCGGCGAGGGCGGCACTGCCTGTCAACGCGCGGTTTCGGGAGTAAATTCAGCGTCAGAAATAGCGTATGTGACGGGCGGGGTCGAGGCGCGGCCGCGCCATCCCCGGGAATGTCAGGTACACGCTGGGTCAATAGCGCACGCCGCAGTTGCGTGCGGAAAACGGCGTCCTGCCTAGGCGTGCGGTTGCCGGATGGCCAGTTTCAGCGATCCGGCGCCGAGGACGACCGCGCAGAGCCCGATCGGAACGAAGGCGGCGGCGGGAACACCGGTCACATCCCAGCAAATCCCGCTCAGCACCGGAACCACGACCGCGCAGGTATAGCTGATGGTGAACATCGCGGCAGCGGTACGGTGGACGTCGTCGGGCGGCGAGAGCAGGGGCGGCAGCGCCAGCATCAGGATCAGCACGACCGCGGCGGCGAAGCCGATCAGCGCCGCGCCGGTGATGATGAGGAAGCTGCCGCCATAGACGACGCAGAGCACCGCGATGAAGCACAGGACGGCGCAGACGAAGTAGGGCCAGCGGCGACGGATCAGCCGGCCGGCGAGGAACAGCAGCAGCACCGAGGCCGGAAGCTGGCCGACATTGATGGCGGTGAGCGCGGCGTCGATGTCGGCGGCATGGCCGTTGGTGCGAAGATAATTCGGGATGAAGAAGTTGGTGGTGAAATAGAGCGCGTTGACGCTGCCGAGCATCAGGCCGAGCCGCCAGATCAGGCCGCTGCGCCAGTCCGGCCACCATTTGCGCGGAGCGGCCAGCGGCGCCGGAGCGGCGGGCCGCGGCGCCAGCAGGACGACGATGAGCGCGATCGCGGCACAGCACGCGCCCCAGACGACGAAGTCCGCGCGCCAGCTTCCGACCAGCGGCAGCACCAGCACGCCGGTGAGCGCGACCGGCAGCACTTCGCCGATCAGCAGGCCGTTGGTATAGACCGCGGTCGCAAATCCGATGCGGTCCGGCAGCCAGGTGCGCACCAGCGGCGGCATGGCCGGCTGCATCACGGCGACGCCGAAGCCGGTCAGGATCGTGGCGGCGTAAAGGACGGCGACGCCGTCCGCCGCGCCGCGCCATGCCGAACCGACGGCCGTTGCCAGCAGCCCGACGATCAGCGCGGCGAGCGCGCCGAACCGCGCGATCAGCAGCGAGCCCGGCACGGCGGCGAAGGCGAACAGCATGGACGGCAGGCCGGACAGGATGCCGACCTGGGTCTCGCTCATGTTCAGGTCGTCGTGGAGGAATGGGATCACCGGCGGCACGGCGAGGATCGTCAGCCGCATGCCGTTGCCGGCGATCCACAGCAGCGCGAGGCAGCGCAGGACGTGGCCGAGCGATTGGCTGCCGGCGGCGGAGGAGGCGGATGGAGATGCCGTCATGGAAATTTAGGCGGGTTCGGATCTCAGGGCGGCTCGAGCCCCTTGTCGCGCAGGACCCGGTCATAGGCGCCGGAGGTCACACGCGCAATGAAGTTCCTGGCGGCCGCCTGCTGCGCGCGACCCGCACCGACTCCGGCCGAAAAGATCGAGCTCTTCTGAAGCTCGTCCGGCAGCGGCCCGACGATCTCGAGGCCGGCGACGGGCATCAACTCGCTGATCTGCTGGATGGCGATGTCGGCCTTGCCGTCGGCGCAGGCGCCGCCCGCATAGCCGTCGTAGGCCGTGATCTTCGGCGCGAGTTCTTCCGCGAGGCCGAGGCGGTCGAGCAGATAGCGGAAGTGCTGGCCCGAGGCGCCGAGCCGGGAACACGCGATGGCGCCGGCGTCGCGCAGCGTCCGGACGAAGGCGTCGCGCGAACCGATGTCCGGAAGCGGCGTTCCCTTCCTCACGGCAACGCCAATGAAGGATCGGGCCACGTCGGTCCGCCCGCCGTCGATCCTGCCGGCCGCGATGAGGCGGTCGAGGGCCTCGTCGGTGAGGATGACGACGTCGGGCACATCGCCGCCGAGGATGCGCTCGGTGAACTTGGCGGTCGATCCATAGTCGGCGGAAAGGCGGATGCCCGCGGTGCGCTCGAGGTCCGGCCCGATGGCTTCGAACACGGCTTTCAGCCCGTTCGTGCACAGCATTCGAACGGAACCGGCGAGGGTGTCAGCCATTGCAATGTCCGGTGATGTCTGCCTTGCGCCGACCATAGCAGCAACGGTTATCGGATGCCTCATAAAAGGGCAGACTTGATGCCGTTATTCCCGCGTAACCATATTTCCCGCGTAACCATGTCGGGCGGTCCGCGGGCGGCCGAGGCCGGAAGCACTGTGCCATGTCATACGTCATCTGCATGGCGTCCGGCTTGTCGGCTTGTGCTTCTTCCCGGAAATTGCCACATGGCTGCGGGAATATCCGACAGCGTCGGCAAGCAGGGGCAGCCGCCGTATTCGTCGGCTGGCGTGGGAAATCAGGATGAACACCTCGTTTTTCGGGGAGCTTTTGCAGTCCATCGCGGAGCGCGGCCGCGCGCTGATCGACCGGGGGCGGGCGCGTTACGATAATCCGGCGCGCCGCACCGAAACGCTGGTGGAACTCTGCGAGCATCTGCTCTCCGGCCGCGGCGAGGCTTCCGGCGTGGCGCTCGCCCGCGAGATCATCGCCCGCTACGAAAGCCTGACCACCGGTCCGCGCGCGGCCTTCTTCGAGGCGCTGGCGACCCGCTTCGGCGTCGACCGCGCCACGCTCGACGCGGCGGTCGAAGCCTGGCGAACATCCTCGACCGACGAAAGCGCCGCTGATCTTCACGCCGCGGCCGAGCCGCGGCGGCAGGAGCTGTTGCGTCGACTCAACCTCGCGCCGGGCGGGACCCGCGCGCTGGTCGCCATGCGCGAGCAACTGCTGCGCGCAATGAGCCATCGCAGCGACCTTGCCGCGCTCGACGCCGACTTCGTGCATATGTTCAACGCCTGGTTCAATCGCGGCTTCCTCGTGCTGCGGCGGATTGACTGGTCGAGCCCGGCGCTGATCCTGGAAAAGATCATCCGTTACGAGGCGGTCCATGAGATCGAGAACTGGGACGATCTGCGACGGCGCATCGATCCGCCCGACCGGCGCTGCTATGCCTTCTTCCATCCGGCGCTGGTGGACGAGCCGCTGATCTTCGTCGAGGTCGCGCTGACGGCCGGAGTGCCTGATGCCATCGCGCCGATCCTGAGCGCGGAGCGCGAATCCGTGAGCCCCGATACGGCGACGACCGCGACGTTCTACTCGATCTCGAACTGCCAGCGCGGCCTCGCCGGCGTCAGCTTCGGACACTTTCTCATCAAGCAGGTGGTCGAGGAGATTTCGCGCGAGTTTCCCAAGCTCGCGAATTTCGTGACGCTTTCGCCGGTGCCGCGCTTCGCGGAGTGGCTCAAGAAGGAGCGCGCCAGCGAGGAATCGACGATTCCCGAGGAGGACCGCGCCGTGCTGGCGGCGACCGATACGCCGGGGTGGTGGCGCGAGGAGGCCAACATCGCCAGGCTGCGCGAGCCGATGCTGCGCGCCGCCGCGAATTATTTCCTGCATGCCCGCGGCCGCGCGCGGCTGCCTTATGATCCGGTGGCGCGCTTCCATCTCGGCAACGGCGCGAGCCTCGACCGGCTGAACTGGCCGGGCGACCTCTCCGAGCGCGGCGTCCAGCAGGCCAATGGGCTGATGGTGAACTACCGCTACGATCTCGGCGAGATCGAGCAGAACCACGAAGCCTACGCCGAGCACCGCACCATCGTGGCGTCCAGCGCCGTGAAGCGGCTGGCGAAGCCTTCGATGGAACTCGTCCGGACGGCGGGTAATGCGCTTTAAGCGTACTTAATTCTCGTCATCGCCGGACCGGCGCGCAGCGCCGTGTTCGGGGGATGATCCTGCTTAGGCAGGCACAGTGCTTCCCCGATCGGGATGGCCGGGACAGCCCGGCCATGACAGAGGAGTGCGGCGATAAACGCCTTACGCCTCGCCGATTTCCTTCAGCACTTCCTGCGTATGCTGGCCGAGCTTCGGCGCGCTGCGCGGCGAAGCCATCGGCTGGCCGTCGATCACGATCGGCGTGCGCACGCCCGGGATGACGCCGCCCTTGGCGTCGTCGTTCTTCAGCTCGAGCTTCATGCCGCGGTGGATCACCTGCGCGTTCTTGAACACCTGGTCGAGATTGTTGATCGGACCGGCAGGGACACCGACTTCCTCGAGCTTCTTCAGCAGGTCGTCGCGCTTCATCTTCTTCGTCAGTGCGGTGAGCTTGTCGACTAGTTCGGCGCGCTTGCCGAGACGGTCCTTGTTGAGGAGATAGGCGGGGTCGGTGCCGAGTTCCGGCGCGCCGAGGACGGTGCAGAACTTCTTGTACTGGTTGTCGTTGCCGGTCGCGACGATGGCGAAACCGTCGGCCACCGGAAACACCTGGTAGGGCACGATGTTCGGGTGCGCGTTGCCGATGCGCTGCGGCACCTCGCCGGAGACGAGGAAGTTCAGCGCCTGGTTGGCGAGAATGCCGACGGTGGAATCCACCAGCGCGGTATCGACATAGCATCCCTTGCCGGTACGCTCGCGCTGCTGAAGCGCGGCGAGCACCCCGACGGCCGAGTAGACGCCGGTGAAGATATCGGAGACCGGGATGCCGGCGCGGGTCGGCTCGCCGTCCGCGGTGCCGGTCAGGTCCATGAAGCCGCCGATGCCCTGCGCCATCAGGTCGTAGCCGGCGCGCGCGGCGTCCGGTCCGGTCTGGCCGAAGCCCGTCACCGAGCAGTAGATCAGCCGCGGGTTAACTTCCTTGAGCGACTCGTAATCGAGCCCGAACTTCTTCAGCCCGCCGACCTTGAAGTTCTCGATCAAGATATCGGAGCGCGCGGCGAGCTTGCGCACGATGCGCTTGCCTTCG
>Ga0182744_1000996_pt1 | contig 25597 bp, 23 predicted proteins | sample eDN3rd30CKraftMG_FD_128525 | JGI IMG/M metagenome (GOLD analysis project Ga0182744, IMG submission 128525) | Enriched Miracle-Growth compost microbial communities from Emeryville, California, USA - eDNA 3rd pass 30_C Kraft MG (version 2) (version 2) ... | reverse complement strand
GAGCGTCGTTATACACGATCGTTTCCGGGCGGCCGCCACATGGCGCGTGTGACACTGCAGCCCTTTCACGGCGGCCATTGCACATCAGCCGCTATACGGCAAGCGTTTCAAGTCGACAGCTACAAGGCGATCGTTACACGACGACCGTTTCACGACGACCGTTTCACGGCGACCGTTTCACGGCGATACGAAAATACTGGGATAATCGAACTATTACAGAAGCCATCGCGACAAGCCGGGCCGGCTGGCCGGCAGATCGAAACACCTCCATGACGACACATACTGAAACCGCTACAGACAAGTCGGACGCCACCGACATGACCGCGCTTGGCAAGCGCGCCCGGCTGGCCGCCCGCGCCATGCGCAACGCCTCGGCCGAGGCCAAGGCCAAGGCGCTGCGCGCCATGGCGCGGCGCCTGGAAACCCAGAAAGAAGCCCTGCAGGCCGAAAACGCCAAGGACCTTGCCATCGCCGAGCGCAACGGCCTGGAACCGGCCCTGCTCGACAGGCTGAAGCTGTCGGACAGGGCGCTGGCGACCATGTCGGCCGGCTTGCTGCAAATCGCCGACATGCCCGATCCCATCGGCAGCCGCGGACCCACCACCATACGTCCCAACGGCATGCGGGTGGCGCAGATGCGCGTGCCCCTGGGCGTCATAGGCATCATCTACGAATCGCGTCCCAACGTGACCATAGACGCCGCGGCTCTGTGCCTGAAATCGGGCAATGCCACGATATTGCGCGGGGGCAGCGAGGCCTTCCACTCCAACATTGCGCTGGGCGCCATCATCGGCCAGGGCCTGGCGGACGCCGGCCTGCCGCCGGACGCCGTGCAGGTCGTGGGCACGACCGACCGCGACGCCGTGGGCCAGTTGGTCACCATGACCGACTATATCGATGTCATTGTGCCGCGCGGCGGCAAAGGCCTGATCGCCCGCCTGTCGCGCGAAGCCAAGGTGCCGCTGATCAAGCACCTGGACGGCAATTGCCACATCTACATCGACGCCGCCGCCGATCCGGGCAAGGCGCACGATATCACCGTGAACGCCAAGACCTACCGCTACGGCATCTGCGGCGCGGTCGAGACCCTGCTGGTGCACGCTGATATCGCGGCGCGCATCCTGCCCCGGCTGGGCGCCACCCTGGGCGGCCATGGCGTGGAGCTGCGCGGCTGCGAACGCACCCGCGCCATTCTTCCGCAGGCCCTGCCCGCCACCGAAGAAGACTGGGAAACCGAATATCTGGCGCCCATACTCGCCGTGCGCATCGTCGACGGCCTGGACCAGGCGCTGGAGCATATCGCGCAATACAGTTCCGAGCACACCGAGTCCATCGTCACTGAAAACCTGCAGGCCGCCACGCGCTTCCAACGAGAAGTCGATTCCAGCTCGGTGTATGTCAACCTGCCCACCTGTTTCGCCGACGGCTTCGAATACGGCCTGGGCGCGGAAATCGGCATTTCCACCAACCGCCTGCACGCACGCGGGCCGGTCGGCCTGGAAGGCCTGACGACCCTGAAGTGGGTGCTGGACGGCGAAGGCCAATTGCGCGGCTGATCGGGTAAAACATGCTCTGGATAAAAACCCTGCATATTTTGTTCGTGACTTCGTGGTTCGCCGGGCTGTTCTACCTGCCCCGCATTTACGTCAACCTGGCCCAGGCGCAGGACGCGGCGGTGCATGCCTGGCTGCTCGGCATGGCGCGGCGGCTGTACCGCTTCATGGCGCCGCTGGCCGTACTGTCGGTGGTATTCGGACTGTGGCTATACCTGGGCTATGGGCTGGGACGCGGCCAGGCCTGGATGCATGTCAAACTGGTCGCCGTCGGGCTGCTGATCATTTACCATCTGGCCTGCGGCCGGATATTGCAGGCCTTCGCACAGGGCCGGAACATACGCAGCCATCGCTACTACCGCTGGTTCAACGAGATCCCTGTCATTTTGCTGCTGGTCGTCATTGCAATGGTCGTCGTCCGGCCTTTTTGAATTCCCTCTTTCATGACAGACACCAAATCCGGCAAAACGCTGACACTGAAGAAAAAAGCGCCCAAGGCGGCCGCCGCGCCGCAAGCCGGCAAGACAACTCGACCTGGACGAGGCGCTGCGTCGGGCGCCGACGTGCCGGGCGCTGTTGCGTCGGGCGCCGCTGCGTCGGGCGCCGCTGCGTCGGGCGCCGCGGCGCCCCGTATCCGCAGCGGGGCGCGTGCCAGGCGCGCGGCCTTGATGGAAAAAGACCGCGAAAAGCAAGCGCAGCTCAGGCAGGCGGAAGCCTTGGCTGCAAGACCCGCAACGGAAGCCCCCGCCCCCTCCGCTTCGACGCGGCGCAGGCCGGCAAGCCCGGCCCAAGCTGCAGGCCCCCAAGCCGGCATGCGAGCCGCCCGGCCGCAACCCGGAGACAGGCCGCAGGCCGGCCAAACGCGCTCCCGGCCAGCTCCCCACGCAAGCGAAAGCCCTGCCGATGCCCCGCCCGACCAGGGATCGATGGTGCTTCGCGCGCCCAGCCGCAAGCGGCGGCCGCAAGAACCGCGCGCAAACGAAATATTTCCGGTGTTCGCTCCATGCCCGCAAGGCCTGGAAGAGGCGCTGGCCATGGAAATGCAGGCGCTGGGCTTCGAAGACGCCCAGCCAGGCCGCGCCGGATGCCGCTTCCATACCGATTGGACCGGCATATTGCGCGCCAATCTGTACTCGCGCCTGGCCACGCGGATACTGGTTCAGGTGGCCCACGCACCGGTGCGCAGCGAAGACGACATCCTCGATCTCGCGCTGCAGACCCCATGGGAACGGTGGTTCGGCGCCGAACAGACTTTGCGGGTGGACACATCCGCCATACGCAGCCCCATGCAAAGCCTGCAATACTGCAACCTGCGCGCCAAGGACGGCATTTGCGACCGCCTGCGCGAAAAGGAAGGGGCGCGCCCCGACATCGACACCGTGCGCCCGGATGCCAGGGTGCACCTGTTCCTGGACGAAGACAGCGCCACGCTTTATCTGGATACTTCGGGCGAATCCCTATTCAAGCGCGGCTGGAGGCTGGAAAAGGGCGCGGCGCCATTGCGCGAGAACCTTGCGGCGGGCCTGCTGGCTCTGTCCGAATGGGACCCCGCCCAGGCTTTGCTGGACCCGTTCTGCGGCAGCGGCACCATATTGATCGAAGCGGCCTGGATCGCCCTGGGCGTGCCGCCCGGCATAGGCCGCCCTTTCGGCTTCGAGCGCCTGCGCCACCATGACGCGCGCCGCTGGCGCGACATCAAGAGCGAGGCGCGCGCGCACATCGCGACCCGGCTGGACAGCCCTATCGTCGGCTGCGACCTCGACCCGGCCGCCATCGCGGCCGCCAAGGCCAATATGGAACGCGCCTGGCTGGCCTCCGACACCGTACGCTTCGAAATAGGCGACGCGCGCGAAGTGCTGCCTCCGGCCGATACAGGCTGGCTGGTCACCAACCCACCCTATGGCGAACGACTACCGGGGGACGACGCGGACCTGTGGCCTGAATGGGCGCAGAACCTGAAGCGGCACTACGGCGGCTGGCAAGTCAACATCATTTCCAGCGATATGGACCTGCCCCGCAAATTGCGGCTCAAACCTCTGCGGCGCCATCCCTTGTACAACGGCGCGCTGGAATGCCGGCTTTTCACGTTTGAAATGGTGTCGGCCAGCTACCGGAAAGAAAAAACGGCCGGGTGAGGCGGCGCCGCAACACTGATATTGCGGCGCAATAATTCAGCTTGCTTTTGCCTAGGGTTAACCCCTATAATAGGGTTAACCCTGAACGAAACGTTCAATTCATTGCAAAGAGGCTAAGCCATGATCACCGCAGGCAAAGATATCCGTTTAACCGACGAACTGGAACGTCAACTGATGATGCAGGCCATCGAAGACCAGTATCGTTTCAAGCCCATGCTTGCGTTGAAAGACTTCCTCTCCAAGCTGTTCGCCGCCGCCGAGTCGGTCAAGGCCGCTCGGGGCACGGTCGAATCGGCCCACTGATTTGTCTCCTCCTGGTTGCCTGCTGGGCAACTCGCGCGGCCCAACCGCGCCTTCAAAGCCGCGTCTCATCAACGCGGCTTTTCTTTTTGCCGCCGCTTTTGCGTGATAATAGCGGTCTTTGCCTATAAACGCCGCCATTGCAATGCAACAAAAACCCGCCGACTCCGTTACCGGTCCCTACGCCAGCCGCCGGCGCCGTTTCGCCTGCATGATGTACGAAGGCGTGCTGCTGTTCGGCGTGGTGTTTCTCGCCGGCTACCTGTTCGACACATTGACGCAAAGCCGCAACGCCCTGATGCTCAGGCACGGCCGCCAGTTCATTCTGTTCCTGGCGATCGGCGTCTATTTCGTGCTGTGCTGGCGCCGGCGCGGCCAGACCCTGCCGATGAAAACCTGGAATGTCCGCCTGGTCGGCCGCGACGGGCGGGTACCCGGCACGGGCCTGTTGATTCTGCGCTATATCCTGCTGTGGCCCCTGCCCCTGCTCGCCGCCTTGCTGGTGCTCTTCGCCTCGCGCCTGACCGGCTACAGTTCCACCGACTTGCTGATCGTCTTCGCTCCCTTCAGCATTTTTGTCTGGTCCTTCCTGGATCGCGACGGCCAGTTTCTGCACGACCGCATCCTGGGCACCCGTCTGGTGGACGTCCAGGAGCGCCAAAAATAGTCCCCGTATAAACCCTAGTGTCATTGGCTTTCTGAAACGTAGGGATTGCACAGAATCTGCTTGTCGTTCATGCTTTAAGGGTAAAGGAACCTGCGCCGTCCTGTGCCTCGTTGAACCATAAAGACAATGAACGACCAATACCCGGAGCTGTACCAGTCTTACCAATGGCTAGTCCCGTCACAATTCAACATCGCACAGGCATGTGCGCACCGCTGGGCGGAAAATCCCCTTGAAGGGCGGCGCATCGCCATTTTCCACGAAGACGAGCACGGGCATCGCGAGGTCTGGACTTACACGCGCCTGTCGCAAACCGCCATGCAGCTGGCCAACGGGCTGGTCAAGATGGGGGTGCAGGCGGGCGACCGGGTAGCGGTCGTCATGGGGCAGCGGCCGGAAACGGCCGCGGCCTACATGGCCGTCTTCAGCGTGGGCGCGATCGCCCTGCCGCTTTCGCCGCTGTTCGGCGCCGACGGCCTGGCGATGCGCCTGCGCGACGCCGAAGCGCGCGTGGCCATCGTCGACGCCGCCACGGGCCCCGATCTGCTGCAGGCCCAGGGGCAATGCCCGCTGCTGACGCAAGTCATCGGCCTGGAGCTCGACCACGAGGCGGTCATACCCTGGCGTACGCTCTTGGCCCGCCAGCCCGCGGAATTCAAGGCGGTGCTCACCAAGTCCACCAGCCCCGCGCTGCTGCTGTACACCTCGGGCACCACGGGCGCCCCCAAGGGCGCGCTGCTGCCGCACTGCGCCCTGATAGGCAACCTGCCCGGCTTCGTAGCGTCGCAGAACTGGTTTCCCCAAAAAGGCGATGTATTCTGGAGCCCGGCGGACTGGACCTGGACCGGCGGGCTGATGGATGCGCTGCTGCCCACCCTGTATTTCGGCCACGCCATCGTCGGCGCGCAGGGGCGCTTCTCGCCCACGCGCTCCTTCGAGCTCATGGAGCGCTACCAAGTCACCAATACCTTCCTGTTTCCCACCGCGCTGAAGATGATGATGCAGGAAGTGCCCAGGCCCCGCGAGCAATACCGGCTTGCGCTCAGGGCCATCATGGCGGCGGGCGAAAGCGTGGGCACCGTGGTGTTCGAATGGTGCCAGCAGGAACTCGGCCTGACGCCCAACGAGATGTTCGGCCAGACCGAAATGAATTATCTGGTGGGCAATAGCCATAAGCGCTGGCCGGCCAAGCCGGGCAGCATAGGCAGGCCCTATCCCGGGCACCGGGTCGCGGTACTGGATCCCGAGGGCCGGCCATGCCCGCCGGGCATGGTCGGCGAAATCGCCTTGAACCGCCTGGACATCCACGGCCACCCCGACCCCATACTCTTCCTGGGCTACTGGCGCAACGAAGCCGCCACCCAGAGCAAATTCATCGGCGACTGGTGCCTGTCGGGCGATCTGGCTTCCGTCGACGAGGACGGCTACTACTGGTACGCGGGCCGGGCCGACGATGTCTTCAAGAGCTCGGGCTACCGCATCGGGCCGGGCGAAATCGAAGACTGCCTGCTGCGCCACGAGGCAGTGGCCAATGCGGCCGTCGTACCCAAGCCGGACGCGACCCGCGGTTATCTGGTGAAGGCTTATGTCGTGCTGAAGCCGGCGGCGCAGGGCCGCGACGCCGCCGCGCTGCAGGCCGAACTGCAGGACCACGTCCGGCGCCGGCTGGCCGCATACCAGATGCCGCGGGAAATCGAATTCGTCGACAGCCTGCCTCTGACCAGCACCGGCAAGATACGCCGGCACGTCCTGCGGGCGCGCGAACAGCAGCGCGGCGAACTGGCTTCCTGATCATCCGCCGGCGCAGGCGCGGCAGCCCCGATCGGGCTAAAATTCGCCTATGACTGATCAATTGAAGAAGTACTTGCTGCCCGACCACAGCACGCGCATACAGGCCGTCCGGCTGGCCGCCTCGTGGCAGACGGGGCTGGCGCACCAGCACTACCCGCAGTGCGTGCAGAATCTGCTGGGCGAATTGATATCGGCATCGATACTGCTGGCCTCCAATATCAAATTCAAGGGCTCGCTGGTGCTGCAGCTGCAGGGCGACGGGCCGGTGGCCCTGATCGTCGTGGAGTGCACCACCGAATTGTCGATACGGGCCACGGTCACCCTGCGGGAGGGCCATGACGTTCCGGCGGACGGCACGCTGCAATCGCTGCTGAACACGGAAGGCGCCGGGCGTTTCATCGTCGTGCTGGATCCCGGCCGTGAAGCCGGCATGCAGCCCTACCAGGGCGTCGTGCCGCTGGAAGGCAATTCGGTTGCGCAGGTACTGGAACGCTATATGCATGATTCCGAGCAATTGGATACACGCATCTGGCTCGCCGCCGATGCGCGACATTCCGCCGGCCTGCTGCTGCAGCGCCTGCCGGACCACGGCGGCACCGGGCTGAAGGGCGCCGCCGCAGCCGGCGCCAGCGGCCGGGAAACCAGCCAGCCGCGGGAAACCTGGTCCCGCATCACTCAGTTGGCGGCCACCGTGAAGCGCGCGGAATTGCTGGAACTGGACATCGACACCTTGATCCACCGTCTGTTCTGGCAGGAGGATCTGATCGTCTACGAACCGGCGGATGTGCGCTGGCATTGCCCATGCACCCGGGAACGCGTCGCCAACATGCTGCGCACGCTGGGCCGGGCCGAGATCGAGAGCATCCTGGAAGAACGCGACACCGTGGAAATCGTCTGCAATTTCTGCGGCAAGCCCTATGAATTCGACGCGGTGGACTGCGCCAAGCTGTTCGTCGACCATCCCGCCACGGCTCACGACACCGGCAAGTCGGTGCACTAGACCGCCCGCCGCCGCGAACGTGAGGGGGTCCGCATGCGCGGGGCGAGCGGCGCCTAAGCACTATCCACACTCGACTGGGCGGCGGTGCGCGGGCACACTGCTCCCATGCATCCGTCCATCCCGCCCCGCCCAGCATGCCATCCGCCCATCGCCGCGCCCGCTACGCAAACAGGCGCCGGCCTGGCGGAGTTCTCGGTCATGGCCGTGCCCCTTCTACTGGCGGGCCTGGGCGCCGTCGAATTGGCGGCGTGGCTGCATACGCGGCAAGCACTCAGCCTGGCGCTACTGGAGGCCGCCAGGGCGGGCGTGGCGGACCATGCGCGGCCCGATGGCATGGCCGCCGCCTTCGAGCAGGCCTTGCTGCCCTTGTTCGCCGGCGGGCGCGCCCCCGCTAGGCGCGCCCCCGCACAGTCCCTGCAAGCGGCGCTGGACGAGCGCGGCCAAACCCTGGGCCGCGCTCCGTGGCGGATAGAAGTCCTTTCCCCGCCCGCCGCCGCTTATGCCGACTTCTCCGATGCGTCCATCGCCGAAGGCCTGCCGGCCGACGCCCACGGCCTGGCCGCCATCAATCACGCTTATCAGCCCGAGCAGGACGCGGCGGCGCGCGCCCGCGGCTGGCCGCAGGGCCGCGGCCCGCATTCGCATGTTTCGATCTTCGACGCCAACACCCTGGCCCTGCGCCTGAGCTATCCGCAGCGGCCCGCGCTGCCCGGCATTGCAAGCCTGTTGCGCATGCTGGGCACGCAGGGCGGTTCCTACCGCCGGCACGCGCTCGCCCACGGCTATCTGCCCATCGTGCGCGAGATCGCCCTGCCCATGCAATCTCATCCGGTAAGCTGGCCCTGGCCCGCGCACGGCAAAATCGTCGGGCCGCAAGTCGTCGATACGAATATGCCGCTCTTCAAGCCCGATTGCCAAGGCTGGTGGTGCCTGGGTCAAGGCAAGGCGGCGTCCGCCATGCCAAACGCCGGTGCTGCCACGCCACCCGGCGCGGGGATGCAAGGGCCAGCACAGCCGGGCTTGCCGAGCCCCGCGGGCGGCAACCCGGCTCCGCCGGCGCCGGGACCTTCCGGCCCGGGCCCAAGCGGGGGCTACCCTGCCGCAACGCCCCCCGATCCCGGCGCTTACGCGCCCGAGACCCAGGAACTGGCGGTGGCGCCCGACGACCCCGCTTGCGGCGTCAGCCTATGCTGCCTGTAGCCAGCCCGGTCGGCCAGCTTGGCCGCTTGCAGCTGCATCACGCGGAAGAAATGCGCTGGCCGCGCGCGCCGAGGCCGCCGCGGTTTTACGGATTTTATGGGCTCCATGGACCTTATGGACTTTGCGCGCATGCGCGCCGCAGCGCCCTTCGAAGGCGGGTTCAGTTGCGCTTTTTGGGCGTCTTGGGAGGCCGGACTTGCGGCTCTTGCTCGTTCGGCTTCAGCAGCTGGACAAAGATCTCGCCGTCGTCCTTGATCATGCCCAGCTCGGCGCGCGCCCGCTCTTCGATCGCCGCCTTGCCCGATTTCAGATCCAGGACCTCGGCCTGCAAGGCATTGTTGCGCGCCTGCAGCGCATCATTGGTTTCCTGTTGCGCGACGATCTTTCTTTGCAATTCCTGGACGCGCAGCCATCCCCCTTTGCCCCACCAAAGCGGATACTGAATGATGACCGTAAGCAGCGCCAGGATGATGAATAGCAGTCGCATGTATCAGGCGGCAGGCCCGCGCCTGCCGAGGGGCGCGCCCGTCAGCGCAAGTTGTAGAAAGCCTCGCGGCCGGGGTAGGAAGCCACCTCGGCCAGCTCTTCTTCGATGCGCAGCAACTGGTTGTATTTCGCCATGCGGTCCGAGCGCGACAGCGAGCCGGTCTTGATCTGCATGGCGTTCGTGGCCACCGCGATGTCCGCGATGGTGGAATCCTCTGTTTCGCCCGAACGATGCGAAATGACCGCCGTGTAGCCGGCGCGCTTGGCCATTTCGATGGCCGCGAACGTTTCGGTCAGCGTGCCGATCTGGTTGATCTTGATCAGGATGGAATTGGCGATGCCTTGTTCTATGCCCTGCTTCAGGATCTTGGTGTTGGTGACGAACAAGTCGTCGCCCACCAGCTGCACCTTCTTGCCCAATTGTTCCGACAGCAGCTTCCAGCCTTCCCAGTCGTTTTCGGCCATGCCGTCTTCGATGGAAATGATGGGGTATTTGTCGCACCAGGTGGCCAGCAGATTGGTGAAGTCCTGCGATGTCAGCGCCACGCCGCCTTCGCCGGCCAGGTGGTATTTGCCGTCGCGATAGAATTCGGAACTTGCGCAGTCCAGGCCCAGGGCGATTTCAGTGCCCGCCTCGTAGCCGGCTTCCGCGATGGCTTGCAGGATGAGCTGGATGGCGGCTTCGTGGTTGGCGACGTTGGGCGCGAAACCGCCTTCATCGCCCACCGCGGTGGACATGCCCTGCTTGTTGATGAGTTTTTTCAAGGCGTGGAAGACTTCGGCGCCCATGCGCAGGGATTCGCGGAAGCTGCTGGCGCCCAGCGGCAATATCATGAATTCCTGAAGATCCAGCGTGTTGTTGGCATGCGCGCCCCCGTTGATGACGTTCATCATGGGGACCGGCATTTGCAGCGGGCCGCTGCCGCCGAAATAGCGGTACAGCGACAGGCCGGAGTCATCCGCCGCGGCGCGGGCGACGGCCATGCTGGCCGCCAGGATGGCGTTGGCGCCCAGCCTGCTCTTGGATTCCGTGCCGTCCAGGTCTATCAGCGTGCGGTCGACGAAAGTCTGCTCCTGGGCGTCCAGGCCCATCAGCGCTTCGGAGATTTCAGTGTTCAGGTTTTCCACCGCGCGCAGCACGCCCTTGCCCAGATAGCGGGCGGCGTCGCCGTCGCGCAGCTCGATGGCTTCGCGCGAGCCGGTGGAGGCCCCCGACGGTACAGCCGCACGACCCATCGCACCCGATTCCAGCAATACATCGCACTCAACAGTGGGATTGCCGCGCGAGTCCAGAATTTCGCGTCCAATGATATCTACGATTGCACTCATAAAGATTGTCCTGCCACAGTATGTAAGTTTACGCGGATAGGCCGGCCGGCCGCGGCGCTTTGCGGCGGCGGCCGCCGCGACAAACACCGAAGCCCGATTGTACCTGCGCTGCGCCCGGCAGGTTGGCCCGGCGCCCAAAAGATTGAAATTTTACCGCCCTGCCGCCATGGGCCGTCAACAATGGCCGCCGGCGCCGCGGGCTAGTCCGTGCCGGCGTCCGGCGCCTCTTGGCGAGGCGCCAGCGCCAGCAGGCGTTCTTCCAGCCCGCGCAGCATGTCGCTGAGCGCTTTCAATTGATCGCCGGACAGGTCGCCGAAGGCCTGCTCGATGAAAGCGCTGCGGCGCGGCAGGGTCTGGGCGACCAGCTCGCTGCCGGCCGCCGTCAGGGCGACATGGACCAAGCGGTTGTCGGCGGCGTCGCCGCGCCGGCTGACCCAGCCCATGCGTTCTATGGCCTTGATCTGGCGCGTCAGCGCGGCCGGGTCCATGCCCAGGTCGCGTGCCAGGCGCTTCTGGGTCATTTCCCCATTCTGATGCAGAAGCAGCAATATGCGCCAGCGCGGCATGGAATGGCCGATCTGCGCCTCGAAAGTCGCCATCAACAGCCGGTAGGTGCGCGCCAATTGCTGTATGGCCAGCAGCGGAGGAAACTCAGTCATCGCCGCTACCCCCGCCGGCCGGCATATTCGCGCCCGCCCGGGACAGACGGATCAAGGGCAGGCGGTAGACCCAGAACAAGGCGATCACCGCCACCGCCAGGGCGATCGCCAGGCCAAGATGGATGGCGTCGACCAGCGAGATGCGCGCATACTCGATGAAAGACACGCCGCTCAAGCCGTCGCGCAGCAGATCGGCCATGAAATCGCTTTGCTTGGCGTGATTCACCAATACCTGCGGGTCTTCCAGAACCGCCATCCAGGGCTCGCCCTGCCCCTGCGGCACGCTCTGCCGCACGCCGCTGACATAGTAATGCGTGATCAGCGTGCCGACGATCGCGGTGCCCAGCATGCCGCCTATCATGCGCACGGACTGCAGCAGGGCGGTGGAAATGCCCAGCAGGGAACGGCCCGCGGTCTCCTGGGCGAAGATCGTCAAGTTGGGCATGACGAAACCCAGGCCGATGCCGGCCAGCATCATGTAGGCGACGATGAAGCTCTGGGGGGTGGACGGGTCCATGGACACCATGCCGGCGCAGGCGACGACCAGCAGGGCGAAACCCGCATACAGCATATGATTGGGACGGCGCAGGCGAGGCAGCAAGCGCGCGCTGACCACACTGCCCAGGGTGATGCACACCACCATCGGAGTGATCAGCAGGCCGACTTCGCGCGGGTTCAGGCCGAAGCCGCCCTGCAGCAGCAAGGGTATGTAGAACAGCAGCGCAAACAGAATGAAGCCCACCAGCAGGGAAAGGCAAAACAAGGGCGCCAGGCTCTTGTTGCGGAACATGTCCAGCGGCAGTAAAGGATGGGGGCAGCGCCTCTCCCACCAGATCAGGGCCGCGAACATCAAGGCCGAGACGCAGGCCAGCAAGGCCACGGACAGGCTGGCGCCATGCCGCGGCAGCAATTCCACGAACATCTGCAGGCTGGTCAGGCCCAGGGCCACCAGTATGGCGCCCTGCCAGTCCAGGCGAATGTCCTGCTGCTGCATCTGGCGGATATGCGGCAGGAAACGCCAGATACAGAACAGGCTGGCCAGGCCCAGCGGCAGGTTGACGAAGAAGACCGAGCGCCAGCCCGCATATTGAGTCAGGAAACCGCCCAGCGAGGGCCCGAAGGCATTGGCGATGCCGAAGGCCGAGCTCAGCAATACCTGCCAGCGCAGGCGCACATGGGAATCGGGAAACAAGTCTGGTATGCACGCGAAAGCCGTGCCGACCAGCATGCCGCCGCCTATGCCCTGCAAAGCGCGCGCCACCACCAATTGCGGCATGCTTTGCGCCAGGCCGCACAGGATGGACGACAGGAAGAACAGCAGCACGGCCGCGACAACGAAGGGCTTGCGGCCGAAGTAGTCCCCCAGGCGGCCGAATATCGGTATGGTGATGACTGATGTCAGCAGATACGCCGTCGCCACCCAGGCATAGAATTCGAAGCCATTGAGTTCCGCCACGATAGTCGGCAGCGCCGTACCCACCACCGTCTGGTCGACGGCCACCATCATGGTGACGAAGCATAGCCCCAGCATGGCGAGAAGCGACTGGCGCACGCTGAGCAAACGGCCGGTTTCGGGGGATGAAGCAAGAGGGGTGGGCGCCATACAACTAATGGACTAGTCAACTATTGATACGTCAACTATTTTAATGCCGCACCCGGGCGCCCGCAAGCTGCAAGCGGGAAACCGCAAGCAAGAAACCGTAAATCGATGAATCCGCAACAGCCGCGGCCCGCAGCCGGGCCGATGACGCCGGCGCCGATCACTGCCGCTGCCTGGGTGCGGCGGGATGCGCGGGCGCCCTGATGGGAGAGAGCATGGCTTGCATCAAAGTGCAGGCCGCGCCGCATTCGATGATCAAACGCCTTCGACGATGTACATGTTCATGACGGCCGCGCGCTCTCGGGAGTTGCGGGCGCGCCGGTATTGGGCGGAATTGTAAAAGCTGCGGGCGGCCGCCATGTTGGGGAATTGCAGTATGACCGTGCGCCCGGGATCGCGGCCTTCGAGAACTTCGGTTTTCCCCCCGCGCGCCAGGACCTTTACGTCGTGAGCCCGCATGGCGAGGGTGGAGAACCTGCGATATTCCTCATACTTCGTGGGATTGCTTACAAAAACATTGGCGATGATATACGCTGTCATAGGCAAGGCCCCCTGTGGTCTGTCGGAAGAACAACTATACAGGACCCACAGGCCTTTACCTTGACATTCACATCTTGACATTCACGCCTTGAGCCACACGTGAACGCTCGCGCCTTGCGCCCCGGCATTCACGCCTCGGCAGCGGCATGCAGTTCCCCCCGCTAGCCGAGCACCCCGCTGCCCTTCACATAGCGGTCTATGTTGACCAGCGTCTCCAGCAAGGCGGCCATCTCGTTCAGCGGCACGGCGTTGGGGCCGTCCGACAGGGCCTGGTCCGGGTTGGGGTGAGTTTCCATGAAAATACCGGCCACCCCCACGGCGACGGCGGCGCGGGCCAGCACGGGCACGAATTCGCGCTGCCCGCCGGAAGTGGCGCCCTGCCCGCCCGGCAACTGCACGGAATGCGTTGCATCGAATACGACGGGGCAATTGGTTTCGCGCATGATGGCCAGAGAGCGCATGTCGGATACCAGGTTGTTGTAGCCGAAGGATACGCCGCGCTCGCACACCATGATGTTGTGGCCGTCCCCGCCCGCGTCCAGCGCCGCCTTGCGCGCCTTGGCCACCACTTGCGCCATGTCGTGCGGCGCCAGGAACTGGCCCTTCTTGATGTTCACCGGCTTGAGCGTGGCCGCGCAGGCATGGATGAAATCCGTCTGGCGGCACAGGAAAGCCGGCGTCTGCAGGACGTCGACCACCGCCGCCACGTCGGCGACCTGTTCCTCCGTATGGACGTCGGTCAGCACCGGCACGCCCAGTTCGGCGCGCACATCCGCCAGAATGTGCAGGCCTTCGTCCCGTCCCGGGCCGCGATACGAAGTGTCCGAACTGCGGTTGGCCTTGTCGAAGGAACTTTTGTAAATGAAAGGAATGCCGAGCTTGCCGGTGATTTCCTTGAGCTGGCCGGCCGTATCGAACGCCAGTTGGCGCGATTCTATGACGCAGGGGCCGGCGATCAGGAAAAATGGCTGCGTCAGGCCGACTTCAAATCCACATAGATTCATGGCGATACCTCTTCAAATTAGGGCTGCCGCGTTGATTCACGGCCCCCCGGCGCCGCCTTCGCGCAAAAGCGGGCGCCCGCGCAAGGCCGGGCGCCGCGGCTGTCAGGCCTGGCCGGCCGCATCCGCCGCCACGGCCTGGCGCTTTTCCTGATATTCCAGGGCTGCGCGGATATAGCTGGAGAACAGCGGATGGCCGTCGCGGGGCGTGGACGTGAATTCCGGGTGGAACTGCACGCCCATGAACCAGGGGTGGCCGGGCAGCTCCATGATTTCGGGCAGGTTTTCCGTGGGCGTGCGGGCGCTGATGACCATGCCGGCCTCTTCCAGGCGCGACACATACACATTGTTGACTTCGTAGCGATGGCGATGGCGCTCGTTCACTTCGGAGCCGTAGATTTCGCTGGCGCGCGTGCCGGACTTGACGGGGCAGCGCTGCGCACCCTTGCGCATGGTGCCGCCCAGATCCGAGTCCTGGTCGCGCTTTTCGATCTGGCCTTCGCGATCCTGCCATTCGGTGATGAGCGCCACCACGGGATGCGGCGCGGCGGGATCGAATTCGGTGCTGTTGGCGCCGCCCAGGCCGGCCACGTTGCGGGCGAATTCCACCACGGCCAGTTGCATGCCCAGGCAGATCCCCAAGTAGGGCACGCCGTTTTCGCGCGCATAGCGTATGGCCTGTATCTTGCCTTCCGTGCCGCGCTTGCCGAAGCCGCCCGGCACCAGTATGGCGTCCAGGCCCTTCAGGCAATCCGTGCCCTGGGCCTCGATCTGCTCGGAATCCAGGTATTCGATGCATACCCGGGAACGCGTATGGATGCCCGCATGCACCAGCGCCTCGCTGAGCGATTTATACGACTCGGTCAAGTCGACATACTTGCCCACCATGCCTATGCGCACCCTGTGCCGGGGATTTTCCAGGGCGTCCACCAGACGCTCCCATACGGTGAGATCGGCCGGAGGCGGCGTGAGCGCCAAGGCGTCGCAGACCAGGTTGTCCAGCCCCTGCTTGTGCAGCATGGCCGGAATCTTGTAGATGGAATCGGCATCCCAGACGGATATCACGGCATCCAGCGGCACATTCGAGAACAGCGAGATCTTGGCGCGTTCCTCGTCGGGAATGGGCCTGTCGGCGCGGCACAGCAAGGCATTGGGGTAGATGCCGATTTCGCGCAGCTTCTGTACTGAATGCTGCGTGGGCTTGGTCTTGAGCTCGCCGGCCGAGGCGATGAAGGGTACCAGGGTCAGGTGCACGAAGGCCGCATTGTTGCGCCCCAGCCGCAGGCTCATTTGCCGGGCGGCTTCGAGGAAAGGCAGCGATTCGATGTCGCCGACCGTGCCGCCGATTTCCACGATGGCGACATCGGTTTCGCCATTCCAGGCCGACTTGGCGCCGCGCGCGATGAAATCCTGGATCTCGTTCGTAATGTGGGGAATGACCTGCACGGTCTTGCCCAGATAGTCGCCGCGCCTTTCCTTGCGCAGCACGGACTCGTAGATCTGCCCCGTGGTGAAATTGTTCACCTTGCGCATGCGCGTGGAGATGAAGCGCTCGTAGTGGCCCAGGTCCAGGTCGGTTTCGGCGCCGTCTTCGGTGACGAAGACTTCCCCGTGCTGGAAGGGGCTCATGGTGCCCGGATCGACGTTGATGTAAGGGTCCAGCTTGAGCAAGGTGACCCGCAGGCCGCGGGACTCGAGAATGGCGGCAAGCGACGCGGCGGCAATGCCCTTACCCAGGGAAGATACGACTCCCCCCGTGACAAATACGTATTTGGTCATTATAGATACATGCCCGGGGCCACCGGGCAGGAGCGGGAAATTTGGATTATAGCCGGGACGGGCGGGCTTGACCCGCCGCGGCGAAGATTTCAGGCCCGCTGTGGCGGCGGCGACGCAGGAGGCTTCAGACCGCCTGCGTGCGCTCCAGCAGCCAGTCCCTGGCCGGCCCCTGGACCAGCGGCAAAAGGCGGCTGCGGACTTCGGCGTGATAACCGTTCAGCCAATCGCGCTCATGGGGCGCGAGCTTTTCCAGGCGGATGCAGCGCGTATCGATGGGGCATAGCGTCAGGGTCTCGAACTTCAGGAATTCGCCGAACGCCGTTTCGGCGGCGGGCACGGCCAGCACCAGGTTTTCTATGCGTATGCCCCACTTCCCCGGCCGGTAAAGGCCGGGCTCGTTGGAGGTCACCATGCCGGGCTCCATCGCCATGTGCGGATTCAGCGTGGCGCGATAGGCGATGGACTGCGGCCCCTCGTGGACATTCAGGAAATAACCCACCCCATGGCCGGTGCCATGACCGTAGTCCGCCCCCGTCTGCCAGATGGGCATGCGCGCGATGGTATCCAGCATGGGCGATAAGGTGCCGCGCGGGAATACCGCCAGCGACAAAGCGATCATGCCCTTGAGCACGGCGGTGTAGTCGTCCTTCTGCTCGACGCTGGGCCGCCCCACCGGCACGACCCGGGTGATGTCAGTCGTGCCGCCCAGATACTGCCCGCCGGAATCGATCAGCAGCAGGCCGTCGCCTTCGATCAGCGCATGCGATTGCGGCGTGGCGTGGTAGTGCGGCATGGCGCCGTTGGCGTTGTAGGCGGCGATGGTGCCGAAACTGGGCGTGAGGAAATGAGGCCGCCGCGCGCGCGCCGCGGTGATGTGCTCGTCGATATCGAGTTCGGTCACAGGCTGCCTGCCCTGGACGGATTCGAACCAGGCGAAGAACTCGCACAAAGCCGCGCCGTCCTGCTCCATGCTGCGGCGGATGTTCTCGATTTCGGCCGCGTTCTTGCGGGACTTCAGCAATTGGCTGGGGTTGATGGCCTCGACCTTGTCGATGAACGACGCCGCTTCCAGCGTGCCTATCGTCGTGCGGGCCGGATCGAACAGCAGAGTCTGGCCTTGCGCAAGGCCGGCCAGCGCCGCGTCCGCCTGATCGTAGGGTTCGACCACGACTCCGTCCCTGGCGAGCGCCGCGATCAGCGCATCGTCCATCTTGCCCGGCGCAACGAAGAGCCTGGCGCCATCCCGCCCGATCAGGGCATGGGCGAGGAACACCGGGTTGTACGAGACATCATCGCCGCGCAGGTTGAACAGCCAGGCGATATCGTCCAGGGAAGACAGCCAGTGCCAGTCCGCCTTGTGCTCTTGCATGGCTTGCCTCAGGGCGGCGAGGTTCTGCGCCCTGCTGCGGCAGGCGAAAGGCGGCAAGTGCTCGAACACCGTGCCTTGCGGCAAGGGCGGGCGGTCCGTCCAGACATCGGCCAGCACATCCACGTCCGTGACCAGGCGCATGCCCTTGTCGGCCAGCGCCGACTGCCACTGGCGATGCGCCTGCGCCGCCAGCACCTTGCCGTCGATATTGACGGCGGCGCCCGCGGCGAGGTGGTCGGCCAGCCATAGCGAAGGGCCCGGCACATCCGGCGCGCCGGCGCGCATGGTGGCGATGCCGGTGCCGGCCAGGTCGTGGTCCGCCTGTTCCCAGTAGCGGCTGTCCGTCCATAAGCCGGCGAAGCCGTCCGTGACCACCAGCGTGCCCGCCGAGCCGTCGAAGCCGCTGAGCCAGCGCCTGCCCTGCCAATGGTCGGGCAGGTATTCCGACAGATGCGGATCGGACGACAGGACCACGCAGGCGTCTATATTGCGCGCCGTCATGGCGGCGCGCAAATCCCGGATACGTTGGGCGTACAGGCTGGAATTCACGACATTTCCAAATAAAAAAGCGCCCGCCTTGCGCAGGCCGGGCGCCGTGTTGCATATTGCTTGCGGACCGGCGCATGGGCCGGCGCCGCATCAATCGCGCCTTGCTCGGCCTCGCCGTGGGCGTCCGGGCCCGGACGCGGAGCAGCCCTTGCCTGCTCCATGCCCGGCGAAACCGGGCGCCATGCAGGCCGGAGGGCGGGGAGGCTTGCGCTTCGGCGCGTAGCCATCAGGCATGGGCGACCGCGGACACGTCCAGGGCCGCGCCGGTCTTGGACTGGATTTCTTCGACGCTGACGCCGGGAGCCAGCTCGATGAGCTTCAGGCCGTTCTCCCCCACTTCCATCACGCCCAGGTCGGTAATGATGAGGTCCACCACCCCTACCCCGGTCAGCGGCAGGGTGCACTCGGGCAAAAGCTTAAGATCCACCGTGCCGTCTTTCTTGCGCGCGACGTGCTCCATCAGCACCACGACCTTGCCCACGCCGGCCACCAGGTCCATGGCGCCGCCCATGCCCTTGATCATCTTGCCGGGTATCATCCAGTTGGCCAGGTCGCCTTTCTCGGACACCTGCATGGCGCCCAGGATGGCGATATTGATCTTGCCGCCGCGTATCATCGCGAAGGAATCCGCGGAAGCGAAGATGGACGAACCCGGCAAGGTGGTGATGGTCTGCTTCCCGGCGTTGATCAGGTCGGCGTCGATCTCGTCTTCCGTAGGGAAGGGGCCGATGCCCAGTAGGCCGTTCTCGGACTGCAGCCAGACCTCGATGCCCTCGGGCACATGATTGGCCACCAGGGTGGGCAAGCCTATGCCCAGGTTCACATAAAAACCGTCTTGCAGCTCGCGAGCGGCGCGGGCTGCCATTTCGTCACGCGTCCAGGCCATTATTTCGCTCCTTGCGCACCACGGACGGTACGCTGTTCTATGCGTTTTTCGGGGTTGGCGTTAAGCACGATGCGGTGCACGTAGATGCCGGGCAGGTGGACCTGGTCCGGGTCGAATGCGCCGGTCTCGACGATTTCTTCGACCTCGACGATGGTGACCTTGCCCGCCATGGCGACATTTGGATTGAAGTTGCGCGCCGTCTTGCGAAACAGCAGGTTGCCGCTGCGATCGGCCTTGTAGGCCTTGACCAGCGATACATCGGGAACGATGGAGCGTTCCATGACATATTGCTCGCCGTCGAACTCGCGCACTTCCTTGCCCTCGGCCACGATGGTGCCCACGCCCGTGCGGGTGAAGAAGGCCGGAATGCCGGCGCCGCCGGCGCGCAGTTTTTCAGCCAGCGTACCCTGCGGGGTGAATTCCAGTTCCAGCTCGCCCGCCAGGTATTGGCGTTCGAATTCCTTGTTTTCGCCCACATAGGAAGCGATCATTTTCTTGATCTGCCGGGTGTTCAGCAGCTGCCCCAGGCCGAAGCCGTCCACGCCCGCGTTGTTGCTGACGCAGGTCAGGTTCTGCACCCCGGAGTCGCGCAACGCCGCGATCAGCGCCTCGGGAATGCCGCACAGTCCGAAACCGCCCACCGCTATGGTCTGGCCGTCGGCGACGACCCCTTTCAGCGCTTCTTCGGCGCTTGCATAGACTTTATCCATTACTCCTTTCCTTTTCAGTGTTTGCAAGAATTTCAGGGCCCAGGACGCCGGCCAATCGATCGAGCTCTTGCGCGCTCCAGGCCGCGGGTTTACCTGTGGCCGAGTCGACCGCGACCAGCACATAGCGTCCCTGGGCGTAGCTTACACCCGGTTCGCCTTCACGCTCGAGAATCACGTCCATTTCGAGGCTGGAGCGCCCGACGCGCTTGAAGATCTGGCTGACCACCGCCACGGCCGGATAGGTCAGCGGCTTGAGGAAGTCGCAAGAGGTATGAGCCAGAACGATCACCTTCGCGGGCGGATGGCCAATCCCGATCCGAGCCATCAACTGCACGCGCGCCTCTTCGAAAAAACGGAAATACACCACGTTATTGACATGATTCAGCGCATCCAGGTCGCCCCATCGCACCGGCATGGCGCAGCGATACACGCCTTGTGTCGGTAGCGCTGATGATGTAGCGGCTTGCGGCATGCCGTGGGGCCTTTGTGCTGTGTCATTCATGGCAATCGCAAGTATAGCTTGGCGGCCCTGCGCCGCGCCCGGGCTGGCCCGCCCTCCGTGAAAACCCTTGATGGGCCAGGCTTAATATGTATCAAAACGATATATATAATTACACTGTTTTTCTTCCGGGCGCGTACCGGCGCTATCCATCACGGGGGCGGCAGCCATTCCAGCCGGCGCATCCAGCAAACGATGGAACAACCAGACAAGTCTTCTCTCATGAAAAAAATCCTTATCGCACTGGCCACGCTCGCGTCGACCGCGAGCCTGACAGGGTGCTCGGACAGCGGCAGCGTGGGCGGCAATACGGCCGCCACCGAAGAAGGCGCCGCCAGTCACCGCATCTACCACCCCCTGAGCGTGGCTCTCCATAACGTGACCGGGGCGCCCGGAACCTTGCTGCGGATCCTCAACGAGAACGATACGCTGACCACCTGCACCGCCAGCACCTCCGGCGAGCTTTCCGGCTGCAGCGTGCAAATGCTGAAAGACGCCAATGCCGTCTATCAGATGGTGACGAATCCTCGCACCGGCTCCCTCTATTTTCTGCAGTACGACACGGATTCCGTCCTGGTCTGCGACGGCAGCCAGGGCCTGCTGTCGTCCTGCGCCCCGGCGGCGGGCGGCGGCAGTCTGGACGCCCCCTCCTTCATGGCTCTGAATGCCGACGGCACGATCGCCTATCTGGCCAACGAAAACGATACCCTGGCCGTCTGCCAGGTCGCTGAAAACGGGACTTTCAGCAGCTGCACGGCGACCAATATGAACGGCACGCTGGAGACGCCGGTGGGCGTCGCGCTGGCCACGGGCGGCTATGGCACCCATGCCTACCTCCTGAACGGTGAAACCAAATCCGTCATCACCGCCTGCACGCTGGCGCCCAGCGGAATGCCCAGCGCCTGCCAGGCCCAAAACAATGAATTCTTCACCGCTCCCACTACGATGGCTTTTTCGCCCAATGGCCAATACGCCTACATCGGCAACTTCGACGACAACATGGCCATCTGCCGTATCGGCGCGGACGCATCGCTGAGCTCATGCCATGCCGTCGACACCGGCGGCCGGGAACTCTTCGCCGGGATTCAAGAAATCGCGGTGGACGCCGCCGGCACCAATGCCTATGTGGTCAATGCCCGCAACAGCAGCATCACGCACTGCAAACTGACGGCGGAGGGCGCCGATTTCACCGAGTGCAGCCCCTACAGCATCGAAGGCTTCGAACTAACGACCGACTTGGCGCTGTACCAGCATGCCGGTCTTTCGTCCCTCTTCGTCGCCAGCCTGTACAACGACTCCGTCTACGGCTGCGCGCTCGATGCGAACGGAGCCCTGACCGGCGACTGCGTCGCTACCCATTTCCCGGAGCAATAGGAACCCCCCATGGCTTTTTTCCATACCGCATCCATGACGAACCGCATTCCGACCATGCTCCGGCGTCTCTTCATCGCCTGTTTTTTTTCTTTGCCGCTACTTTCAGGAGTCGTCCAGGCCGACGTGACCTACTACAACATCGCCCATGCGATCAATCACTCGAAATACATCGACTGGGCCATAAGGGATGGCGCCAATGGGATCGAAGCGGATCTGCAGTTCACCAAAGACGGCAAGCTCGTGAGGTTTCAGCACGGCTTCCCGTGCGAGTGCGCGCTTTCATGGCGTTCCGATTTATGCAACCAGATGTACAACGTCGACTGGACCTATCAGCCCGATCCCGGTATTCAGGAAATCAAGAAGGTCCGGTTCAAGTGGGATGCCTGCTGGGTCAACGAAGTTGCGCCCGCATTCCTGAATACGCTTGCCAAGAAACCCATTGCCTTGTTCATTGTCGATAGCAAAATCGGAAAAAGCAAGATCGATACAGAGTATGGGCACGCCATCGCAGGGCACAATCTCATCAAGGCGCTCGAAGAGCATCTGTTTGGCAAAGAATATAAAGGCAATGTCATCGTCGGGGTCGACAAGGCGAAACACGAGACCTACATCCGCTCCGCGGCGGCGACGGCAAGCACCTCGCCTTATAGGAACCGCATTTACTTCAGCTTCGACCAGAACGGCGAAAGCGAGGAAGACGCACGCAAAACCATCGAGTTGCTGGAGAAGGTCGCGCCAGGCAGGGCCGTGTACGGCAACGGCATCTCTGCCTACAGCGACGGCGACTACAAGCCCGCTTTCGCGATCGGCGTAGCAGCCGAGAAAGATAAAAAAGTGCGATTGAACTACATCTGGACCTTGGATAATCGAACTCCGATGGCCACTCATATCGCCCTGGGGATACGCGGCATCATGACCAACAACCCGAAAAACCTCAGGGAAATTCTGAATACCCGCATATCGACTCTCCCCGGACATCGCATGGCACGCCCCGAGGATCCGCTTTGAGCCCTGCGCCCCGCATCGTGCGGGCCCTCGGTTCGCGCGGACTGCAATACAATTGACCCCTCGAAATTCAAACAGCCGGCCGGCCCTCGCGGGCATGGCCGCGCGACAACGGAGATCTTTGAATGGCTGAACGGGAATCAATGGAGTACGACGTCGTCGTGGTCGGTGCGGGGCCGGCCGGGCTGGCGACCGCGATACGCCTGAAACAACTGGCTGCACAGCGCGAGCACGAGATCAGCGTTTGCGTGCTGGAAAAAGGGTCTGAAGTAGGCGCTCATATTCTGTCCGGCGCAGTCATGGACCCGCATGCGCTGACCGAGCTGATCCCCGATTGGAAGGAAAAGGGCGCGCCGCTCAATGTCGAAGTCACCGAAGACAAATTCCTTTTCCTGTCCGAAAAAGGCGCGCGCTCCACCCCCAACTGGCTGCTGCCGGACTGCTTTAAGAACCATGGCAACTACATTGTGCGGCTCGGCCATGTGGTGAGCTGGATGGGCGAACAAGCCGAAGCGCTGGGCGTGGATTTGTTCCCGGGCTTTGCGGCGACGGAAATCCTGTACACCGACAGCGGCGCCGTCAAAGGGGTGGCCACCGGCGACATGGGGGTTGCGCGCGACGGCAGCCATACGGCTCATTATCAGCCCGGCATGGAACTGCACGCCCGCTATACCGTTTTCGCGGAGGGCTCGCGCGGCCAATTGGGGCGCCAGCTGATAGACCGCTACAAGCTGGACGCCGGCCGCGACCCGCAAAGCTACGGGATAGGCATCAAGGAACTATGGGAAGTCGATCCTTCGCAGTCCCAGCCCGGCCTGGTCGTGCACACCGCCGGCTGGCCGCTGGATTCCGACACCTACGGCGGCTCCTTTCTCTACCACCTGTCCGACAATCTGGTGGCCGTCGGGCTGGTGGTCGGGCTGGACTACGCCAATCCCTGGCTATCCCCCTTTGAAGAATTCCAGCGCTACAAGACCCACCCGGCCATACGCCCCACCTTCGAGGGCGGCAAACGCATCGCCTACGGCGCGCGTTCACTGACCGCGGGCGGCCTGCTTTCCGTGCCCAAGCTGTGTTTCCCGGGCGGGGTCATGGTGGGCTGCGAGGCCGGCATGCTGAATGCCTCGCGCATCAAAGGCAGCCATTCCGCCATCAAGAGCGGCGCGCTGGCGGCCGAAGCGGCCTTCGACGCCTTGGTGGCCGAACGCAGCCACGACGAACTGGTGGCCTATCCCGCCGCATTCGAAAGCTCCTGGCTGCATGCCGAGCTCAACAAGGCGCGCAACTTCAAGCAGTGGTTCAAGAAGGGCCGCACCATCGCCACCGTGATGACCGGCGTCGAGCAGTGGCTGCTCAAGGGCAAGATGCCCTGGACCCTGCACCGCAGCAAGCCGGACTACGCCTGTCTGCAGCCGGCAGCCGAATGCGCCCGCATCGACTACCCCAAGCCGGATGGGAAAATCACTTTCGACCGCCTGAGCTCGGTGTTCATCTCCAACACCAATCACGATGAAGACGAACCCGTGCACCTGACGCTGAAGGATGCATCTATCCCGGTGTCGGTCAACCTGGCCAAGTATGGCGGTCCGGAAGCGCGCTACTGCCCCGCCGGCGTGTATGAATTCGTCAAGACGGAAACCGGCGAAGACCGCCTGCAGATCAACGCGCAGAATTGCGTGCATTGCAAGACCTGCGACATCAAGGACCCGACCCAGAATATCGTCTGGGTCGCGCCCCAGGGCGGCGAAGGGCCGGTCTACAACGGCATGTAGATCCAGGGAGCGCCGTATCGGGCCGCTCAGGCCCACCCCTGGCGCGCCCCGATGCGATCCGGCCTGCGTGGCGCGGGCCGGCCCGGCCGGCGTAGCCCCGCTCGCACCTGCCCGTCCCTGCCATGATGCCAGGGGCTGGACGAGGCCTGGCTCATCCAGCGGTAACGGCCGGCAGCGGCAATTTCAAGCAATTTCAGGCAGACTGCCGGCGCGCAAAGCCCAGGTTGACCAATACCAGGCCGGTCATGATGGAGGCAATGCCCACGAGCTCCAGCGGCGTCGGGCGTTCGGCCAGCAGCAGCCAGGCGAGTATCACCGTCAGCACCGGCACGCCCAGGCCCGACATCCCGGCCACGGTCGCGCTGACGCGGCGCACCACCGACAGCCACATCCACCAGCCCAGCGCCGATGCGACGACGCCCATATAGGCCAGCCCCCAGAACAGCTCCGGCGCCCAGACGGCGTCCTGCTGCGGAAAAATCTGCGTCACCGGCCAGGTCAGCAGCGCCCCCATCAGCATCTGCCAGGTCGTCGTCCCCAGCACATTGGACGCATGCCGCTGGAACATTCTCTTCGCCAGCACCGTACCCAAACCCCAGCTTGCGCCGCCGGCGAGCGCAATCAGCGATCCGGCCAGCGAACCCAGCCCTTCCCAGGGCGCGATGATCAACACCAGCCCCACGGCGGCGAACACCAGGCCGGCGATATGCCGCTGGCCGGGCCTTTCACCCAGCAGCAGCCAGGCGAACAGGACGACCCAGAAAGGCATGGTATAGGCCAGCATGACGACATGCCCCGCGCCGCCCGATACCAGCGCCAGCTGGCACAGGCACTGGAAGGCGGTGGTCTGGAATACCGCAATGCCCAGCATGGGCCAGAACGGCGGGAAGGCCAGCGATTGGCGGCTGACCAGCGCCACGGCCAACAGCGTGACAAAGGCGATGGCATAGCGGACCATGACCAGGTCGAAGGGCCCGATCAGCGTCGACATGTACTTCATGACCACCCAGCTGGCGCCCCATAGCGTGACTGTCACGGCCATCAAGAACAATGCGCCGCGATCCGACTGGCCAGATTTCAATATATGCTCCGCAAAAAGGGCGAAAGATGGGCCGGGCCGCGAGCCGGCTTCCGGATCGCGCATCCGCGATGCACGGACTATATCATCACCGGGCGCTGATTATCGGTCGGACGGAGACGCCGCGGCGGCCAGGCCGGGCCACGCCAGGCCGGGCCGCGCCAGGCCGGGGCCGCACCAGGCCGGGCCGCGTCGGGTCGTGCCGCGCGGGTGGCAAAGCGTGCGCCGGGCGCGCATGAAAAAAGCCGGCTTCGGCCGGGCGGGGCTGGCCCGCCGTGAACCGCAGCCGGCCATCGAGGCCAGCCGGCGCCGAGGGCG
>Ga0182744_1000995_pt1 | contig 25611 bp, 23 predicted proteins | sample eDN3rd30CKraftMG_FD_128525 | JGI IMG/M metagenome (GOLD analysis project Ga0182744, IMG submission 128525) | Enriched Miracle-Growth compost microbial communities from Emeryville, California, USA - eDNA 3rd pass 30_C Kraft MG (version 2) (version 2) ... | reverse complement strand
TCTTTCAGTCCAGCCCAGCAATCGCGGATCTTCGTCTTGTCGGCGGCGCTGCTGCCGGTGACGCCCGTCGTCACGATGCAATGGCGCATCAGGAACAGCGCATCGTACATGAGCGCCGACGAATTGCCCGGCAATTGCCCGACGCGCTCGTGATATTCCTTGATGAAGGCGACGACGGACGGACGCGGGCTGTCACGATTGAAATCGGCGCCGGTCAGCACGCCTTCGGCGGCGTCGCCCGCCGTCTCGATGAATTTATGATCGAGCGAGAGCTCGACGCCCGCCAGGATCGGCTGCTGCATGCCCTGCCGGCGCAATTCCCGCGTCAGATGTCCGGCCTCGGTGAACAGCGCCGTGATGACGATACCATCGGCGCCAAGCGCCTTGGCCCGCGTGACCTGGGCGGAGAAATCGACATCGCCGGTTTGAAACGAGATCGAATCGACGACCTCGATATTGTTGGCTTTCAGAACCGCAGGCATGACGGCCTTGCCGTCCGAACTCGAGACCGCGTCCTTGCCGTCGTAGAAGATGACGACCTTGCGGATGGGACTGGCCTGGCGTTTCAACCAGTGGGCGACAAGCGCGGCATCCGTCTTGTCGATCGTCGATGCATTGCGAAAGGTCCAGGGCCTGTTGGCCGCGGCAATGCCGGGCTTGGCCGAGGACGGCGTCACGATCGGCGTCGCGGCCCGGTTGGCGACCGGAAACGCCGCCTCGCTCTCGCCGCTGAAGTAGGGGCCGAGGATGGCAAGAACATTGTCGGTATCGATCAGCTTGCGCGCCAGGCTGATGGCCTGGGCCGGCTCACCACGCGTGTCATAGATCGTCAGCTTGAGCTTTCCAGCCGGGCCAAGATCGGCATATTTGCTCATGAACAGATCGATGGAGCCCTGCTCTTCCGCACCAAACCCGGCGCCAAAGCCAGTTTTCGGCATCAATATGCCTATCTGAACATCCGCGAGGGCAGGCGCGATCAGGCCTTGCGAAGCGACACCGGCGAGCATGGACATACCAATCAGAACATTGCGCAAAGGAGCCTCCAGGCAGGCGGGGAAAGCGCTAATGATTATTTGTGATGTCCGTCATTTGTCAATTACAAATAAACTGCCCTCTGCATGCCCGTGGTCCTTCCCATGGTCCTTCCCAGGGACAGGGACGAAATGGCAACCTTAAGCTACCGAGCCAGTGTTGCGGCGGAGCGAGCGAAAGAAGGCGACGACTTCCGCTTCCGAGACCACATCGGCATATTTGGCGTTCATGTCGAAAAGATTTGCCTCATGCGGCGCCTGATGGCGATCACCGCAGGCATCTGCGACAACCGTGGTCGTAAAACCGTGCGACATTGAATCGACGCATGACGCGCGGACGCAGCCACTGGTCGTCAGGCCCGTCAGAACCACATTGTCGACGCCCATCGCCGTCAGGGTCGAGGCGAGTGAGGTGCCGAAAAAGGCGCTCGGATATTGTTTCGAGACGATGATTTCGTCCGACCGTGGCTCCAGTCCTTTGGCGAAGGCGGCCGTCGGCTCGCCGGCGACGAAAGCGGCCAACGGCTTCGCTTTTTCAAAAAAACGTCCGCCGTTGCGTCCGCCGCGCTGGTAGGTCACTTCCGTCAGCACGACGGGGATGCCTTGCTCATGCGCGACATCACGAATGCGCAGCGCCGATGCCAGGGCGCCATCGACGCCGGCATAAAGCGAACAGTCCGGATCAAAATAGGCCTGTGCAAAATCGACCAGCACCAGCGCCGGCGATTTGCCGAAACCGACCTTGTTGTTATAGGCGATCTTGTAGTTCTCGATCAGATCCTGCGACATCTGCCGTTACCTGTCCGCCGCCGGAGCAGCAGGCCCGGCTTCGCCGCATGCAGAACCGACGTTGCTTCACTTATAAACATCGTACTAAATAGACCCGAACAGCTTCTAAATGTCCATACTTATGCTACGGGAGGAAGCGTCGACAGTGGCTGACAACGCGGCAACTCCGTCGCGTCGCAGGCTAGGCGCAAGACAAGATCATGACGACAGATCGGCAGAACATACTTGAGGACAGTGCCGCGGACGGCCTGCCGCGCTACGCGCGTCTGCAGAAGATTCTCGAGGAGCGGCTGAACAACGGCACCTATCCGGTCGGCAGCCTCATTCCGCCCGAAATCGAACTCGCGGCAGAATTCGGAACCAGCCGGACGACGATTCGCGAGGCGCTGCGCTATCTACGCGAGCGCGGCTATGTCGAACGCAAGCAGGGTGTCGGAACGCGAGTCGTCTCCGACACGTCGAAATCCACCTATTATCAGTCCTTCGGATCGCTCGACGAGCTGTTCCAGGTTTCCGTCGAGACCTATTACGTCGTCATGGACATGCAGGTTGTGACCCTCGATCCGGAGACGGCGGAACTCGTGGGAGGACTGGCCGGCGAGGAATGGCTGCTGATCAACGGCGTCCGCTGGACGGAGCCGGGCGGCAGACCGATCTGCTACATCCAGAGCTATGTGCCGAAGCGCTTTGAAGACGTCGTGCGGCGGCAGTTCCCCGATCATCAGGGCCCCTTCTTCGCCTTGCTCGAGCGCCATGCCGACGGACCGATCGAGGAAGCGGTGCAGGAAATCCGCGCGTTGCCGATGCCTGCCGATATCATCCGCCAATTGGGACTGAAGTCCGGCTCCTGGTCGCTGCAATTGCTGCGCCGTTACGTCACCGACTCCGGCACCCTCATTGCTTCGTTCAACTGGCATCCTGCCGACCAGATGACATACGTCATGCACATTCATCGCAGCAAGGAGACCGGAACGGAGTGAGGGGCCTGCCGCCTACTCCAAAAGATCAGGCGCGAATTGCGGACCGTCCCGCCTGATGCGCAAACCGGAATAATGCCGCAGATGGGCGGGAACGAGGATCGTGCCCGCCTCAACCGACTCTTCGAATAGCGAGAGCCGCGTCGCAACCGCGGTCTGCACATCGGTGCAGAAGCGTGTCGTCCAGCTCGGTTGAAACACCTGGACGATCGAGTGCACCGCATCGGCGCATAGGAACGCCTTCTCCGCTCCGTGACAGAGGCAAAGCCCCGTCTGCCCAGGCGTATGGCCTGGCAGCAATTTCAGACTCGCGCCCTGAAAGAGCTCGAAGCCGTCCTCGACCAGATCGACAAGTCCGGCATCGGCCACGGGCGATATGCTGTCGGCGAAGGAGCCGTGATTGTGCTGCAATGGCTCCTGCCGCTCGGTCTCAAGCCAATGCTCGAATTCGCGCCTGCCGATTAGATAGCGTGCGTTTGGAAACGTCGGCACCCAGCGGCCGTCGAGAAGCCGCGTGTTCCAGCCGACATGATCGGCATGCAGATGCGTGCACAGCACCACGTCGATATCCTCCGGCCGCAACCCATGCGCGGCAAGCCGCTGCAGATAGTCCGAATGCGTCCGCTGGTCCCAATCGGGCCGGCGCGGTCGGGGCTTGTGTTCCCCGACGCAGGTGTCGATCAGGATATTGCGGCCATCGATGCGGACGAGATGGCTCTGGACGGCCAACAGCAGATTACCCGCCTCGAAGTCGACGTGGTGAGGGGACAGCACTGCGGCATGAGGCTCGAGGTCCCTAAGAGAATTCCCGGGAAACAGCAGATCCATCGACAAGGCGAAGGGATCGACATCGATAATGGTCTCGATCGTTGCTGAACCGATTTTCAACATCACGCCTCACATCAGCAAGTAGGCGACCGATCGCCTTTCAGGCCTTCCTTGGTGCGCGATAGGAATCGCGCGGCCTCGGCTTGGTGGACAGAATATGCCCGCTCATCGCCAGCCCCGCCCATTCGCTGTTATGCTGGGAAAGGGCGGCATGGATATCGCGATGCTGGCGATTGGACTTCGCTATATCGACATTCTGTTCCATGACGAATTGTTTCAGCAACACGAGCGGCAGGGCGACGGCAGGCTCGGTCAACTGGCGCAACTGGCGCGAGCGCGTCGCCTCGATGACAAGCCCGTGAAACTGAGCATTGAGATTGAGGAACCGCTCGACGGCCTCCGGCGTCTGCTGCCCCTCGATCTCCGCAATCTCGGCGATCTTCCGTTCGAGTTGGGCGAGTTCGTCCGCGGAAATGTGCCGGGCCGCGACGGAGGCCGCGTATCCTTCCAGTTTCGAACGGATGTCGAAAATGACGACCACTTCCTCGTAGGAAAACTCCGTCACAAACCGATGCCGGTTGATGACGGTGGCCAGGCCTTCCACCGCAAGGCGGCGAAGCGCCTCGCGCACCGGCGTGCGGCTCGTGCCGGGCATGGTCGCCAGCCTTTCTTCGGACAAGTGGTCGCCGGGCTTCAGCGTGCCGAACAGGATCGCGCGGCGAATGCCCTCGTAAGCCCGCTCGACCGGACGCGGCGCAGCCCCGCGGCCGGACTTCTGCTCCTGCAGCGCCGATCCCTGTCCGCCTTCGTTCATGGCTTTCCTGCCTCGATGTGGCTTTCGTGATTCTTCACGTACCAGTCGGCAATTTCCTCCCGGGTCGCGAACCAGATATCATCGAACTGCTTGGCATAGCGAATGAAATCACGCAGCGCCCGGATGCGGAACGGCTGGCCGATCACATGCGGATGCAATCCGATGTTCATGAACCGGCCGCTGGTGGCGCTTTCCGCATAGAGCCAGTTGAACTGCTCCTTGAAGACGTCGATACCCCCGTTGACCGTGTTGCCCTGGCGCATGAAGACAGTGAAATCGTTGACTTCCGAGGTATAGGAGACGGACACCATCGGCTTGCCGCTGCGCGTCCTGACCATATAAGGCTGGTCGTCGTTGAGAAGATCGCAGGTGAACAGGACTCCCTCTTCCGCAAGGATATCGACGGTGTTGAGGGTCGAGCGCAGCGAACTCGAAAGCCATCCCTTCGACCTGAAGCCGCAGAAGTCCTCATAGACCTTCAAGGTGGATCGAATCACGTCCCGCTCGGCCGCCTCATCGAACATATTGTCGGTCAGCAGATCGGTCTGCACATAATTATGGGCGATCAACTCCCATTTACGCTCGAGCGCCGCACGGATGACTTGCGGGCGCTCCAGCATCATCTTGGCGTTGACAGTGCAGCTCGAAGGCACGCCTTCCGCGTCGAAGACGTCGAACATGCGCCACACGCCGATCCTCTGGCCATATTCGCGCCAGGTATAGTTGGGATTGTCGTAGACGTTTCCCGGCAGGTCTCCGCCGACAATGCTCGGACCGCCCGGATAGAATTGCTTTGGCGATTCGCGCACCGCATCCCAATATTCGAAATTGGTCGTCAGGATGATCGCCAGGCGCTTGCCGTTCGGCCATTTCAGCGGCTTGCGTTCGCTGACCGGCACAAAGTCATATTGCATAGCTGATCTCCCGCTCGAAGCGGCCTTCGTTGCGAATTCAGGCGACAGTTTCGAGATCCCGCAGGGACTGGATCATCGACGAGCGCATCAGGAATTTTTTGTGGCTCTCCTGCGTTTCCACGACACGACGCAATTGCTCGTGATACCTGGCCCGGGCAGCAGGATCGTTTTCCGCCATCATGCGGCGGTTCTGCTCGGTCTGTTCCTGAACGGTCTCGATCGCCACCTTGCGGCGCTGCCGGCTGTAGCGCTCCGTCAGTTCGAGCGGCGCCCCATGCCAGATTTCAGCCAGCTTGTCGCACAGGTTCACGGCATCATGAATGCCGCCGTTCATGCCCATGCCGCCGAGCGGATTGTTGAGATGCGCTGCGTCGCCTGCCAGAAAGACACGACCGGAAACATAAGTGGCGGCGACGCGCTGATGCACCCTGTACGCGGTGGAGTGAATGACATCGTAGGTGCCGGGCTTCGGACACAGGGCCTGAAGCCTGCTTTCCATCGCCGCCGGCGCCTTGATCTCCTCATCGGTCTGGTTCGGATCGGTCGGCAGCAGCACGCGCCACAAGGACGGCGTGCGCAACAGCACGGCCCATTCGGTCGGATCGGTCAGATAGGCGATCGGAGCGAGATCGGAAATCGCATCGTCGAAATTGAACGAGGTCGACATCGATAGAAAGATTTCCGGGATGGTGAGGCCGTCGAACGGAATATCGAGCGACTTGCGGATCGCGCTGCGCGCACCGTCGGCCCCGATCAGATAGCGTGCCGCCATATCCTCGTGCGAGCCGTCCGCATGCTCGACCGACAGCACCACGCCGTTGTCGTCCTGGCGCAGGTCGAGGGCTTTCGCGCCATAGATGATGTCGATCTTGTCGTCGACCTCGATCAGATCGCGCAGCTCTTCCGAGAGCTTCCACTGTTCGCATTGCAGGCGATAGGGATGGTTCGTCTCGCCTTTCAACACGCCGAGATCGAACGTCGCGATGACCCCTTCCCTGCGGTCGCGAAACTGCCATTGCGGACACACGAGGCCGCGCGCAATGAGCTTCTGGCTGACGCCGAACCGATCGAGCATATCGAGCGTCGGTGGATGGAAGGTCGAGGCGCGCAGATCCTTCGGCAGTTCCGGGCTCGTCTCCACGATCGTCACAGGGATGCCAGCCTTTGACAGGCTGCAGGCGGCAACAAGGCCAACCGGTCCGGCGCCAACGATCAAAACACGATCACGAGTCCCGCTCATCCCCAACTCTCTCCGTTAATTTCTCCTTGACAACAATTCAGAGCTACCTGATTGTGTACAGATTGTCACTACATTTAATTCCTAATGCGAACGAAATGTTATGATGTAAATTTCCGGACGCAGTGCCACTCCGCCCTCTACGGTTATGGCGATCATCCGGATCGAGAAAATAGTCTCAACACGAGGGCAAATCCGAAAACATGGATGTTTTGGAAGATCATTCCCGGCGCTGCATAGCCAAAGTCGCCTGGCCGGCAATCTTTCAAATCTGAAAGTGCATTGAATTTGTATACAATATAACGGGGCGCGCAATGATGTTGTTCCTACAACAGGTATCCAACGGGATCATGCTCGGGAGCGTCTACGTGACGGTCGCCGTGGCCTTTACCCTGACGATCGGCGTTCTCAACTTCCTCAACTTCACCATCCCGACGCTTTTCATGCTCGCCGGCATGCTGGCCTGGGCGCTGTCCGCCTGGGGCGTGCCGTTCGTCCACGCCGGGCCGATGCCCTGGCAGGCCGCCCTGCTGTTCGCGATCGGCGTGACGGTCGTGGCTTCGCTGTTCGTCGAGCGCTTCACCTTCCGCTTTCTGAAGACCAGATATGGCGATGCGACCGAGCACGCGATTCCCCTCGTCAGTTCGCTGGGCTTCCTGCTGATCATCGAAAACCTCATCCGCATCGGCTACGGCACCGACACTCAGCGCTTTCCCGGTCCGCAGGCCGATCTGTCCGTCAACATCGGCGGCATCTTTCTGCGCGTACCGCAGCTCATAAGCCTCGTCATCGTTCTGGGCATCGTCGCCGGCCTCAACTGGGTTCTGCGCCACAGCCGCATCGGGCGCGGCCTGCGCGCCATTGCGGAGAATCCCGACGCCGCGAACATTCTGGGCGTCGAGGCCAACAAACTCGTCCCCATCGTCTTCATGCTCACCGGCCTGCTGTGCGGCCTCGCCGGCGTGCTGTTTGCCATCAACTACGGCGAGGTGTCCCCGCAGATGGGCGACGACATCGGCTCCAAGGCCATCGCCGGCATGGTGCTCGGCGGCCTTGGCTCGATCTGGGGCGCGGTGATCGGCGGTCTCGCCATCGGACTGACCGAAATGCTGACGATCCATTTCTTCGGCGCCGACACGGTGCAAGTCGCCGTCTGGGGATTGCTGCTGTTGACCTTGTTCCTGCGCCCGCAGGGACTTTTCGGCCACCACTCCATCGGCAAGGGGAAACTCTGACCATGAGTGGCTACTGGGCCGGCATCCTCACCATCCTGGCGATCAACGTCATCATGGCCTATGCGATCTTTCTTCCGGTCGCGACCGGCCAGCTCAATCTGGGCGGCGCCGGCTTTCAGGCCGTCGGCGCCTATGGCGCGGCCTTTCTCTCGTCGAAATACGGCCTCTCCGTCTGGCTGACCATCCCCTTCGCCATGGCGCTGACGGCCCTGGTCAGCTTTCTCATCGCCTTCCCGCTGCTGCGCACCAAGGGCGTCTACCTGGTCCTGGCGACCTTCGCCTTTGCCGAAGTCGTCGGCGGCGCAATTCTCAATTCGACCATGCTCGGCGGGCCCATGGGCCTGTCGGTGCCCGCATTCGTCGAATATCAGGTGCCGGTCGTCAGCGCCCTGGTCGTGACGGTTTTCATTTTCTACCTCATGGCCACCCGCTTCGGTCTCGTCATGCGTGCCGCCCATGACGACGATGTGGTGACCGACCTGATGGGCGTGAATGTGCTCGGCATTCGCGTTGCCGCCTTTGCGATCGGCGGCGCCCTCGCCGGCCTCGCCGGTGCGCTCTACGCCCATTCCTTCAGCTTCGTGGAAATCCAGGGCTTCAATGCGTCGCTCTCCATCTACGTGCTGCTCTATGTCCTGCTTGGCGGCACGCAGACGGCCTGGGGCCCCCTGGCCGGCGCCATCTTTTTCACCATGCTTCCCGAAGCGCTGCGTGTGGCACTGCCGGCGCTGAAAGGCTGGATGGGACTGGCCATGGGTATCCAGGGCGCCAGGACCGCGCCGGATGAAAGCTGGCGCTTCGTCATCCTCGGCGTTCTGACTGTGCTCATGATGATGTTCCGCTCGGAAGGCCTCATCACCCGCGTCATGGTCGAGAAGCTGCGCTTCCGCCGCCGCACCGTGCCCCTCGTCAACGTGGACGCGCACGCATGACAGCGCAGACGCCGCTCCTCTCCCTGCGCAACGTCTCGAAACGCTTCGGCGGGCTTGCGGTCATTTCCGACGTCAGCTTCGACGTGCCGGCCGGTACCCGCATGGCGCTGATCGGCCCAAACGGCGCCGGCAAGACCACGATCTTCAATCTGGTCTCCGGCTTCTATCAGCCAGATGCAGGCGACATCGTGATGGAGGGGCACGCCATCCAGACGGTCGCCTCGCGTCGCCGCATCGGCCTTGGCATCGCGCGCAGCTTCCAGAACATCCGGTTGATGCCGCATCTTTCGGTGACCGAGAACATCATGCTCGGCCAGCAGGCACGCGCCGGCGGCGTTGTCGAAATGCTGAAACCCCTGTCGCTCTTCGGCCGCTCGCATTGGCGCGACGAAGCCGAAACCCTGCTCAACGACATGGGTCTGCACACCTATCCCGGCGAGGTCGTGGCGAACCTGCCCTATGGCATTCGCAAGAAGATCGAGGTGGTGCGCGCCCTGGTCGCACGGCCAAAACTGCTTTTGCTGGACGAGCCGGCTGCCGGCCTGAACGCCGCCGAAACCGACAACCTCACCGCCTTCCTTGAGCGTATTTCGGACACCGGCGTCACCCTGCTCGTCGTCGAACATGACATGGGCCTTGTGCGGCGGCTGTGCGACCATGTCGTCGTTCTGAATTTCGGCCGCAAGATCTACGACGGCCCCACGGCAAGCGTTCAGAACGATCCCCTGGTTCTGGAGGCCTACCTCGGCCCCCGCGATACAGCGCCGTCGCTGGCGAACGCGGAGGGCTGCCATGCTGCTTGAAGTGGCAGGGCTTCACGTGCGCTACGGGCGCACCCACGCCGTGAAAGCCGTCGATCTTCATGTTGCCGAAGGCGAGATCGTGACCGTTCTTGGCGCCAATGGCGCTGGCAAGACATCCCTGCTGCGCGCGCTTCACGGCGCCGTGAAGCCCGCCGGCGGCTCGATCAGGTTTGCCGGCGACGACCTGACCGCACAATCACCCGCAGAGCGGGTAACGCGCGGCATGATGCTGGTGCCCGAAGGCCGCCAGATATTCGTCAGCATGACGGTGCATGAGAACCTGCTGATGGGCGCCTATCTTCGTCATGACGGCGGCTGGGCGCGCGATCTCAAGGGCGTCTACGAGCGGTTTCCGAATCTCGCCGAGCGCCGCGACATGCCGGCCAGCGTCCTGTCTGGCGGCGAGCAGCAGATGCTCGCCATCGGCCGGGCCCTGGTGAGCCGGCCTCGCCTGATCATGCTGGACGAGCCTTCGCTCGGCCTCTCGCCGCTGTTCGTCAACAATCTGTTCAATCTGATCAAGGAGCTGAACCGAGACGGCATCAGCATCCTACTCGTCGAACAGAATACGGCCATGGCGCTCGAGGTGGCCAGCCGCGGCTATGTGCTCGAACTGGGCTCAGTCGTGCTTGAAGGCAGCGCTGATGCGTTGGCCGGAAATGCGGCGCTCGCCGAAGCCTATCTCGGCGGTCATTCCGCCAATCCTGCCACCAATCCTGCCGCCAAACAGGAACCCGACGCCGCCTAGTCCGCACTGCGCGTGCAACCGTTTTCAGAGGAGAGTGCAATGAAGATAAAAGCAGGATATCTCACTGCGGCAGTGCTGACTTTCAATCTCGCCAATCCGGCCTTCGCGCAAACGATCAAGATCGGCAACCTCGTCGCCACGGCCGGCCCGCTGAAGGGCGTCGCGGAGCCGGCCGTCGTCGCGGCCGATATCGCGCTTGCGGAAATCAATGCTTCCGGCGGCATCAACGGCAGGAAGGTCGAATTCGTCCGCTTCGAAACAGGCTCAGATCCGAAACAGGCCTCGGTCGGCACGCGCAAACTGGCGCAGGACGATGGCGTTCTCGCTATTCTCGGGCCTTTCTCTTCCGGCGAATCCGCCGTTGCCTTCAACGATGCCGAGCGGCTGAAAGTCCTGATGATGCCGAACTCGGCATCGACCCCCGGCCTGACCGATGGCAAGACCTACGGCTGGCGCCTGTCGGAAGACGAGGAAAAGCAGTTCGGCCGCCTGCTGCGCTCGATCAAGGCGAAGGGCATAAAGGCTGATACGGCCGAGATCGTCTACATCTCCGATGAAGTGGTTTCGAACACGGCCGGAACCAAGCTCTATCCGAAACTTCTGGATCAGAACGGCATCAAGCACGGCACGCCGATCGCCGTGCAGTACAAGAGCTTCGACATGTCGGCGCAGGCGGCACAGATCCTGCGGTCGAACCCGGACCTCGTCGCCATCGCCGCCCTGCCCGACTCGGCCTCAAAGGTCATCAAGGAATTGCGCCGCCAGGGCTACAAGGGCCGCATCATCGGCTCGCAGATCTTCTCCGACCCGAACGTCGTCAAACTGTTCGGCCCCGAAGGTGAAGGCACCATCATGGTCGCCGGCTTCTGGCGCGGCTTCAACGCCCGCGCACAGGCCTTTAATGATAAGTTCGTCGCCGAGGCGGCGAAGCGCGGCATTACGAAAGCCGGCGCGCATCACTCGGACGCGCAGACTTACGACACGCTCTTCCTGATGAAGCAGGTCATGGAGAAAGCGGGCGTCACCGGCGATCCGGCCAAGCTGGAACAGGAACGCGCCGCCATCGTCGCCGGCATGAAAGGGGTGAAGTTCTCCGGCATCCTTGGTGACAATATCTGCTTCGCCGGCAACGATGCCGAGCTTCCCGGCTACATCATCGAGATCAAGAACGGCCAGTGGACCAAATTCGATGAGGCACCAGCCGACAAATGCAACTAAGATCGATCACTGACTAGTCCTACATGAGCCGGGCGCTCGGCGCCCGGCCGCAGAGAGAACCGACAGTATGGCTGACAAAAGCATCCGGCAGGCGATCGCCAACGGCGACTTCATTCTTGCACCCGGCGTCTTCGATCTCATCTCGGCGCTGATTGCCGATCGCATGAATTTCAAGGCCCTTTACGTGACCGGTTACGGCACCGTGGCATCCTACCTCGGCATTCCCGACGCCGGTATCGCCACCTATCGCGACATGATCGAGCGGATTGCGCAGATCGTGAAGCGCACCAAGACGCCGGTGATCGCCGATGCCGACACCGGCTACGGCGGCCTGCTCAACGTGCGCTACACGGTGCAGGGCTATGAGGATGCCGGTGTTTCGGCCATCCAGATCGAGGATCAGGAATTTCCGAAGAAATGCGGTCACACGCCTCACCGGCGCGTGGTCCCGCTTGAAGATATGGTGCGCAAGATAGAGGTCGCCGTGGACAGCCGGCGCAGCGATGATTTCCTTATCATTGCACGCACGGATTCACGCACCGGCCTCGGCCTCGATGAGGCAATCAGGCGCGGCAAGGCTTTCCGCAAGGCTGGGGCCGACGTTGTCTTCATCGAATCGCCTGAAAGCGAAGCCGAGCTGCGGCAGGTTGCGCAGGAGATCGAAGGGCCCCTGTTCGCCAACATGGTCAACGGCGGCCGCACGCCCTTGCTCTCGGCCGCGAAGCTGAACGAGCTCGGCTACGCCATCGCCATTCATCCCGCCGTCGGCTTCCTCGCCGTTGGTGCGGCATTGACGAACGCCTATGGCGATCTCCTCAAGAATGGCGAGACATCGGCCGACATCGACCTCTATCCGTTTGCCGACTTCAACAAGCTCCTGGGCTTCGAGGATGTGTGGGAGTTCGAGAAGCGCTTTGCCCAGGTCTAGGCCGTGACCAGGAACGCGACAGCGCCGCGCACGCTCTACGACAAGCTGTGGAGCAGCCATGTCGTGCGGGATTATGACGACGGAAGCTCGCTGATCTACGTGGACCGTCATCTCCTGCATGAGGTGACGACGCCGCAGTCCTTCGTCGCGCTCGACAACGGAAAGCGCACCATTCACCGCCCGGCGTCGAACCTTGCCGTGCCGGATCATGCCGTGCCGACGCAACATCGCGATCAGCCGATCGCCGATCCGCTGGCGCGTGCCCAGACCGAGCGGCTCGCCAGCAACACCAGCCGCTACGGCATCAAACTCATCGATCTGCACGATCCCCGCCAGGGCATCGTGCATATCGTCGGCCCGGAACAGGGTTTCACCCTTCCGGGCATCTTCCTCGCCTGCGGAGATAGCCACACCGCGACGCATGGCGCCTTCGGCGCGCTGGCAGTGGGCATCGGCGCCAGCGAATGCGCTATCGTCATGGCGACACAATGCATCCGCCAGGTGCGATCGAAGACCATGCGCATCGACATCACCGGCAAGCCCAGCCGCTTTATCGGCGCCAAGGACATAGCGCTGGCGATCATCGCCCGCATCGGCGCCAACGGCGCCTCCGGCTACGCGGTCGAGTATGCTGGCCCCGTCGTCGAGAAGATGGACATGGCCGCGCGCATGACCCTGTGCAACATGTCGATCGAATGCGGCGCCCGCGCCGGCTTTGTCGCGCCGGACGAGACCACGCTTGCCTATCTCAAGGGCCGGCCGATGGCGCCGGCCGGCAAGAATTGGGATGCTGCCGTCGCCTACTGGCGCACACTCGCCAGCGATGCGGGCGCTGCCTATGATCGCGTCGAGACCATTGACGTGTCCGACTTGGCGCCGATCGTCACCTGGGGCACCAGCCCCGAGGACGCCTTGCCGGTGACGTCGCAAACGCCCGATCCCGCGCGCGAGCCGAGCCCGGCGAGAAGCGCCCGCCAGCAGCGCGCGCTGGACTATATGGGCCTGACGCCCGAGACCACTCTGGCCGGCATTCGCATCGACCGCGCCTTCATCGGCTCCTGCACCAACGGACGCATCGAGGATTTGCGCGCGGCCGCCGCTGTCGTCCGCGGCCGTACCGTCGCCGCCCATGTGCGGGCCATGGTGGTGCCCGGCTCCGGCCTCGTTAAACGCCAGGCCGAGGCAGAGGGACTGGCCGACATCTTTCGTAAGGCCGGCTTCGAATGGCGCGACGCCGGCTGCTCCATGTGCGTCGCCATGAACCCGGACCGGCTGACGCCGGGCGAACGCTGCGCCTCCACGTCCAACCGCAATTTCGAAGGCCGGCAGGGACCGGGCGGCCGCACCCATCTGATGAGCCCGGCCATGGTTGCCGCAGCGGCGGTCAGCGGCTGCATCGTCGATGTGCGGACCATGGAGCCGGCATGATGCAACCCTTGATCCGCATCTCGTCGCGCGCGGTCTACCTGCCCGAACCGAACATCGATACCGACGCCCTCTTCCCGGCCCGCTACCTGCTGCTGATGGAGCGCAAGGGCCTCGGCGACTACCTCTTCCGCGACCGGCGCTTCCGCGCCGACGGCGCGCCGATCGCAGGCTTTCCGCTCGATGCCCCGGATAAGCAGGGCGCCCAGGTCATCATTGGAGGTTCGGGATTCGGCTGCGGCTCGAGCCGCGAACAGGCGGTCTGGGCCCTCTACGAATATGGCATACGCTGCATCCTCGCGCCCGACTTCGGCGATATCTTTGCCAATAACTGCGCCAAGAACGGGCTTCTTGTCTCGCGACTGCCGGCAAGCACGATCGAGGCGCTGGGCGCCGAAGCGCAGGCCGGAGCCAGCTTCGACATCGACCTCGAGACTCGCAAGATTCGCGCGGGCACGTTCGAAACATCTCTCAACGTCGCCGACAACGTCCGCGCCGCCCTGCTCAACGGCTGGGACGACACCGACATCATCCTCGCCGAGGACGGCGAACGCATTGCCGCGTTCGAGCGCCTGCACAAGCAACGGCAACCCTGGCTTTTCGAACCGGCGCCATGAACGGCGCCTCTGCCTCCACACAAAACCAAGGAGCGATTTATGAGCAAGGATTCACAAGGCTGGCGCATGAAGTTCGGCGTCATCGGACCGTCGACGAACACGATCGTCCAGCCCGATTTCGACGACATGCGCCCTTATGGGGTCACCAACCACTATCGCGGCATTTTCACGCCTGACGCCAATGCCGTGAGCAACGAAAGCTTCCGTGCCGGTGCGGAAACCATTGCCGCCAACACGCTGGACGCGGTGAGCAATGTCATGACCTGCGCGCCCGACTATCTCGTGCTCGGCATGTCGGCCGTGACGTTCTTTGACGGCGGCTCGGGCGCCACACGCTTCCAGAAGCAGGTGGAGGAACATTCCGGCCTCAAGATCAGCCTCGGCAGCCACGCCTGCACGGCGGCGCTCAACACTTACGGCGGCGTGAAGCGCATCGCCGTGGTCTCGCCCTACTGGCCCGTCATGAACACCGAAGTGGCGCGCTACTTCGGCGACATGGGTTTCTCCGTAGTGCGCGACATTCCGCTGCAATGCCCGTCCTGGACCAGGATCGCGCACATCAGCACGCCGCAATTGCGGGATGCTCTGCGCAAGCTCGATGGCGACGATGTCGACGCCATCGTTCAGGTCGGCACCAATCTGTCCATGGTGCGTCTTGCCGCGGCGGCCGAACTCTGGCTCGGCAAACCGGTGATCGCCATCAACACGGCCACCTATTGGCACGCCCTGCGCGCCAACGGCATTCAGGACAAGATCCCGGGCTTTGGCCGGCTGCTCGAAGAGTTCTAAGCCTGCTGAAGAAAATCAGCATCAACCTGCATTGTTGCTACAATTGAGGATTGAATACCGCAAACTGTCATGACATAATTTTTGCTTGCAAGGGGCATTGCAACGACAAGGCAATCGTCTGATGCGGATCGACGCATCAGGCATTGCATTGAATTTGAGCAACCAGAAGGGTCTGCAATGCCATCATATGCGCGTGTAAAATTTTCGATCGCACTGATCTTCGCCGCTGCTGCTGCCAATACCGTCAGCGCACAGTCGCTGCCCGTCTGGCAGAATGGCATGGTGCTTCCCAATGGCGATGCCGGCATCCTCCAAATGAGTGAGAAGGGCGGCTTCGGAAAAGCTTTCGGCGTCGATATCAAAATAACGGGCTTGCGCGGCGACCCGCTGGTGCTCAAGGCGCTGATCGCCGGACAATTGGACAGTTACATCGGCGGGCCGGCAAGCCCCCTCGTCGCCGCGAGCAAAGGCGGCGACATCAAGATCGTCGGCTGCGGCTGGGTGAAGCAGAGCTATGTGCTGTGGGGCAATTCTTCGGTCCAGACCATGGCCGACCTGCGCGGCAAAACCATCAGCGTATCCAGCCCCGGATCGGCGCCCGACATTTTCATCCGCGCCGCCCTGCGCGCCAACAAAATCGATCCCGCGGATATCAACTTCGTAGCTGGGGGCCTGCCGGCCGATTGGCTCAAATCCATGGCGAACGGTGTCGTCCAGGGGTCTGCGACGCCTGACGAATATGCGACCCGCGGCAAGCAGATGGGCCTCAAAGTTCTGACAACGTCCGAAAAGGCGACGCCGCTTTCCATGCAGCGCTGCTATTACGTGCGCAGCGCGATGTTGAGCGATGATAGGCTTGTCAAATTTCTCGCGGCGGAAATGGCGGCCTATCAGTACGCCCTCACCCATCGTGACGAGACCATCAAGCTGACGCGCCGCATTCTCAATGTCGACGACAAGCAACCCGAAGCGACCGCAAGCTACGACAGCATCGTTGCCCGCAACGTCATCGATCTCAGCTTCGAGCCGCCGATGGATAAGCTGCGCTGGCTGCGCGATGTCCTGGCTGAAAACGGCCAGTTGGATGCCAAATGGGATCCCGAGAAGATGATCGACCGCGGCCCGCTGACGAAGGCGCGGGCGCTTTTCGCCGCCGAGGGCAAAAAAGCTGCGGCCGGCGCGCCCGCCGCTCTTGCTTCCAAGTGAGCCAAGCCACACAAGCCTTCCAAAGGAGCAATCGACAGATGGAATTTGGCATTTTTTCCAACGGCTTTCGGCCGCACAGCAATCCGGCCGACAGCTACAATGAGGACATCCGCGAAATCGTCCAGGCTGACGAATTAGGTTTCCGCGACGCCTACATCAGCGAACACCATGGCGAGAAGCCCTATATCCGCGCCGTCGATACCATTCCCATGCCGGAAATGATGATGTGCAAGGCGGCGGCGCTGACCAAGCGCATCCGCATGGGCGCGGCGGTGAAGCTGATCCACCTGCATCATCCGGTCGATGTCGCCATCGAGGCTGCGATCGCCGATCACATGCTCGGGCCGGGCCGCTATATCTTCGGCTTCGGCACCGGCTTCGCCTCGCCGCTGTTTTCCGAAGAACGTGGCTTGAGCTTCGAGGACCGCGGCCTGCGGCAGGCGGAATCTCTCGATGCCATCCTCAAATGCTGGAACAGCGACGAGCCGTTCGATCTCGATGGCCGCTACTGGAAGGGAAAGGGCATCATCGCCCTGCCCAAGCCACACGACCCGGCAAAAATGCTGATGGCGACGGCCACGAGTTCCGAGCCGATGCAGGCGATCGCGGCCGAGCGGGGCTATATCGAGCTTTCCGCCTTCATCGAACCCGCCGCGCGCATCCGCGCCAAGACCCAGCGCTACATCAAATTCGCCACCGCTACCGGGCACGCGCCGTCGGTCGACAACATTACCGTGAGCCGGCTCGTCTATATCGCCGATTCGCGCAAGCAGGCCATTGAGGATATGCGGGCCGCGGTCACTTACGAAGTCAGCATACAGGCCAAGCGTGGCTTCCTGGCTGGGTTGAAGCGCAATTATGGTGTCGACGTGCCGAACGACGAACGGGCCATCGATTTCATGGTCGACGCCGGCCTTTACATCGTCGGCAACGTAGATGAGGTGACGGAACAGTTGACGAGTTTCTACAACGCTACCGGCGGCTTCGGCACCCTGTTGATCGTGGCGGGCAAGGCATGGGCTACGCGCGAGAAGCGTGAGCGATCGATGGAGCGTTTCATGAGCGACGTCGCGCCGAAGCTCCGCAAGCTGACGCCCGCTGTACTCGGTGAGACTGTGGCGGCCTGAGAGCCTGACCGAAAAGAAACGCTGTCATTCCCGACGTCCGCGGAGCGGACGCGCGGGAATCCAGAGGTTAAGGTCTCAACGGTCGCCCTGGATTCCCGCTCTGCGCTTCGCTTGGCGGGAATGACACACCGAGGCATGAGCCAAAACAATGAGATGCAACACACCGCAGAATGGGTGTTAGTTTTTGCGCCAGGCTTTGAGGCCGCAGCGGGCCCGAAAGCTTATACAATCAGCTTCCGGAAAGCGGGGTCCATCCTGTTCAGTCCACTGGTCCCGTGATCGACGCCGCGCGTCTTTGCATGGTCAGCATGGATGAGCGCATCAGGAAGTCATGCGCCTTGACCGGATCTGCCGCGGTCTCCGCCAGTTCGGCAAAATTACGTTCGCGCGCGACGGGATCGCTCGTCTCGAGCCGCTTCTTGTTGGCAATCGTCTGAGCCTGAACGAACTCGATCGAAACGGTTCGCCGCTGCAACGAATACAGGTCGAGAGCCGTATCCGGCGCACCGTTCAGCATGACATCGGACAATTTTTCGCTGAGGTTGGCTGCGTCCTGCAGACCGCCGTTCAATCCCATGCCGCCGATGGAATTGTTCACATGCGCTGCATCCCCGGCGAGCAGGATCCGGCCTTTTCGGAAGGTCGAGGCAACACGTTGATGCGTCGTGTACAGATTGCGATGCACGATATCGTAAGGCCGCGACTGCGGAAAGAATTTCTGCAAGCGGGCCTGAACCGCTTCATCGCTCATCGTGACATCGGGATCGACAGTCGGATCGGACGGAAAGACGGCGCGCCACAGGCCCGGCGGCCCATCACCGGCAACCTTGAAGCAGTTACACCATTCCTCGGGATCGGCGATATAGGTCCTCGTACAGAACCCGCGATGCTTTTCGAAATCGAACGGCGTCGACAGCACCAGAAAGCGCTCTTCCCAGGTAAATCCTTCGAACGGTATGTCGGACTGCTTGCGTACCGTGCTGCGCCCGCCGTCCGCACCGATGAGATAGGCGCCGCGATGACGGCTGACACGGCCGTCGTGCAAGACGTCGGCGAACGCGCCGGAACCGTCCTGGCCGATATCCTGAACCGTGTGATCGAACAACACCTCGACATTGGGGAGATCGGCCAATCTTTCCAGAATAAGCCGCGACGTCTTGAACTGCTCGCATTGCACGACATAGGGAAATGCCGTCACATCCTTCAAAAGAGCATGATCAAACTCGGCCACTTTCCGCTGGCTCGGGCGGTCCCAGAACTGGAACACCGGCGCGACCAGTCCATGTGTCGTCATGTCTTCCACGAGGCCCGCCGTATCCAGAACCTCCAGAGTGGCGGGATGCGTGGTCGCGGCGCGCGGATCGTCCTGAATGGTCGGATTGACGTCGAAGACGCGGACGTTGAGGCCCGCACGCCCCAGCAACAGGGCACTGAACAGACCAACAGGCCCGCCGCCGGCAATCAATATGAGATCTTGGTTTTTCGTCACGCCAGCACCATTCCAATTCGATCATTCACTTTTCGCACGATGCCCGAGGGAACTACCCTCTAGCCATCCCGGCCGGACATTTCCGTCTGCCACGGCGCCACGCGCCGCTCGATCCAGCCGACCAGCCCGTTGAGGGCCGTCGCCAGCACCATCAGCACGATGACGGGAACGAACATCCGCGCCGTATCGAAATTGTTGGCGGAATTGATGATGATGCCGCCGAGGCCTGAGATGGCCGTAAAGAACTCGGCGATCACCATGGCGACAACCGCACGGCCGACGGCCAGCTTGATACCGGCCATGATGTAGGGAATCGTCGCCGGCAGGACGATGCGCCGCAGAATGGTGAAATCGGACGCGACAAACGACTTGCCGACCTCGATCAGTGTCTTGGGCACGGCACGCACGCCGAGCCACGTGTTGATGATGATGGGAAACACCGCCATCAGGAACACCACCGACGCCTTGACTGCGAAGCCGAGGCCGAGCAGCAGCACAAGAAAGGGAACGAGCGCCACCAGCGGCATGGCATAGGCGGCCGTGATGAAGACCCCGATCGCCGCTTCGACCGTGCGCGAGCGCCCAATCACCAGCCCCAGCGGCACGCCGACGATGATGGAGAGACCGTAGCCGACGAGAAAGGCCTGCATGCTCTGCCACAGCGCACGGCCCAGCAGGCCGCTCTTCAGCAGGTCCCATCCGGCAGCGGCAATCGCCGAGGGGTATGACCCGAAAATCGGATCGACATCCCGGCCGAAATATTCCCATGCGCCGATGACACAGACGACCGACAGGGTCGTGATCATCCAGGCGGGCGTTTCGCGGGCGACGGTTACCGGTTCGTCGGCCGCTGCAGATGAGGCCGTAATTGGCGTCGATGTCGGTGACATCCTGTTCAATCCTTCAGCGGTTGACATCAGTGGCGTGGCTCATTGGTATTATGCAGCGCTTTCCATACGACGTAACGTGTCTCCGCAAATTCCTTGGATCCGCGCAACGTGCCGAGGTCGCCGCGCGGACGCGGCAGGTCGACCTTGATGATTTCCTGCACGGATCCGCTGCGCATGACGATGATCCGATCTGCCAGGAGCACGGCCTCATCGAGATCGTGGGTGACGAAAACGATGGTCTTCTTGGTTCGCGCCTGTATGTCGAGCAATTCGCCCTGAAGACCTTCGCGCGTCTGCGCATCCAGGGCGCCGAACGGCTCGTCCATCAGCAGAACCTCGGGATCGATCGCCAGAGCACGCGCGATTCCGACACGCTGCTTCATACCGCCGGACAATTGGTAGGGGCGACGGCCAGCAGCATCCTTCAGGCCGACAAGATCGAGATAGCGCATCGCCGTGTCCTTCAGCTCCGCTCCCCGCATGCCCTTCAGCTCGAGACCGAACATGATGTTCTGCAGTGCCGTCAGCCACGGCAGCAGTTCCGCATGCTGGAAGACCAGACCGCGATCGAAGCCGCAGCCCTTCACCGTTTTACCGGCCACCGTGACGTTGCCACGGCTCGCCGTTTCCAGCCCCATGAGGATGCGCAGCGCCGTCGTCTTCCCGCATCCGCTTGGCCCGATCAACGTCACGATCTCGGATTGACCGACTTCGAAGTTGACAGATTTCAACGCCGAAATCTTCTGCACCTGGTTGTCGACCCGCAGTGCAAACACCTTGGAAACATCGGTAAAACTGACTTGGCTGGCAAGATTGGCCTGGCTCGTGGACATGCCCGTCACCTTTTCACGTCGGTCAGTTTCGTCAGCGCTTTCTCGCGCACGCTGTCGTCAATGAACTTCTTCAAGTCGACCGGCGTTTTCATATTGCCGGTCTTGATGAAGAGCTTCTGCATCCAGTCCATGCGCTTCTCGGGAACCGGCATTTCGGGATCGATGGCTTTGTAGCGATTGACCTCGTCGAAGACGAAGGACGCGCGCGGGTCGTCGTCCTTGGCCGACGTCATTTCCTTGGTCAGCTTCACGACCGCGTCCCGATTGCCCATCGCATAGCGAAGCGCCTCGATTTCGGCGGCGAGAAACGACGACGCATCGTCGGCGCGCGTGGCGATGGTCTTGCCGCTCATATAGGTACAGAACCGCAGGTAATCTGGCGCCACGTCATGCGCATGCACGAGAACCTTCAGGCCCATTTTGTCCAGCATCGGCGTGAATTCGCTCGACGTCGCAGCGGCGCCGACCACGCCGGCGGTCACCGCGCGGAAGCGGTCGGTATCGCTGCCCATGGCAGCGAACTGAACATCGTCGGACGAGATTTTCTCGTGTTCGAGAACGGCGCGCGCAAAGAGATCCGGCAGCGCTCCCGGCGAGGAGATCGCAAAGCTCTTGCCCTTGAGCTCGGCCAGCGACTTGACATCCTTCTTGGTGACGATCACGTAGGTCAGTCCCGGCCAGTAGCAGCCGACCGCCTTCACATCGGCCCCACGCGAGGCCGCGAGCAGGGGCGCGCCGGGGCTGCCCTCGTAGCTGTCCAGTTCGCCGGCGAGGAGCGCCTTGAGCGCCAGGGCGTCGCCCTTGAACTGCATCATTTCGATGTTCAGTCCGTGCTTCTTGGCGAAGCCGCCCTTATCCGCCATGAATACGAAGCCGGCATCGCTTTTGGCTTCCACCACGCCGTGGCGCCAGACCTTCTGCGCCAGCGCTTCCTGCGGAGCGAGACTGCCGCCGGCCATGACAAGGCCCAGCATGAACAGGCACACTTTTTGGATGATCATCGCGTCTTCCTCTCGTGCGTTAATCGGCGGTCGAATGGTTCAGTCGTCATTCTGGAAAGGCACCGGATGTGCATCGCAACGTCCCAGCGCCAGTTCATTCTCAAAATCGAAATACCCGCTTCACGCGGCCATCGCTGCGCGGCGATCGAGTGTCTTCGGCCAGACACGGGGCCATAGCCGGGGGAGCGGCCCGTTCAAGGCCATGGTCGTATCCTGCATTCCACTCAACGCTTTCCACTCGGTTCCCGGGGCTCCGGCGGCCACCGATAAACTTGAGATGTTCATCTGAAATATCACAGTACCCGCAATCCGGTTCCCGTCAAGGGGCCAGCCTTCAAATAATGGCCTCTCAGCTCGGACGAGGGTTCCCGGAACTTCGCCGGCCCGGGCTGTACAACCTTGAGCTGCGAAGCAAAACATGCACCATTTCCTCGATTGTTCCGCTCGTTGCGCTCGGCAATAACTAGAGCGTTTTCGAGCGAAGTGGTCACCGGTTCGCGCGAAGAAAACGCGTCAAAACAAAACACTGAAGCCGAAAATGCTCTAGACCCCGGACGACTAGCCGGCCGCTTTGGAGGGCCCCGAGCGCAGCCGCGTCACTTTCTGCAGGGCGCGGACGAAGCAATCCTGGAATGGGGTTGGAAGCCACGAATTCCGGCTGGTCAGGCCGACAAACCGATCCTCGTGCGGCACGCGAAGACTGTCCAGGGACAGGATGTCGGACGTGCCGTCGGCCTCCACATGCCATTGGGAAAGGACCGCGAGCCGGTCGCTGGAGCGGATCAGCGCAATAATGGTGGGCAGCCAGCTTGTATGAACCTGTGCCTTCGGCGCCAGCTTCCATTGCGCGATCAAATTCGTCAGCACTTCGTGCCGCAGACCCGCGGTCGGAAAAACGAAGTCGTAGCCGGCGAGATCGCGGACCTTGATGCGTTTCAATCCGCTCAATGGATGGCCGCGACGGGCGACGACCACATAAGGATCGGCCTGAAGGGGCGTTTCGGACAAGTCGGCAAAAGGCGGCGGCGCGCGCAGCGCGCCGAAGATGATGTCGATGGATCCGTCCCGCAGCAGCACGACGAGTTCTTCGTAGGAGCCCTCGATGATTTCCACCGTGCAGGACGGCTGCTCCGAGAGCGCAGTTTCCAGAGCCTCGGCCAGAATGAGACGCGGAGACAGCACCAGCGCGCCGATCCGCAGGCTCCTGCGGCTGGACTGGACACCGCCGATCTCTTCCATGGCGGACCAGATCTCCTGGCCGGCCAGCCCCAACCGCCTGGCGAACTCGCGTCCCGCTTCTGTGAGTGTGGCGCGATGCGCCGTAGACTCGAGGAAGGGGACCGACAAAAGCCGCTCCAGCTCCTGCACCGGACGGACGACCGCCCGCTCCGCAACGCCGAGTTGCCCGGCAGCCTGGCGGACGCTGCCAAGGCTCCATAACGCCAGGACGGATTTGCACTGCGTACCGGTGATGCGCGAAACCGCGACGTCCCGTCTTAGTGCCGAGCGCACGTCGCCCGAAACGCTTTCAACGGCATCCCGGACCTGCTGAAGACATCGTTGGACACGGCGGTGGAACAGTCGTCCGCTTTCCGTGAGGCGGCTGCCCTGAGGTCCCCTTGACAAGAGCGCGCATCCCACATCCGCCTCGAGCTGAGTCAACAGATAGGAAATGGCCGGCTGGCTGACGCGCAGGACGGCGGCGGCAGCAACGAGGGAGCCCAGGCGCGCCGCTTCATCGAAGGCCCGCAGGCGCCGCAGTTCCAGCACATGTTCGGATTTAGAACTCACAGCAGCCCTTCACGATACTTCAAACTCGGGCGTTTTTTTATAGCTCTGGATGCCGATTTAATATGCATACGAGGGCTATTATGCGCCATGTTCAGACCTAGCGGCTGGATGATTGCGGGCCGCATTATAGGCCGTTCCACGGCGCCCAGGGAGGAAAAGATGACCGCACTCACGCGCCGCAGCCTGCGGATTGCTACGTTGGGGCTTCTCGGGGCGGTTTCTGCGAGCTCCCTCCAAGCCCAGGACGCAAGCACTTTCTTCCACGGCAAGACCATTACCATTGCCGTCGGCGCGGCGGCCGGAGGCGGGCTCGATACCTATGCCCGCCTGCTGTCCCGCCACCTTGCCAATCACATTCCGGGCAACCCCTCCATCGTCGTCTCGAACATGCCAGGGGCCGGCGGGCAGATCGTCGCGCGCCATCTCATGTTCCGCGCGCCAAAGGACGGAACAACCATCGGAACCTTCTTTCCAAGCGTGCTCGTCGAGGCGCTGCTGGCGAAAGGTGAAAATTCCCTCGATGCCGGCAAGTTCAGCTTCATCGGCAACGCCAAGGTCGAAGCCTCGGTCTGCATGTTGCGCCAGGATGCACCGGTCAAATCCGTGGAAGACCTGCTGACCAAGGAGATCACCATCGGCGGCACGACCGCGGGAAGCCAGGTGGTCGATTTTCCGGTCGTCGAGAAAAACCTGCTCGGCGTGAAATTGAGACTGATCGCCGGCTACAAGGGAACCCGCGAAGTCGGCGGCGCCATCGAGAAGAACGAGGTTCAGGGCATTTGCGGCATCGGCTGGTCGACCCTGAAGGTCCAGTATCCGGATATCCTGACAGGAAAATCCTTTGCCAGAATATTCGCCCAGGAAGACATGAAGGGCGATCCGGAACTGAATGCGGCCGGCGTCCCCTTGATGTCCTCGCTGGCAAAAACAGATATCCAGCGGCAGGTTCTGACCATCCTCTACGCGCAAAACGACTTGAGCCGGCCTTATGTCGCACCGCCCGAAGTGCCCGCCGATCGCCTGGAAGTCCTTCAGAAGGGCTTTCTTGAGGCGCTTGCCAGCGACGGCCTGAAAGCGGATGCCAGCAAGATGCGCGTCGACGTGTCCGGCATGTCGGGCGAGGACATGCGCGCCTATATCAGGAAGCTCTATGCCTCGCCGCCGGAGGCGATCAAGGCGCTGAACGAAGCTTTCCGCCGTTAAGGCGAACCGCTTCACAGCTCACGCACGACAACGCCGCAAGGATATCGTCATGATCGCTCGCGTCACGGTCGTCGCGGCAGGATCGCTGAATTGATATGGAAATGGCTTATGGCTAAAGGTTGTCGGAGCCCCAGGAACGCGCTTGGAAACCAGCCGGAGATACGATGTCCGCCGCAAATCCCCTTGTCTCAGGCCCTCTCGTCGATTGCCATGCGCATGTCTACACACGCGCCATGCCCACCAGCGGCACCGCCTGGCACCTTCCGCCTGCGGACGCAACGATCGACGACTATGTCCAGACGCTCGATGCACATGGCGTGCACTTTGCCGTGCTCGCAGCGGCCAGCATCTACGGCGACTACAACGACTATGCGCTGGAAGCCGTCCGCCGCCACAAGCGGCTGCGCACCACCGTCATCGTCTCCCCCGATATCGACCTCTATGCGATGCGGCGTATGAAAGAGGAAGGCGTCGTCGGCGTCCGCTTCCAGTTCCGCAACGTCAAGTCTCCGCCCGATCTGACGAGCTTCGAATACCGCCGCCTGATGCGCCGGATCGCCGACCTCGACTGGCATGTGCATCTGCATGACGAAGGCGAACGGCTCCCCAGCTATATCGAGACGATCGAAGCTGCCGGGCCGAAACTGGTGATCGATCATTTCGGCCGGCCGACCAAAGGCCTCGGCGTAAATTCGCCGGGCTTCCAAGCTGTGCTGCGGTCGATTGAACGCGGCAATACCTGGGCGAAGGTGTCCGCTGCGTTCCGCATCGAGCCGGCTGCCGACG